>Ga0307517_10008930_pt1 | contig 14307 bp, 9 predicted proteins | sample 23_EM_MG_FD_194515 | JGI IMG/M metagenome (GOLD analysis project Ga0307517, IMG submission 194515) | Populus trichocarpa ectomycorrhiza microbial communities from riparian zone in the Pacific Northwest, United States - 23_EM | ecosystem: Host-associated > Plants > Roots > Unclassified | place... | reverse complement strand
GCTTGGTATTGTTTTATATGGTACTTTTTAAAAGTATTATTTACTCGAAAATATATTAATATAATTTTTTTTTAATTTTTAACATTGATATATTAAAATTATTGAAAAACACTAAAAATATCAATTTAATATTTTTTTCAAATAAAATAAACTTTTAAAACACACCAAAAAAACACCAAACACTCAATTAATTTACAACAATATAGTACACTCAAGGCTTTATTCTTATTTGTATGTTCCTTTTACCTTGCACTCCAAAGTTATTCTTAAGTAGCTCGAAGGCATGAAAAGGGAAGAAAAACTCAACTTCAAACAAAAGTGATCTCCAAATAATACACACGATCGAGAACAAGTTTTATTTCATCTTTTTAATTAATGAAAAAAATCCCCAAAACTATAGACTATACAATCGAATACACATTCTCTTACAAGGTCACGTAAATCCCGTAATTAGCTCCTATATAATTAGGATGGTCTGATATTGATATCAATATTCATATGTTCATATCCATATTTATATTAGTGTATTCAATACAATATTCTAAGACAAATCAAAAGTCAAAAACTCCGACTCATGCTTGATCTAAGTAGTGTAAAAAAAATCAATTACTATTTAATTGATTACGTCAAAATTTAATATAATTTAATTTAAAAATTATCATGATTTTTTTAAAAAATAATATTGTTTTGATTTACTCACCACTGAGCTTTGAACTTGTAATATAAATCTTTGCCGGATCATATATAGTGACGAATTTAATAACATTGATATCAAAATTTTCATGTACACGTCGGAGACCATCAAAAACCCATGAGACAATATTAATAACCCTACCACAGTACCATGCCCGTTGTCGAAGGCTAGCAGGGAACAACATCTGAATCGTACGAAGACAGCTAACAAATGCAAAATAATTTTTGGACCTTTTTATGCCTCAATTTCTTGTCTTCTCTAATTTTCTGGATAAAAACAGAATCAATATCATAATCAACATTAGCTCAAAGATCATTAATTAGAAAACTAATCGTTCATGTGTTAACTAAAATTAATTAATGTTTAAACATCCATTTCCATGCTCTTTCTGGTAATCACATCAAAAGTGGAAGAAGAGACACGAGTGGTGAGAAGCCCTCCATTTTGGTGACAGGAAGATCCATTAAAAGAGGGTTTTAAGAGAGGCTGTTAGTATCATCATGGTCTTGTAGTTGGGTTGTTGTTGTGGTGAAGAGGGTCTGGTCCAGTTGGTACTTCTCTCTCTGACTCCTCATCTGTGACTAAACTTGATGCTCCCTTCCCCATTCTTGTGATCTTATAACTTTGATGAATATCCTGTATTTAAGAGCCAAAGAAGAAGAAGTTTAAGAAAAGGGGACCAAAGAGAGAAAACCCATCAAAGGAACAAGCTTGAAAACCCAAGAAAGACATAAAAGTTTTCGCCTTTAAGGATTGGATTGGTGAAAAGGTGGCATCTTTTTGCATTACCTGTGCTGAAGCTCTGGCTCTATTTCCTGCTGCTACTGTTGTTTCATGCATTGCAAACATGATGAGATTACATGCCATATTAGTAAACCGTATATTTAAACTAGCTAAACAAACACAAAGGATTCGAACTTGAACAAGAGACAGAAAGAAAGGAATGATTTTGAACTTACAGGAACGAGAGGAATGGACTAATGGCATCAAAACAAAGGTCAAGATGATCAAAGCAATGGAGATTGATGAAAACCTTGAGAGACCATCTCCAAATGCCATTTTTCCGGCTCTAACTCTTTGGAGAAGAAAGAAAGATTCTTTTTTTTATCTTCTTAACCAAAGCTAGCTATCAAGACGAAGAAAGGAAAAGGGTTTTGAAGATAGATCAAAGCAAAGTATGCAGCAAAGCTTTCTTTTACATGGTCTTTGTGTTAAAGATCAAAATTCAAAACCAGTATACTATTTTACAGGGTGTAAATATAATGATATTTATGGACTTCTATAACCCTTAAAAGGGTGTGAAATTTACTAATGACCAGCGGTTAAAGTAGTAAAGGTCCGGGGGTAGGATTGTCTATAAGATTAAATGACCCAGTTACAAGGATGATTCAGGACAGTTTCGTAGGTTTCTACAGTTGGCACATATCAAGACAAACATCCTACCTGGTACGTAAACTGGCGGCGAGAGAGCTGGATGCCACGTGGTGAGATGATGTCTGTGTCGTTTGGAGAGGGCAACTCATGCCATAGTCACCGAACTCGGCTCAAAGGCGGACTAAACTCGCGGGTCATTGAATCAATCCGAGTGATTTTATTTTGTTTTTTTATAAAATAATTTTTCAGGTTTGATTACATTAATTAAATTATTAAAAATATTTTTTACATTCAGCCTATTTAACTGGCATGAGTTTAGTATCTTTTTTTTGGTTTAACTTGAAATGTAAGATCAAGTTTCAGATCAATTTCTAGTTCTAGATCGGAAGTTTTCTTAGTCGGCCTATTAAACCGGCATGAGTTTAAGAAGCATGCAATTCATAACTAGTTAGCTTATTGGTAAGTGCCGGTATCACTTATGAACCAACTCCCCTGCTGGTCTCCAAATATATAAGAATCAAATACTTTCACATTCAATGTAAGAGATTATCAATGAGGGTTTTGAAAATGAAATCAAAGGCTAGTTAGTTGCTGTTAAAATAAGGTACAAACTTGGTACTGTTTTAATGGAATCCATGATCAAATATAGATGGAATGAGAATTTATGAAAGGAGGGACAATTTTTTTTTTTTGTAAAAGAAAGTCGATCCTATGTTATGTTCTTTGCTTGCTTTAATTTTTGCTAATCCTATGTTATGTTCTTCACCAAGGATAGGAACGAATGCTGCAGTTTTGAAGCCCCTAAATCATAGTAAGGGAAAGAGGAGACTCAGAGCGTTGAAACTTTGGCAACAGTAATTTAGCCTGCCGATGAGGGAGAAATGTCACATACAATCTATGATCTCAAGTATCACTTTGCAGAACTAGGAAACGAGGTAGGGGATGGAATCATCACCAGAAATGTCGAAGTCGAACAAATACAAGTCAGGAAATGGGCTGCTAGTTGCAGCAAAATCTTCCAAGTCAGCAGACTCAAAGTACTTATCGACAGACTTGTCTTGCTTGGTGGGAAGTGTATCTTTGGCAAGATGATGCGATTGTCCTCCAGTCATCTCATTTTCATTCCTATGTGGTGTTGGTATAAGGAATCTGTCATTCTCTCGATGAATGTCCGTTCTCACCTGAGAATGCTGGCCATCATGATTAGTCCCACAATCAAGAGATTGATCATCGAAAGTACTATGGATAGTTTTGTGATGCAACTCTGGATTTTGTTGGGAAGGACAAGAGACAGGCCCTGCATCAGCATAAATTTTGTGTGAAGAATTGACATTGGCAAAGGGAATGGCAGAAATGTAACTAAAGTCAGATGGGGATAGGTTGGACTCACCGGAAAGATCTTTCTTCAGAGGCCTCGAAGCTATAGTTGTAAAGCTGTCCTGCTTGGTTTCATGCATCTGATGATATTCATCTGGCTGTAAATCAGTGATCTGTATCAGACAACGTGTTTCTCTGCACAGCTCCAGAATTATCATTCAGAGGCAGTACAAGCTGTTCATCAGCATCACTTGACCTCACCAGGGGCTTTTTTGTCCCAAGTTGCCTTTCCCCTAGCTCGGTATCTTGGACATGATTTTGACTGTTCAATGGCTCAACATCCATCAGTTGATTTCTCCTATTATCTTTTGATGAAACAGAACCCACACCATCATCAACATCATAATCACTATCACAACTAATAGCAGGATTCTTTATTTGACCATGGCCACCTTGAGGTCTTTCAATTATGACAGATGTGCCAGTATCAATGCTAGGTTTCCCAATGAGGGATTCCTCTAGACTCAACAATCCCAGCCAAATTGCACACTCCTTCGCTGTCATCTTATCCTGTAAGCACTTTGACTGATGGACATGCCTCCTGATTTTGCAAAAATCAGGTGACATACGCTTTATTACAGCAGTCAACACCCCGACTTTCCACATCTTCTTCAAATCGTGAGGTTTCTTAAAAGGAGGACTCTGAGCTTGGGGTAGTCCTAGTTTTAGCCACCAATCTTCATTTCCAGTTGGCCACCAAGGTGGTGGAACCTTTTTCTCCAATGGATGCTTCCTTTGAGGGGGATTGCAGTGCTGAATCAAAGAAGACAAGAAATCCTAAAGTTGCATCTTGCAGGTCTTCAAGAACACTTTGGGAGTTCCTATTTCTACTCTCATTTAACTCGCCCATAGCAGAACACTCTGCTTCATACTTTGCTATGGCTGCTGGCCCATTCTTATCGAATTTCACCTTTGCTTTCCACCAAGCTCTTATGTTATCAGATGCACCACTTACTGGCTTACCCTTCTCTGGAATGATTCCATACACAAATCCACGTGCTTCGCACACTTCCATTAACTTCAACATATACTTGAGAATTCCATCCTGGGCTCTCAACATTTTCTTCCTCCTAGCGAGATCATAGGTGCGCTTCAGCTTTTGCTTCTCTGCTAGTTGTACTGCAAGCTTCTGTCTTTCCTTAATCCTTTTGAGTTTGACATGATCCTTCCACATCCTTCTATCCATATCTTCTGCTCCAATTTCTTCATCACTAACATCTTTCTCAGCAATATTCTCGCACCTTATGTCATCAACTTCAATGTCTAAGCTGTCAGTCAAAGAATCATGGAGCATCAGAAGGTGCTCCAATGTCCAGCTGATTATACTACAATAGCTCAACCACGTGGCTACCATCAGACTTCATAAGAAACTTGACAAATAACATTTGATCATCACAAAGTAGCCTGTTTTGCTCTCAAAACAAGGAAACAAAATTACCATCTAAACCGAGCTAAATGGTTATTTTAGGCTCACAGATAGATCAGATTGGATATTTTAATCTAAAAACACCAAAAACCTAATACTCCAAACTTGAATTCTTTTCTTTACCAATGTTTTCCCAGCAACCAAACAAACAAAATCACAAAAACACAGAAAAATTCTGCCAAAAAGAAACTATCCCTCTACTCTCTTCTCATAATCTCAAATTTAGTAAAAAATCGATAGAATTTCCGCCAAATGAAAACCAAAATTCTATCTTGCATTCCAAAATCTACCCACTTCTCAAAATCATTCAAAAACCAGCTAAAATTCTCCGAACAAAATATACCCTCAAGTCTAATTCAAGAATAAACAGGTAGCAAGTAATACAACGTAAGAACATCCAAAAACTATAAACTTTCTGTAGAACATCAGAAAAAGATCAAAACTTTGAAAAAAACCTTACCAAATATCAGCTCCTATCTCTTCCAATTTACCCATCAGACTTGATCAAAAACTAAGCTTTGAACCTCAAATCAGCCAAACTAGTAAATGGGTGTTTATAAATGTGTCTCTTTTATGCTTTTGGAACGATTTGATTGTCTTGAACTCGCCAACAGAAACAATGGGTCGCTGGAAGAGACAGAGACAGGTGAAATCTACAAGAGGGCATTTTTGCTAAGGCTGTCCCTAGCACGGGTAAAATAATCCTCTTCTTAGAGGTTCTTGATATTTCTGAAACTATGTTTCTTGATTTATGGACTTCTGTAACCTCACTAAGCTATGAAATATACCAATTAACTTTAGGTAGAAGTAGTAAATGACGAGGGGTAGAATAGTGATTGCCTTCCGTGTATCTCGAATTGAGTTTCAACCTTTGTTATTTTTTTTTTTAATATTTTAAGATGATATGTTAATATTAAAATTTAATTTTAATTTAAAAAAATAATCTCTAACACAATCCCAAACAATCTCAATAATTAAACCTGTTCCTCAATAATTAAACCTGTTCCGTGGATCCATCAAGTGACCTAGCAATTCGAAGCTTGACTTTGGCTTTCATTTTTGAACTATTTTGGGTATTAATCCGGAGACAAGTATCAAATTGGATGCCTTATGCGTTGTTTAGAGCATTTGACACTTAAAAACTGTTTTTCCCTCCAAGAAAATCCTTGCTTGTTGCAAGATGAATTCAACTAATTTTGATAAAAACTAAACTCTAAATCTAGAGATGTATGACTTCCACACTCCACAAATTGAAAAAATAAAATAAAAATCAACCTTAAACCTCATAAATATACAAGTACCACCTCCTGTGGTTAGTCACTTGAATTGTTCGTTGGATTGCAAATGGACTTGAACATCACAGCATCAATCTCGGTTTTAAAAAATAATCGTAAATGCATTAGTTCATAGATTATTGAAAAGGTTCATCCATGCAATTACAACCCTGGACTCATGTCCAGCTACCTATGTTCAGCTTAACAAGTGTGCCTGAACTAAATACTGTAAGAACCAGACTTTGGTGTCCATTGCAGAGGCAGAGGGATACATAAAGTAGATGGGGACTCACTGAAGGACAATATGATGTGTCCACTGATCATCCAGGTCAAAACTGGAGGAAACCAGACGACCAGGTACCACCTATAAATATGTTTAAAATTACCTTAAAATCATTCAAGGCTTTCTTCTACACAATCATCAATCTAATCATCATTATTGCCTTTTGTTTTCAAGAGTTCCAATTATTTGTATTCATTAGCTTTTCCATTCCAAGTGATCATTGTTATTATCAATAGATGAGAGCCTCTATCTAACACAGCACAGCTGACGCAAACAAAGCTTCAGCTTATCAATAGGATAAATAGATATGTTCCAATAGAATAATTCATCCAAAGGAGCAAATACGATAAAGAGACATAAATCAAAGAATATACAGGCATGGAAAAGGGAAGGTGCCATTAGCAGATATGGAAAAGGGAAGGTGCAATTCGCAGATATGCTAAAAAGTATCCTGCTGAAAGGTGATAAGAATTTTGTTAATTGCCCCATCTAACACAAAGAATCATTTACATGAATTCCTATATAATTATCCTCATTGAGGAAGACTGTGCCTGACCATTAAAAAAAAGAAAAAAGGAAAAAAGAAAAGAAAAACTGCCTCCCCTCATTTTTCTTGTTAAATCATTGAGTTGTGAAAATAATTAGGTGTATAACTTACTGCCTTGAAATGCACAAACAATAACAACTGTTAAGGCAGCACCTCTAATTGATAGAGGAAGTCCTTTAACCAGGTCAGAAATGGTTGCGCTGCAGTTTTGAGCTTTTCACCTGTCCCTGGATCATAATAAGATCGAGAAGACTTAGTTATATGCAAGACAAATAAATTTGGCCAGTAGATTAGAAAGAGATGTCACTTACAATCTGAAAGTATCAGCTGTGTCAGCTTTCTGAAACTATGCACCAAAGCATTGGATCAATTCATCCTCAGGATCAACAAATAAGTCATCCAATGAAAACGAACTCATTTCAAGGAATGGGCTGTTAATTGCAAAATCTGGCAAGTCAAATTCAAATTGCCTATCAACAGCTCCATCTTGCTCAGTGGGAAATGTATCTTTGATAAGATGATGTGGTTCTCCTCCAGTCAAGTCATTTCCATTTCCTTGCGGTGCTGGTATATGGAATCTGTCATCCTCTTGCCTGATGCTCATTGTCATCTGAGAAGGCTGCCTATCATGATTTGTCCCATAATCAAGTGATGGATTATAGAAATTACTATAAGTAGTCTCATGGTGCAGCACTGAATTTTGGCCCAATGGATAAAAGGCAGGCCCTTTGTCTGCAAAAATTTTCTCCGTAGAATTGACATTGGCAGAAGGAACACCAGCATAGTAGTTAAAGTCAGATTGGGGTAGGTTGGATTCACCCACAAAACCATTCTCCAGAGGCCTTACAGTTGAAGAGGTAAAATTTTCATGCTGAGTGTCATGCATCTGATAGTCAACTGGCTGTAAATCAGTGTGATTTATATCAGGCAAAGTACTTGTCCTCTCAACACCCAAATGATCATCATTCAGCTGTGGTTGAGGATGTTGATCAGCATGGCTTGACCTCACACGGGGCCTTTTTCTCCTTGGTTGCTTTTTCCCTAGCTCCTTATCTTGGACAGGATTGGTAGCATCATCTCGACTGTTTAATGGCTCCACATCCATTGATTGATTTCTCCTATTATCTTTAGATGAAACTGAACCCACACCATCATCAGCACCATCAACATCATAATCACTATCACTACTAATGGCACGTTTCTTCTTTTGGCCATGTCCGCCTTGAGGAGTTTCAGTTACACCAGATGTTCCATTGTCACTGCTAGGTTGCCGAATGAGAGATTCCTCTTGACTCAACACCCCTAACCAAATTGCACTCTCCTTTGCGGTCATCTTATCCTGTAAGCATTTTGATTGACGCACATGCCTTCTAATTTTTGGAATATCAGGTGACATGTGCTTTATTACAGCTGTTAATACCCCAACTTTCCACATCTTCTTCAAATCATGTGGTTTCTTATAAGGAGGGCTCTGGCCTTGGGATAGTCCTAATTTTACCCACCAATCTTCATTTCCCGTTGGCCACCAAGGTGGTGGAACTCCCTTCTCCAATGGGTACTTCCTTTGGGGGGGATCACAGTGTTGCATCAAAGAAGACAAAAGAGACCCTAAAGTTGCATCTTGAAGATCTTGAAGAGCACTTTGAGAGTTCCCATTTTTACTGTTCTCTGCCTCACCCATGGCCAAACACTCTGCTTCATACTTTGCTATGGCTGCTGGCCCGTTCTTATCGAACCTCACCTTTTCTTTCCACCAAGCTCTTATGTTATCAGATGCACCACTTACTGGCTTACCCTTCTCTGGAATGATTCCATACACAAATCCACGTGCTTTGCACACTTCCATTAACTTCAACATATACTTGAGAATTCCATCCTGGGCTCTCGACATTTTCTTCCTCCGAGCTTGATCTGACGTCTGCTTGGGCTTTTGCTTCTCCGCAGCTTGTTGTGCTGCAAGCTTCTGTTTTTCTTTAAGCCTTTTGAGTTTGATACGATCCTTCCACATTCGCCTCTCCAAATCTTCTGCTTCAATTTCTTCATCAGTGACATCTTTCTCCGCGATAGTGTCACACCTTATATCATCAGCTTCAAGGTCCGCGCTGTCAGACACATCAGTCATCGAACATTAAACAGTGCTCAATCTTCTATCAAGAGAATCATTAAGAAATACACCAACTAAACTTTTGAAAATCACAAAGCAGCATGTTACTGTCTCAAAACAAAGATAAGGAAAAGATCACCTAATCTAAGAAAACTAGTTATATTACGATCAGGGAAAGGTAAGCTTCAGATTTGAAATCTAACACTCAACGGCTGAATTCTTTTCCATACACAATTTCGTTTCTCAGGTACCAAACAAAAGATAAGAACTCATAAAATTTAAAAACATAATAATTCTGCCGAAATAACAACCTTCCCTTTACACTAACACTATTCTATTTTAAAACCATTAAAAAACCTCAAACCAACTCAAATCTCATGCATTTACAATCAAAACAAAGAGAGCCCACAAAACTAATTCAACAAAAAAACAAACCATCTTTCAATGAAACATCAATTAACACAACACATAAAAACCCAAAAAATATCAAACTTTTTGAACCACATAACAAAAATATCAAAACTTTTTTTTAAAAAAAACTTACCAAATATCAGCTCCAATCTCTTCCAATTCACCCATCAAACTTGATAAAAAAACAAGACTTTGAACCTCAAATCAACCAAACAAGCAATTCGGTCTCAAGTTCTGAAACCCTTCTCTCTATTTTTGTTGGGTTAGAGAAGAAGACACAGAGTCCTATATGAGAGATAGAGATGAACCCAGAGGAAGAAAAGGCGCAAAGAAATGAACCCAATAAGGGTTTTTTTGCCGGAAAAATAATAAAGTAAAGCAGTTTTTGCTAAATTCAATGCACAAACACGATAATTACTATAAAATATTTTACAGAGAGATAGATTTTAATTGGGTCTCTATCGAGATTTTGAGAGAGAGAGAGAGAGATGATGATGTTGCTGATGACGTTTTTGAGTGGCAGCCTCGTAAGGAGGCCAAGTTGAATGAAAACACCTCATATTTTCTCATTTTCTGGGTTATAATCACCTGCATCCCTATCTATATTAAGAAAAAAAACACGTTTTTATAATGGTCAGTGGTGTTTTTTTTTTTTTAAAAAAAAAGAAAAGTAAAATTAAGTGGAATTACTGAAATTCAACATAAAGAAGATCTGACGGCGTCATGGATTTTCTTATCACTTAAAATTCAATATCCAACTTTCCATCAATGATTGATTGCTAGAATCTCACAAGAAAAATGATTTATAATTTGGTGACTAGGAAAAATATTAATAAATGCCTTATTTGCTAGTTATTGCTTTTTTTTCTTTTTCTTGGAAGATAAGGAGAGGTTTTCTTAGGGTGAGATATATAATAAAGAAATATATAAATAATTATTTAAAGAAATCATAGTTACTAATTGGTTTCTCTTTGAAATAAGAAAGAACCCTAGCAATGCTTGGAAGGTCAATTTCAAAACAAAATCCCAATTTCCTTCTACATGATTCGTATCCTCATAGGCAAGAGTGGGGCATATGTGAATCAGATTCTCACACGGCTTCTTTGGAATGTCATATATTTGATTCTCAAAGTACAAGGACACTCGTTAGCTTAGTATTATGGTAATTAAACTTTGTTCTACTTAGTAAATTAATTTGGAAAATTCTCCATTTAAAATTTAATTTAGATGTGACTTTAATATAAAATAAAATAAATATTAATCGAGTTGAGTTGATATAGTCAAACCTAATTTAAATTTTATCTTGTCAACTCTAGTTATTTAAAAAAATAATAATATTATTTTAACTAAAATAATTAATTCGGATTGACAAGTAATATACAGGTTTTACTTGTAATTCAATAAATCAAACCCTTTTTGAATCATTCCTCCAACTATTGCTAGTGCCCATTTTTGAATCATTCCTACAACTATAGCTAGTAGTGAACCCTAAATTGGATGAGATGTTCTTACTTTTCCTTTCATGTATGCTATGATAACTACTCTTGAATTTATCGAAACTGAATAGAAAATCCCGTCTTCCTAAGTGGAGCAGTATTTCCCACTTCTATCTGAACTGGCCACTGAATTGTCTTTTTTTTTTTTGCCAACCTCACAAATTCTACATGATACCATTAATTTCTTTTTCCCCAAATCCGTTCTGTTTGGCCTTCTTTCTTTTCCCCCACAAGAATCTATTTGGCTACAACACAAGCTAATGCAGCTAGAATTACTGAAGAAACCCAAACCGAAGGAAGCAACCACTGCATTGCATTGCTTTCCTTTAAGAGAAGGATCCAGTTTAGAGGAGCAACCCCATCGAGAAGTATGGAAGGAATGTCTGCAGCAATGGTTGAGCAAAAATGGCCCTGAAGGTCTGATACTATGTCCTTGCTAGAGTCACTTTTCCCGAGTCCTTTTTCTCCAATGCTGCTGTCATTGGACAACCTGAAAGGTCGACTTTAACATCAGATTGCTCTCTGAAGAGTCTCCAAGCTTCTAGGATTGGTTCTCCATTTCTCCAGTGCCGACAAATTTCATAGATCAATGAACGGCCATGATCACTTGAGGCACTTTGGCAGGATGATGTAGCCCGGATCACATCCACCTCCTCAGGTGAGATAGAAACTATATATATATATATATATATATCAAGAATCTTCTTAATTAAAAGTTTTGAGTTATTATTTTACACAAACGGGTTTGATGTAGTCGGACTTGTAAAAATTAAAGATTAAATATTTGAATGAAGACTTATCACAACTAGATGAGATTTGCTACAAGCAAACTATGTTGATGATCTTATATATATGTCTTGTCAGACCAGAATTATGACTTAAAATGACAATAACATGAGATTTGATTATTGGATTTTACTTAAATTTTTTTAAGTAATTCTAAAGATAATTTTCAAATGAAGATTCACTTTGTTGTTCATCAAACCATTGAATATTCCAAAATTAGACCTAGATATTGTTATTTGTACCAAATTTGTTATTTCTCCTAGGTTTTTTTTTCTAGATTTATTGTTTTAATTCGGATTCTGTATTAATTTTCTTTATGCTTTCTGACTTTTATTTTTTTTTTCCAGTAGAGGTGGAGTTTTCTAATCTATTTAAAGATCTTATAAATCTCTAAAAATACAAACACCATTAAACTTATTTTTTCAAAGAATAAAACTGTGATTTTAAGATTCATATCTTCAACCCTTTTTATTCATCAAATTTTATTTATGTGTTTCTGTGTTATTGTTGTCGCTTCTGTCCCAAGAATAATTTTAATTTACTTTCTAACAATTATTAAACTTTAGTGACTCGGATTTCTTAATTTACTGTGAGATTTTGATCAATGTGATTTTCTCCCATATCAATATAAGGGAATTCAGACTCATCCCATGGTCTGGTGCAGTCAAGTGCAACGTCACAGGTGGATAGGCCGGATTTGCAGCTGGAAATTGTAGCGAACGCCTCCTGGAGAACTTACTCGGTGTTGGAAATCTTCAGCTAGAACAATAAAGCAAACAACAAGAACTCAAACGGTAGATCAAGCAGCAGCAGCAATCCTTGCCAATCGACACATTATTTCAGCTATAGAGTCTTCAACAAAGTGAACAAAAGCTAGCAAATAGAATTAAATTTAGTACAAGCGCTTCATTTTCCTTTTGAAGATGCCTGGTCCATATGTTGACATGAAGATCTCAACCAGTAGAGGAAATTGTGAAAACATGAAGAGAGTGACTGGAAGACAAGCACGCAAAACAAATGGAACGGTATAACCTCCATCATTCCATCTAACATTACTAGAAGAGCTGCACAGAAGGCAACCATCATAGCTGCAATAGAAATGACAAGTGTGGAAAGGCCAATTATCAACTTCCTAGGCAAGGATATCAGAAAATCTTGCTCTGCATAACGAGCTGTGAGGATTCCCAAGAACATCAACCTGAAGTAGAAGAAGAAAAGAGAGAAATTGCATCCGATATTATAAAAGTCATGTAAGCCTTCTTATGTAAGAATACTGGATTAATGCCAGTGTCTTGAATATTACCACCCGGAACAGTAAATGCTGCAGCAAACATAATTGTAACGATAAAGGCACCCACCACAGCATAAGAAGTTGCCGTGCTCTTCATCCATTTCTCCCCTTCAATCACCAACTGCTTTGAGTCTTAGAAAATAGTTGGCCAGGTGTTTCACCCGAATGATTGCGACTAAATTTAGCTGCTGGAGTCATGATGTTTTCTACTTCCTACAGAAAAATCATTAAGCTTAAAACATGAGTAAAAAGTCCAAGCATACAAATACACATAATTAAAATCCTTAATCATGCATGTTTTTTTTTTTTTTATGATAATTAATCATGCATGTTGTGAATATCAGCGAACATTAATTTCCTTGGAAAGGCGAGTTGGAACACGTTTCTTGGAATACTTCTGCGAGCGGAGCAATCGGATATCGATATGTCATCTCGAACTTCATGAAGTCAAAAACTCTCAAAACAAAATGTGACCACCCGAATATACATGGTTTGAGGAGATCACCTTGTACCTCTTTTACCATGCTGATGTTAGAAATATTTGAAAGAGAATTGTAAAAATGGGAACATAAGAAGCATGGTGAAAAATAAATCTCATTCATATAATTAAATATTACTCTTTTAAAAGAGAAAGTCTCAATGAACTTGAACTTAGACTTACAATACTCCAAACATATATTTATACTAGTTTATGATAATTTAAAAGACTTAAAAAAGTAAATACATCTTTAATAATTATATGCATATACCTAGAAGACATATAGGAGACCTAAAAGACACTTTGAATAAAAACTCTAAAATTAATTTCAACACTCCCCTTTAATTTTAATTTTGAAAATGTCACAATTCTTGAAATTTAAAATGTGATAGAGGATCCTCTTATGATAATTTTCAATATCTTCTTTTATTTTGTTTTGTCACATATTTGCATCTAAAATTAATTTTCTGGAATTAACTTCCATCTTCATCTTGGAAAGATCTCTCTTGCATCTTTGTCTTAGCCACTCATTTCATCATGGCTAGCTAATGGCACTCCATTGCCATTTCTTTAATTTGCTTTTCTTCAATTATTGTTTTTGTCTGAACATGGCTACTCCTAGCCATTTTTCTCCTCTTGTGGTTGTTGTCACAATTCTCTAGCCAAACATCTCTTTTCAATATTTGACTCTTCAAGTGGCCATTCCATTTCTTCAGGCTGTCGCCTTCTTCTTGTCATGGCTCTTTGGCCATTTCTCATCTTTTGT
>Ga0307517_10008929_pt1 | contig 14307 bp, 7 predicted proteins | sample 23_EM_MG_FD_194515 | JGI IMG/M metagenome (GOLD analysis project Ga0307517, IMG submission 194515) | Populus trichocarpa ectomycorrhiza microbial communities from riparian zone in the Pacific Northwest, United States - 23_EM | ecosystem: Host-associated > Plants > Roots > Unclassified | place... | reverse complement strand
AACACAGAGCAACAGTACTGCGCACAACATTGGAGACTGGTCTCAATGAACTTCTTTCTCACACAATGCACAATACCTCTCCTCAAGATGCCATTTGAATTTACTCTTACATCACCAAAGATCTCCCCCCTGGGTGGTTCAGCGTGCTTGGTGGGTGTCGAGCTAGCCTTTTCATCATATGCCTGACCAGGAGGATGGGAGACAGTGACCGCAACAAGTTCTGGAAAATATCCACTCGGTCCAGGGAAATTATCATTAATCTGAATAATTTTTTTTTGTTTTCCAATTTTTCGTGTGAAAAAGGAGTTCGAATCCTCTTACTCGAGTGCAAGTAAATATTGAACTAAGTGACTATCAATTACAAAAAGACTCGTGTTAGTCCATAAAAATTAAAGATTGTTTTGTTTGATTTTTCTTAATTAGTAAATTATAATTTTTATAGTTATTGAGATTTGAAAATAACAATTATTTTACATTTAATAAAACGACTATGTTCCATAATAAATAAAAATGTCAATAATTATACCAAATTGACTCCTAGTGTGCATAAAAATCTTACTTTTTTAAATTAAACAATTATACCAAATTAACTCTTTATATATATTAATTCTTAAAATAAAAAATATTTTTTTCAAATTAAACAATTTTAAAAATATTAAATCTTACTCGAGAAAAAAAATAAAAAGTTATTTTAGTTAAAATAAAATAAAAAATAAAACAAATTTTATTTTTAATATAGTTTTAAAATGAGTTTTTATACTTTAAAATGAAAATACATAAATATTTTATTTAAAAAAAATTATAGGAAAATATTTTTAAATCAGAGTTATAAGGGAGAAACAAAAAAATAACCATAGTTTTCCTCTTTTTTTTCCTTACTATAAAAGGAAAACCTAGGAGGAATCTGCCACGCTCCACGCTAGGTGTCCTTAAAAGACACCCTCTGCCCTCATCTTTTGTCTCTCTCCCTCGAGCCTGAAACCCACTTGCTAGGGTTTCCCTCTCTCTCTCTCTCCCATCAAGAAAACCTACAGCCACACGCACAATGATGCAGCAACCAGGACCAGGAGGAGCCATGCTACCCCAACAACAACAACCACCACAGCAATACCAGCAACCTCCTTACATGATGATGATGCCGCCACCACCAATGGCTCAAACCCAACCTCCACCACCACACATGTGGGCTCAACATCAGGCCCATCAGGCTTCTATTCCACCACCACAGCAACAACAGGGACAGGGACAACCTCCTGCTACTGCTGATGAGGTCAGGACTCTTTGGATTGGTGACTTGCAGTACTGGATGGATGAGAACTATATTGCTAGCTGTTTTGCTCATACTGGAGAGGTAAAAAAGAAAAATCCAGTTTTCATTTTGTGTAAAGTTTGTGTTTTGTGTGTAAAGATTTGATCTTTTTGATTCTGTAATGGGTTTCTTGTATGTTTATGTTATAGAGGGTTTGCTGTTTCTTTTTTCTTGGATTATTTTTCTTTTTTGAAGTTATGACTATTATTTGTATAGTATATGAAGATTTATCCGGTGGGTGGGTGGTGAATTTAGGTGGGATAATTTAGTGTGAAGCTTAATAGCAGTATTCAATGAAGGAGGATGGGTTTGGAGATGGTGACTTTTAAGGTTTTCTGGTTTGTAAGATTTTGTAGTCTGTGCTGATTCTGTTCTGTTCTTTCTTGAAATTTTTGAATGAGTCTGTTTTGTCTACTGGGGGTGCTATATGGTTTGATTGTATAAGGGAGAGATGAATTGGAGATTCTTTTTGTATCAAAGAGGTTTATGTGTTGATTGAACCTGGCTAGTTTGCTTACCAATCTATGATTTTTATTTTTCCTTATTATATTTTGAGAGAAACAGAATAGTAGTAATGTTGCATTTAGTTTTTGCTGTTTGAAGGGGAAGTGTAAAATCATGAAGAGTTTAGTATTGAATGCATAATCACATGGATCAAATATCTTCATCATTTGAGTTCTTGTAAAATTGATTTTTTGTCTGTTTACAGAAGCAACAAAAAGTTTGTGATTACATGTCAAATCTAACAATATATTTCGGACTTTTTTCATACTTTAAACATTACAGACATGTTTACACGCATGCTGTGAACATGTGAATTAGAGAGGGGAGGATCCTAATCTTGGGTTTACTTTACTGAGAATATGTTTTTGTTGCAGGTTGCTTCTGTGAAAATCATTCGTAATAAGCAAACTTCTCAAATCGAAGGTTATGGATTTATTGAGATGACCAGTCATGGTGCTGCAGAAAGGATATTGCAGACTTATAATGGTACCCCAATGCCAAATGGCGAGCAGAACTTTAGGCTGAACTGGGCTTCTTTTAGTGGGGGTGATAAGCGTGATGATTCTCCTGACTTCACTATATTTGTGGGAGACTTGGCTGCTGATGTTACAGATTTCATGCTCCAAGAGACATTCAGGGCCCACTTTCCCTCAGTGAAGGGTGCAAAGGTGGTGATTGATAGGCTCACTGGACGCACAAAGGGTTATGGATTTGTTCGTTTTGGAGATGAAAGTGAACAGCTACGTGCTATGACCGAGATGAATGGGGCATTTTGTTCGACAAGGCCTATGCGAGTAGGGCTTGCTTCAAACAAGAAGGCTGTGGTTGGTCAGCAATATCCAAAAGGTATGTTTCTTAGTTGTCATTGTTGTTGCTCTAGCTGAATGCCAATTATTTAAACATGGTATCGTTTTTTCTTTTCTTTTCAATATGCGTTTGTAATCATGGATTTGCCCCATTTAGATTGGTAGGGTGATTATCTGAATTTCCAGTTGTTGTTATGCTCTGAGTATGCTTAACATTTTTGGTAAGTTTGCCTTCTTCCAGCTATTCTTTGAAGATAGGCAGCAGTTTCCAAAGTCATTTCTTCCATTGTTTCCTATGACACATGGGCACAGTAAATTCTATTAAAAATCTTGAAACATGCAAAAACTTATAGAATTCCTGTTGTCTCAGAGCAGGACGTCAAGAGGCTCTATCATCTAAGGGCCTGGAACTGATTTCAGCTGAATTGGTTACCCTTTAGTGCGTGGCCTCACTTAGGTCAGTTTTAAGTTTTTGTCCTGCCTGTTATTTGAGCTTCTATGTAGCATCTGCAATGCTACATTTCAAGCTTCTTTTCAGTTCGTTCAATTAGTTGAGCTTTCTGTCAAGTTATATTTCTTACTACTCTGGTTACCTAAAGATTTATCAGCTCAGTATCGTGTCATTTTTACCATTAGATAGGGAGGGTCTAGTGTTTCTTCTTCATTTTTTTTGGTCATTAGGGAAAAAAATGCTTGTCTGTTTCCCAGTTAATTATACATTCATTAGATATTCCTTCATTGTTCCTTAATGAATTACTCTAATTAATAATTCTAAATTTCTTTGCATTTTTTTGTGAGTTTAGATTTCCCAGCCACTACCAGTTTACTTTGTGTAGCCTGTGGTGACTCTATTGCTTGAAACTAGTGTTGCCACATACACCACCATCATTTTGTGTCTGGGTTTTATTGGGACTGCTGTCTCTTCTTGTCCTTACTTAATTATACATTCATTAGATATTCCTTCATTGTTCCTTAATAAATTACTCTAATTAATAATTCTAAATTTCTTTGCATTTTTTGTGAATTTAGATTTCCCAGCCACTACCAGTTTACTTTGTGTAGCCTGTGGTGACTCTATTGCTTGAAACTAGTGGTGCCACGTACACCACCATCATTTTGTGTCTAGGTTTTATTGGGACTGCTGTCTCTTCTTGTCCTTAATACATAAGCTTGATTTTGTTAATTTTTGCTCCTTCAGGATATTTTTGTGCCATTAGTTGCTCTGGGTGCTAATTTGCCTGTTTCTCCATAGGAGTGGATGATGAGTTTTGTTTGACATTTAAAGATCTTTCTTTTAAAAAGAACATTGATATGACATATAGTTCCTAATAAAACCACCAACATTGACAATATGTTCTTTGACAAAACCAAAGTCTTTCACACCTTTTGCAATAAATTCTGGTGAGTTTATTTTTGTCCCACCATTATCATTCTTAAAGTATTAAATGATCACTACTTCCAGAAGCCAAATAAATCAGGTGAACAGTTTGTTCGAATTAGTGTAGTTTGTTACTTTCACTGGAGCAGATGCTGAATTGCTCATTGTCTTGCACTTGTGTGGTTTTGTTGCTTTCTGGTTTGACTGTTTGTCAGATTGGCATGCCATGCTCCTTCATATTGCATGATTTCAAATTGATGATTTACTTGGGCTTGACTTTCAAATTAACATTTCGGTGCAACTTCCAATGTGAATAAGTTGGTAGCCTGAATTTTGCCACATTTTTTTCCCTTTTTTTGTGAAAGGTTATAACGTTCTTGATGCAAACCTTTTTCTTAAGAGACTAATGCTATGCTGCTTCATGATATCCTAAATGCTTCTTAACTGCTCTTTATTGTTGTAGCTTAATTATCAGAATATTTTCTGTTATTTACTCCCCAGAATTTGATGAAGCGAATGATTGGAGATTGGGTGCAAATAGTACATTTTTTTGCCACGGATTGATCGGGCAAATAAAAATTTGAATGTTAAGCTCTGCTTTCATTTAATTGTTTCCTTTTATTTGAGAGCAAAACACTTAATACAAGAAACAAGAGATCAAGAAGGAACTTTTGCTACATGCAAGCTAAATGATGGGAATTGATTTGATACTTCTGAAGAATTATTTGGATATTAGTGTTGAGTTGAATTTATTCACACTTGTGTATTTGAACTAATGATGTGCTCTTCTTCATGATAAATTGTTTTATGAATTGAGATGTCCATCTGTGTTTCTTGAACAGCTTTTTTACTATGGGGGACCATTATCTCTGGAGGCTGTCTTGCCTGTCATTTTGTATTTCTTGTTTATTTCATCTTTATTTTCATATGCAGCTTCATATCAGAATCCTCAGCCTCAGAACGACGGCGACCCTAATAATACAACTGTGGGTACTTTGTTCTTTTTTATTGTAGAAATTACTTTTCCCAACGTGATTCTGACTTGGACAAATTTAAACAGATATTTGTTGGTAATTTGGATTCTAATGTTATGGATGATCATTTGAAAGAACTCTTTGGCCAATATGGACAATTATTGCATGTGAAGATACCTGCAGGCAAGAGATGTGGGTTTGTTCAGTTTGCTGACAGGTAAGGAAATTTGCTTGAGCATCTGCTGATGACAGCTCTTGAGGAAAATTAACTTTTTAACCTGCATTTGGGCATTGTGTCAGGAGCTCTGCAGAAGAAGCACTGAAAATGTTAAATGGAGCTCAGTTGAGCGGACAGAATATTCGATTGTCATGGGGCCGTAATCCTTCAAATAAACAGGTTTTTTTACATTAGCTGACACCTACTTAAATTTCTCTAGAGAGATTCGCATGTTCTCATGAACCTGATACATGGGTCTGGTGTGTCTCCTCATTTGCAGGCTCAGCCAGATGCAAACCAGTATGGTGGTGGATACTATGGATATGGACAACAGGGATATGAAAATTATGGGTATGCCCCAGCTACTCAGGACCCCAATATGTACTACGGAGGTTATCCTGGTTATGGGAACTATCAGCAGGGCCAGCAGCAGCAAGTAGGATATAGCTGAGAAGTCTTGGCATGTCATCGCCTATCCTTGTAGTTTATTAGTAGAAAGATGGTGCTTTTCCCTTCTCATCTTGTATGCTTTTTGGAAGAAAACCATTTCAGGCCGTGTTCTTCTCTTGCTGCAAGTACAAACCTCCATTTTTAAAAAAATTGTAAAACTATTACCTTACTTGTTTAAGATTTGTTAAGAGAGCTATGCTATTATTATTCTGTGTTTCATTTTTTGATGTGAATATTTTGAACATTTATGGGTGGGGGGCTAGTTCAACCTGGGGATCAAGAGCCGGACTTGGCCGAATACTGCTTGTTGGTGGTACAGGGTACCCGAGGGCCTAGCGTGCTCTTGATAATCAACTGCATGATGGGAACATTTCTCCTGCTATGGTAAATGGTGTCCATTTTGGTTAGATTTTTGTTTTTTGGAAATGTAGAGGCTTTTCAAAGCCCACAAAAGAAATCATGGTCAAGTGTGATAAACAAGAAAATTGAAGAAAATTCCAGTATAATTATTTTCAGTCCCGAGAGTGGAATTGTTGCTGGTTGCTGCCGTGGGTTGTTGGAGTTGCTGGTTGCTGCCGTGGGTTGTTGGAGTTGCTGGTTGACTTAAAGAATCCACTTGAATCCATTACAAAGTTTGACACATGTCAGCAATCCATTGTAGGGCTAATGCTTATTGCATCCCTCTTAATTTAGGTTTTCATTAGTACTAAAACAATTCTATATTCTTTCAGGGCTGCCCTACAATAGTTTTCACCAATATAATTATTTTGAATTATTGGAAAAATTAGAACAAAACTAAACTCAAGTGGTGCAATTCGTTCCACAATAATTGCATTAGTATAGACTAGGTATTCCCTTCTCTAAGTGTGAGTGTTGGTTCTACAAAAAGGAATTCCAAGAAAATGACTTCGAGGATCTAGTAGATAACTAATATAGCATTCTGCCTTTTGAGTATATGTAGAAACATTCAACCAAATACCTTGAGTAAATCTAGCAATATCCTTAAAAAATTTAAGAGGAAAAGGTTTGAGAAACAAGAAAGAGAGGGGGGAAGAAACAATTATCTTCAATCTGGTTTCTTCAAGTTCAAGCAATTATCTGTAGTTTGACCGAACAACTCTTGCACCAGTTTTAGCTCCCTCTCTGCAACCATCGAAACCACTGAGTAAAGAAAAGATGAAAACATATGCCGGGGGCATGTAAATCATCCAAAATAACCCATTTTAAATCTAGTAACTGTTAAAAACAAATCACATTGAGATGGTGACCATGATTCCAAAACTTGCTATATCCTTTTCCTTTCATATTACTATACTTTAAATCACTTTCCAAACTGCTAAATTCGTTTTTTCTACTGCATTGGCATTATGAATGTTATATCCTCCCTTTATGGGTCTTAGGGAAGCAAGGGGAAGGATTCAGAATTCAGGATCTGAATTCTATGCGCTGCTGTTGCTTTGCAGGGGAGGTGCCATTGCTCAAACTGCCAGCTAATTATAATATTAATTTTGAAGCAGGACAAGTATTGTAACTAGTGTCCGAGCACATACAGCACATCAAACAACAAGCTGAAAAGTTGAAGAATTTACCCGCTGCCTCCAGTTGCCTTTGAAGTTCCTGGCCTACAGCATCATTTTCAGCCTGTGCATTCACAGACAAGTTAACAGACCATTCATCAATTCTAAAATACTAGATGTAGAAAGTGTAAATCAGTGAAGTTTCTGTGGAATAAACCTGGAGTTCTGCAATCCTTTTCAGTTGGGCTTCCTCACCTCCCTCAGACAAAGGGAGTGCTGCAACCAATGCATCAAACTGTACAAAGAACAACCAGGAATTAGTTGCACCATCCTGTGCAACTCAGTTATTAAAGTGTACACAGGAGATGGACAGAAAACCAACAGCTGGACACTTGAAATCAAAATCTCATGGAGCAAAAAAGCAAACTGTTTTGGATTCACACATTCTTGTTCTCATTACCTAGCCAATTCCCTTGCATCACCAAAAAAAAACCTGACATTTGTGCTGATTTCTATACTGATTTCCACAAAACTTCCAGCCATTTTGACACAAATCAGCTAACATACCAGTTTTTCAGTATGCTACTGAAAAATGAATTTTGTTAACATGACAAAGCAAGGGTCAAACTCTCATTTTAAAGAAAATTGTAGATTATTCAAGAAGCCCCACATTTCTCTAACATATGATGGAATTTTCAACTCTTTAATCCCTACACACAACAAAGCATCATATATTTACTTCACTCACAACATTTTTGTTAGATTCTTGCATTCACAGACAAGGCAGCTTTAGCTTTAGCACTTGAGTTGTTCACTCCACAAACAAAAGAATCTTCATTAAATTTAGTAAAAGAACGGGGCCTATTACTACAAATCTCCACTAACAAACACTAGAAAGAATTTCAAACGGTCCTAAAATCCAGACTTCACAAAAAGCTTCGAAGTTCATTCTAAACAAACTTCTACTGATGAATCAAGCAAAATCTAATAATACAGATAAGATCTTAGCCACTTCCCAGTTTTGATTACAGGACTTAATAAAGCACTCAAGACGAGACAAACATCAACTCCTATCCAAATTCAAAACAAATCCTAGAACAGAAAATCTAAGTTCAAGTATCAAGACTATAATTCAGCATCAAAGGTTGTCCTTACACACACTAAACTACAAGCATAAAAAATTAAAAAGAAAGAAAAGAAAACTCCAAGCATCTTGCACCGTAAAAACCGCCCACTGATTATTCAAGCTACACCAGCCCAGAAAAGAAAATAAAGATTCACTGCTTAAAACACTGAATTAACCCTAAGTAAGCAAAACCCAGATGCTAAAATGACAAGAAAATCATAAAGAGTCAATCTTTTTTTCTGGATTTCTCTATAAAGTTTAAATTCTTGAGCTAGATTGTTTGAAATAATTACCTGTTTAGCAGCTTTGACAAGGGCAGCACTCATCTGTTTTGGTTGCTCAGGGAAACTGGCAGCATCTTCTGTAGGATTTGGAGGAGGTTCTGGGTAGTTTTGAGAGAGTCTGGCTGATGGTGCATCTCGTTGAAGAGTACCAAAAGTGTTGAAAGTAAGCCCTGCTATTTGATTCACTTGCTCCTGTAACTGAGATATTATGTCCATGTTTATTGCAACCTTGTATTTGTAGTAGTAGTCGTACTAGAAATTTTGATATCAAATGAATAGAGTATAGAGGTTTTTTTCCCCTCTTTCTCGAGAAACAAACGGAACTTTGCAGATTTTGAGGTTTCACGGTAGCCGAAGCTAGAATAGTAGTGGCCCTTTTGGGATGATTCAACAAACTAGCCTATTAACTTGATGTGCTTTCGATTTTTTTATATTTATATTTTATTTACTATTTATTAATTAAAAATTTTAGATATTTATAAATTATTTATCTATTTTTTTTAGCATTCAATAAGTATTTATTATCTAATATTATTCTTTAATCAATAAAAAATAAAAGAATTAATATATATATATATATATATATATTGTATTAAAAAATATTTAAATATTCTATAAATATATTTATATAATATAAATATATATTTTAAGTTAGGTTTAATCAGATTTAATAATATTTATACCTTATTTATTATCTATTAGATTTTAAAAAAAAAAATTATTCATGTCGGTATCTATTAGATTCGGAATAAATTGACATCCCTTGCTAAAACCCTAAATGTTCATTAGTTCTTTTAATATATAAATAATTTAATTAATTGGTTTTTACTTAGCAATTTTTTTTTATCTTTATTCTAATGTATTTTGATTTTATAAGAGAAAAGAAAGAATAAAATTATGAATTATTATATGATAATTGAAACAGAAATTGTCCTCAAGATAATAATACTGTTTCTAATATCCAAATTATTAAAAAAAATATTAATGATATAAACTCCTATATGATTCAAGCTTTTTAGAGAAAAAAATGAGAATTTATTTGTATCAAAAAAATAAAAATATATTTGGTTAAAAAAATAAAGGTGAAGCTTATAGGGATCCAAAAAAATTTCTAGCTTTATTAGTATTTAAAAAATAAAAAATAAAAAAAAATTATTTTTATTATAATTATAAAATAAATTTATGTGGAGAGAAAGAGGGCGTTTAGAAACTTTCTTTGAGTTATGGAACATCATTAAGGTCATCTGACTTGAAAAGCAAAACGTCTAGCAAATTTAAGACAAAAAATTAATAACTAAGATAAACTACTTTCAACTGAATTAGTCCAAAAGGCTGCAAAGAAATTATTACCAAAGTCTGCATCCATTTCTACTACAAATATAAAATGAGATCCCAAATCAAAAGGTAAACCATTTAGAAGTGAAAATACATGCCCGACCTGTGAACTGGTATTTAAGGATCTACTTGGGACTCTAAACGATGGCAATGTCGAGCATTATTGACTATGCCTATTTATTCCTCGACCATTGACATCATGTGTTGCATCTATCACAGCTTTATCCTGCCTATGCCCTATTGTTTCATAAGAAAATGCCCTACACCACTGAGTTGTTTTGATACCACCAGATAAATCTAAGATTCGGCAGGTGGGATGACATCCTTGATATTACTGTCCACATTATTAGTAACATCAGGAGAATTGCAGAGCTGGGGTTCAGTCATCCTAGGAAGAACAGGTTCGTCAGCAGCAGCCTTGGATTCTGGTAGTATAGCTTTTCTCCCAAATAGAGTTGCAGGTAGGCTGGTCGCTGCTGAAATGTCTACCCCTGCCTTCATAATATTTGTAGCACCAGAAGGAACATCTGACTGGGGTTCAATGACTCTCTGAAGAGAGAATCCTTCAGCTGCAAGCTTCTGTGATGGGGGAATAGCTTCTCTCCCGAACAGCAGTGATGGAAAGCTTGCAATTGGTGAGGATAGTGAGTTTGCCTCGGTAGTATTAGCAGCATGACCTATAGGAATAGGACTACGATTAAGATGGGATGTGTCATCTCCACTGATAATCTTCATAGCAGGCTCTGAAGGACCAGCAATTTTTGGAGAAGCCTGTTTTTCCATTAAAGAACAAGGGCCTTTCACTCCATCATGGACCGGTTGATTCAGCTTAAGGTCATCACCAGAAGGCTGCTTTCGAGTTTCACTCACTGGCAAAATATCAGCAGGGGGTGAAGGTAGAGACACCGATTTTAATTGTTCACTAGCCTTTACATTTAAATTAGGTCCTTTTCTTAGTGAGGCTTCGAATTCCTGCAGCAAATCATGCTGTCCGGCAATCTTATTGTGCTCCATCTCTGCCGTAACAGAGACAGATTGATTCTCATGTCCTGAACCCAAAACTTGAGGCGGCATGACGTTTCCTCCAAACAAAGGTCCTGTGCTACCCTGCAAGTATTCAGTCCGAGGCAGCATCAGAGAAGCAGATAGGCTCTCCTTTGCAATTGGAGCAGTTGGTTGAAACCCAGATTGGAGCCCTTTGTCCTGAACAGTCAGTGCGAGCTTTTTTAGCTCAACCAGTTGCTTATCACTGTGCTTTGGTGAAGTAACAAAACTAGGCAACTGAGTTGGAGGATGAAAAACTGGGATGGGAATATCTGCTCTTCTGTACATTTTTGCTTGTGGAGCCACATCATTTTCAGCAGTGATGGGAGTGAATCGGCCAGGTTGAAATACAAGACCCCTCAGAGGAATGTCAGAGTCTTCTACCTTAACTTTAACAAGGTATCCAGCGTCAAATAAACCATCAATAACACCAGTAATCACCCGACCCACCATGTTAACACCAGCAGCATCAGTTGGTCCTACAGTCTGTTTGTTTTTCTTCATATTGTCAGATTCAGGCATTACTGGTGTTTTCTCGCCTAGCACAGCACTCTCATCCTTGCGTGGACGGCCGCGTTTGCGTTTCATAGGAGGATCCACTGGAGAAGAGCTAGTCCCCTGACTTAGAGGGTTCATCTTGCGCAGTTGACAAGTCGATTGATTTTACACAGGTCTTCAAAAATTTTCTCCTGCAAACAAGATCATAAACTTTGTATCCATTCTTTTCCACATTAAACCATCAGTTAAAGAGTAAAAATAACAACAAGACTATTAGAAACAGAAACTGATCGATGATACACTATTCCTGGTATAGTTCTGTTGGGTTAACATCATAACGATAACCTGGAACAATTAAGTTCTACCAATCCACCAGAGCATTTGAACATTCTCTGGTCTGCATGGTACAAGACAATACATATCAGAAGCCTACAAGTGCATATATTGCATTAAGCCTTCTCCTTGGACTAGGCTTCAGCTTACGGATCTTAAGCCACTTTCTTCTCTTGTGTTTGAAAAGATTCTGTCTTTTTTCTTTAATGGAAGCCATGCTGAACAGAATACAGTCAAGTCCATGTTTTTCCTATATAAATTACTCTTTGAAAGACACAAAAGGCATAGAAGCAAAAATCTCTTCTAGATCTAATATTACTTGAGTCCATAAAAATGAAAAAAGAAAACTTTGACATTTTCATTCCCCATAACTAACTTTGCCAGCTTCACACTAAGATCTATACTTGGCAGGGTTAAGGATTCAAATCCATGTAAACACACACATGCATTCACATTTATGTGCTTCCATAAACATAAGATTTTACTATTGAAAAATTCACACGTCACAAGTTCTAGAAACAAAAAACACTTGAGGTTTTGTTATGACCTAAACAAGAATTGATAAAACTTCCTCATTTTGTCTTTGTCATTGCTATTTTGATATCCATTTTCAAATCAGTAAAGGTTTTTATGATCTAAGCTTATATCTCATGATAAATAAACCTAGACATAGATGTGTTCTTATCACAAAAAAAACATTAAATAAATCAAAATCAGGAACAATAATTTATTAAATACTTCCTCAATAGCTTGTGAAGGCAGAAAGCATATTCATAAAAAGTGGCCAGAATCCAACAATAGCAATCAAATACATGCATAGCACATCATCTGGGGCCCACCTTCAACAACAGGATGCCCCATTTTAGCTCTAATTCACTTAAATATATCGCTGAAATCGCCCACACAGCCAACAAGAAACAAACTTGATGGCATTAAAACATAATCACAAAAAAATAAGGCAAACCCTTGTCATAGATTTTCTCTTACACAAAAAGTTTTCCAAAATCTAACCCACACTTTGATTTGCATTAACCATCATAATCAAATCAAGAAAAAAAATCAGAGCTCAACCATCACGATGCTATTCCCTGATAAAATGCAAAAAGTTCTCATTCAAAATCTCAGATAAAAACACTTAAAAAAAATCTAACGGCTCATTAACATTATTGATCACTCTCTTGCACTAACAATGACAGAAAATCAAGAACCAAAACACAATGCAGACGATAGAGAAACTTACGTATCAACACTAGAGAAAGAAAGGGTGTCTGAAAGACCAATCAAGCAAGCTAGAAGAATCTGTTAATGGGATGTTCTAATTTTCTTGTTTGGTTTCAGAGAAAATATACATAACCACAGGGCAAATAGTGCAGGAGGTCAAGTGTGGAGTTTGTGCTGTGTTGTTAGTTTTGGATTCTGTAGTGGGCTTTTAAATAGGTTGCCTTATATTAGACCGATAGTAGATTTTGTGGACATTGGCCCATTTAGATAAATATCTTCAAAAAAAATACAAATAATCAAAAACTTAATTATATTTTTCTCGGCAAAATCATTAAACCCAACCGAATCATGGTTCATAGAATCATAAATCAGGCAGGTTGCAGGTTGAGTGGATCAATTTAAAAATATATTTTTTAAAAAAATAGTTAAAATAATGTTGTTTTATAGAAAAATTAAAAAATCAAATCAAGTTTTATTCAAATTATTTTTACCCTTATTTAATTTAAAATAAAAACTAAATTGATAAGTTACTAAATCAAGTTTAATAATATTAATTTATGGCAGCTTTTGTTGCTAATTGGTGGTGCATACTGCATAGCCTTGCTCATGTTATAAATAGGTTGCTAAGTTTAGCATTTGCAGTTATCTAAATTGTTTGGTAGCTAAATCTTGCTAGAATCCTAAATTTTTTTCTTAAAAAATAAGAATAGTGAAAGGATAATTAATTGTTATCCTATGCACATGTAACATTTTCATTAATGACATGTATGACATAATAATCGTGGGATGACACAACAACCAACATAAACCTTCATGGCTCGCCAATAATAATAAATCAATTTTTTCATTAATAATACGTATCTTTCTCCATAAATAAAATTCAGGATTTAAATGTATAAATATACCCGGTCACTAAACAAAATATATATCATATCCCTTGCCATATAGATATTCATAGAAAACCAACCATAAGCCAGTCAACATGCATGCTACACAAGTTCTAGCCAAATAGAAGCTAGAGCATTCATCCAAAGCTAAGCTAGGCTATATAATTTCTATTCACTAGATCTAGATACATTTCTTATAATTTTATTTTATTTTTCTCTTCTCATATATTATTTTATTATTATATATTTATTTACTTAAGTATTAGAGTATTCTATGTTTCCACAAGGGATTGGTTTTTTAAAAACAATTCAAGCTAGATAAAGATCTACATTCAAGTCCTCGCTACGTCTGAAGTTCTTTTAACTTTCATCAAAATATTTTTTAACATAACAACAAATATCTAGGTTGTAGAAAATTATTTAA
>Ga0307517_10008928_pt1 | contig 14308 bp, 14 predicted proteins | sample 23_EM_MG_FD_194515 | JGI IMG/M metagenome (GOLD analysis project Ga0307517, IMG submission 194515) | Populus trichocarpa ectomycorrhiza microbial communities from riparian zone in the Pacific Northwest, United States - 23_EM | ecosystem: Host-associated > Plants > Roots > Unclassified | place... | reverse complement strand
AAAAAAAAAATCAAAAAGGGAAAGAAAAAAAATTCATGAGAGAATAATAAGAGAAATCATAGGGGAAAGAATAAAAAAGAGAAGATACATTGAGAAACCAAAATAAAAAAAAAAAGATGAAAAAACTAGCCTCATCTCTTTCCTCCTTTTCCCCTTACAATATTTACTCACGGGCAACAACGTTGCTTACCACCATACAACCTCTCTCTATAGACCCACTACCTTTATCTTTTAATTTCTCTCTACTAAAATATCATTACAGCTACCACCAATCTCTCTCTTCCTCCATAACCAAACTCACAATCCCATTTCTTTCATCTTTTTACATGATTAACCATTACGACCACAACTCAGCCCTCATGCTACCACGAGCCACCATAAAAATTGAATTACAACATCACATCAAGAGAGAAAAAGAAAAGAGAAACAACAAAGATCAAAATTCTCCCTGACCAAATCTTCGATCACGAGTGATGGTGGATTACACTATGGGTGTAGGAAGGAAGAAGAAGAAGAAGAGCCCATAATCTATTAACCCATAAGCCTTCCCACTTTGCCGACACATGCAACGACGCTCCATAATCTAGCTTGTTTATTTACATGTGCAACCCATGCGCCTTCACTACCAGATCAATTTTTAGTGCTTTCTAGTCAACTCTAGCGGCTCCCAAAGGTCAATTTCAAACCCTAATGCATCGATTTATCTATTTTGATTAATTTATAATATATTATTAATCTTAATGTGTTTATGTGTTCCTCAATTAATGTGAGGTTTTGTGCCCTAATATTGTGATTATATGGGTCTTTGGTTTCTCTTTGTGTGATGTCTGTTGATCAAAGAATTGACCCGAGGATGACATAATTCTTAAAAGGGTTCTTTCCTAGAGAAGTTGAGTTTCTTTTTTTTAAAAAGGTAAATAAAGAATTAACTCGTGGATGATATAATCGTTAAAAGGGTTTCATTCAAGAGAAGTTGAAAGTTTGGTGGTTTTCATAAAATATAAATAACTTTTTTTTTAAAGAACCAAACCGTGGATGGTATAATCCTTAAAAAGGTCATGCTCATTAAAAGTGGAAGTTTTTTTTTATATAAAATATAAGGTTTTATTTTTTATTGAAGAGTCAACCCGGGAATGGTAATATTCTTAAAAGGGTTCTTTCCTTGTAAAGTTGAAACTTTGTTTTTTTATAAAAATAAATAAATATATAAACACTTTTTTTGTTGTTGCAAATATCACTCGTTATCTTTAGATCTTGTTATATATCCCACCTTATCGTTATGAGCAAGGTTATCAATTCCATTATGTTTTGACCAAAATGGCTAATATATCTCGTACAATTTTAAAAAATAGAACAAATTTTATCTCGCTCAAGATCTCGGGTCATTCTGGATTTCTCGTCCAAATTCTGACCAAGATGTTTTGGTTTCTCACCCTTGTTCCATTCCAGTTGTATAATTAAGAAATAAACTCTCTTATATATCACCTACAAACTCCCCCCCCCTCTCTACACACACACACACACTTAGACGACACTTAACTCTCTCTTTCTATTGTAATCCTATCAACAAACACTAGAAATTATTAGAAATCAATAAAATTCAATTAGGTAAGTGCCCTTTATTCCAATACTTGCTTTACTTACTTATAAGTGGATGAATAATTTAAGGTTTTTTATTTTTAGGTTAATCCTATAGATTTTCTCAAATGAAAATCAATTATTTTAAAAATAGACATATCACTAATCTCTCTCTAGTTTCTTGAATTTTAGGTAGAAAATATAAGTTTCAATCTTTTTTACTCTATTGATGAATATCTTAACAACATTGAAGCTTATAAATTAATAAATTTTCAATTTAGGGTTTGTTTTACTGACTGAAAGTATTAATTTTTTACCCTTTTGGTTGTTATGATTGTGTACAATTTATTTGGTTGTTAGGAAGAAAAGATTTAAAGTTAAGAAACAAATTGTTATTCATATTCATGAGCTCATGCTCTACTCCTGTTAATGGGATGATTAAGGGCTTTACTTTTGTGTTTATATAAACATGAATCAAATAAATATAAAGCAATTTCTTTATTAGTAGCTAGTATTGTTATCATCCATTTTAGTTCAAAAGTTGTACTACATATAAAAAATCTTTAGATCTCCATTTGATACAGTCCTTAATGCTTTCCCAATAAAGTTAGGCAATATAAATGAATTTCATCTTAGCAAATCTAACTCTTATATTATCAGAAGTTAGTTGAATAAAAAAAATAATTCATGTCATGAATCCACCTAGTAAAAATCTAAGGGTCATAACAATTGTAAAAAATAAGACCTTCTATTTTATTAGGTCTTATGACTCACTTATCATGGTTATCATGGCTAGAGTAACCTAAAAGATAGTTATATTGGTGGTGCCCTTGACAAACTTGTCTATGATGGTTATTGTTGTAACTTTTAATGGTTTTTGGGTGCCCTGTTTAGAAAATCTCTAAGGATTCAACTCTCTTAAACAAGTTGATCATTTTGTTTCATATAAGATATGGTTCCTCTTTAATGATTCTAAGGGTATCACTAAGGGTCAGGTTCATAGTAATTGCAGACTTGATGTTAGACACTAAATCACCATGATGTAAATGTATGCAACACTAACTTGGAGATGAAATTAAGATCATAAGCAATTCTTGCAAGAAAAATCATAATACAAAAATAAAACTAATCTTGTTTTTTTTTTTTTAACGTGAAGATTAATTAAGATCAAAATATACGAGGAAAATCACAAACATGCAATGCTAAACTTCTAAATGTAAACGATTAATCAAACACGAAGTCATAATTTCCTACAAGTATAGCAAAGACTTACAATTAAAAATAGAACTAAATTCTAGATATTATTGACCAAAGAGGTTGATAAAAAAAAGAAAATAGAAATACAAGACATAATATTTTTTTAGATATTTTTTTAAGTATAAAAATAATATTAATGACAACTTTAAATGACAAGTGCAAAACTAAAAAATTAAAAAATCAAAAAATAAAATGATTAACCAACCATATTATTTAACAGGCCACTTGAATCACACAGCTATTGCTGATTTAAATAGTACCACTAATGTGGTATTGTATTGGTGATCCCTTTTATTTTTTTTAAATTGTTTTACTGTCACTTTTCACTACTTTTATTTAAATATTTTTTAAATAAATATGAAATTAAAATTAAAATAAAAAGAAAAAAACGAAAGAAAAAAAGAAAAAAAAGAAGAAATAATATTGATGTAACTTGGCAGTAAACAAAGATGGGATTCAACATTATTCTAGACCCTTTTCATGCGTCTCTTTCTCTCAAACTCTGACCTGCAGTGGTGCATCTCTTGCGACTGACTTACAGTGGTGCATCTTCAATGATGTTGGGTGGTGAAATGGTGTTATCTATGTAGATTTGTGGAGTCTAATGCTATTGATCTGACTGCCATGGTTGATGGTGTGGTTATGTTGAATCAGGTTTATTGATATGTTAATCCTCTCCGCCAATTTGCTTTATTGATCTATGCTTGATAATGCCCTCTTGACAATGGTTTTGCCTGATTTCTTTTATGGAGGTTGTCAGGTTTATGATAGGTATTGCTAGCTGTGAGGGAGGATGGTTCTAGTAATTGGTCTTGGTTGATGTGAACCAGTTCTATGATAAGTTGGATGGGTAGTGGGTGGGCGTGGCGGTGGAACAAGCTTAATTGGAATTGTTCCTACTGGGATTTCTTCCAAGTATTTTGGTGAACTTTGGGAGCTCACTGTCAAGGCTAGCAATGGCTTGTAGTGGTTAACATCCATAGAAAAAGAAGAAGAAGCAAGAAAAGGGGAGAGATTCTTAGAATTCATTCATTATTTTGCCTATGCCCACGGTTCCTGTCATTCTGTGACATATAATCCCAAATTCCTTTTAGAAAATGACAACTAAATGAAACGTTATGTATTACAATCCTAACACCTAATCAAGTGAAGCGTAATGCTTACTAATAATCTTCCCAAATATTCATTTCCATATGCCAAAATCCTCTCCCCAAATTGAACTTGTAACAATTTCCCCCATTTAAAGTGCCCTTGTCCTCGAGGAAAAATTCTAGTGCACCAGGTAGGATCATCTCTATGATAGAAGCATTAGTAGAGATCTGAACACAGATGGCATAGTCAAGCTTGACAGTGCCTTTCATCAAGCCAGGGATGGTATTGAATTGCCTGCGAACTTCCTCAAACCGTCTTAAGTGTTGCACTTCCCACACTCTTCATTATCATGACAGAGAACCAGTAAGGAAGCATTGCGCCCACAATCAAACCAATGAAAATCTTAGGAGTCAATACATTGATTGTTCAAATTATGCACCAAGGAGGGCCAGAGAGTAATCCCTTCTCAATAGCAGGAGTGGTGTTTCCGGCAGTATCAAGGGCATCAGTTTTGTCTCGGATTCTGTGGATCATGTCTGCCATCTCAGCAACACCTCCGGCATTGTCACTAATGGGACCATATGCATCAATTACCAACCTAGTGGCAATGGTGCTCGATATTCCAAGGGCGGTTACAACAATACCATACATAGGAGCGAAAGAGAAACTAACAAAAATGTTGACTATGATAGCAAAGATAGGAATAATGACAGATTTGTATCCTAATGCAAGCCCAAAAATAACATTAGTGGCAGCTCCAGTTTGGCAGGAATCAGCAACATCTTGAACAAGGCTGTGTGCATTGCTAGTATAGTACTCAGTTACAAATCCAATAATAAGATTGGCCCAGAGACCAACAACAACACACAAGAAGAGTTGTCAATTCTTGACAACTTTCTGGAATTTGAAATTGAAGATGGTAAAGGAAGATGGGAGAGTTATTCAACTAACAATGGCAACTCTAACGATCATTAAAACAATGAAAGTGATGAGTTGATTTTTTAGTATTGACTTAATTTCCTTCACAGCCTTGATTTCAAGGAAATCAGTTGCAAATAAGATGGTTATCAGACAAACAATGATACCCACAGAACTGACAATGCGAGGATATAACATTGGAGTCAATTCATGATTGATTCCAAAAAAGGAGATGGAAGCAATGACTCGGGCAGCACAATAAGACTCAGCGTATGAGCTAAAAATATCAGATCCCATGCCAGCTATATCACCTACAGTGTCAGCGATCACAACAGGATTTCTTGGGTCATCCTAAAAAATGTTCCTTTCAACCCTGCCAACAAGATTAGTACCAACATCTGCAGCCTTGGTGCTATACCTCCACTAACTCTACCAAAAAGAGTCATGGAAGATCCTCAAAGTCCATAACTAATTACAAACTCAAAAAGCCCTTCCCAGTCATCACCATAGTACAACTTGAAGACGTTGATGTTAATGTAAAGCACCAAGAGTCCATTTGCAGCAAGGAGAAAACCCATGACTGCCCCATATCTAAATGCAATGATAAAAGCCTTCCCACCTCCTATTCTTGCCTCTAGGGTGGTTCTGGCATTAACATAGGTTACTATTTTCACCCAAAGAAAGCCATAAACCATTGAAGTGACAGCACCAAGCACGAAGGATATGGTGCTGAAGCCAGCAGTGGCAAGAACAGGCGTGCACATCTTCAATGGGTGGTCATATGTGCAAGGATGAGTTTTCTTTCCCAAGTGAAAATACAATAAAATTTTAATGTTTTATGGAAAAAACTTGAAATGGGCAAAAATATATTAATGCCTAACAAATTTTAAATACAAGTATAATATTAGCATAACAAATTTTAAATACAAGTATAATATTAGCAACAACTTATTAATTTTCTCATATGTTTATTGTATTTTTCTTACAAAATTAATTTGAGATATGAAAAGGATAAATAAAAGCTTATTATGTGATTGTTTGTAAAAATAGTAATCAATATAGAGAATAAAAGGAATAAAATTGCAAAACCATAGTTAGCATTTAAAATATGTAAATCCTAAATCTAAGCCTAGTGTCTAGTGCCATATATTTTTTTTATATAATTTTTTTTTATGTTTTAAGAATATTATTAAAAATAATATTAATATTAATTTCATATTATTATTGGATTGAATCAAGTAGATTCATATTTGATTCCTCTGATAAATAAATGAGTTAATAGATTCAAATCATAATTGGACTTGGAACATAAAATTTATATAACAAATTTCATTTAATTACATAAACTTATAGATTCTAGTCAAAATCTAACCCATTAACTACCATTAACCACCTTAAATAGATATAAAAATCCAATATTACTATATTACTAAGACTTAATCATTACATCGCATCAAAATGTTTTATGTGATTTTCTCCATGTCATATAAATTTTTTTAGAGATTTTTATTTTATGTCATACTCCAACTATATAATATTTAAATTATGTTTTTTTTTTATAGAAATTTTAGGATAGTTTTAAAATTTTTCTATTTGTACCAAATAAATGTTTTTTTTTTTTTACTCAAAGATCTTACTAAATGAATCCTATAAACAAAATAAATTGTTTCCATCCATAGTGATAACATCTTAATTGTTTAAAATAAAAGGATATATTCGAGGGTTTTTGTCAATGTTCCACTTTTTTATGACTTTAATATCATTATAAAAAAAAACCCTGAATCATGAAAAGGAATGTAGCTTCTAATACAATTAGTTAGGACATAACTTAAAAAGAAAGAGGATAAGGCCAATAAATATGTCACGGGGTTAATTTTTTGTCGAGATTTTCCAGTCCTTATGCAGTAGTCTAGTCCCACTAGACTTGGCTTTTTCTCACCCCTTTCACTCGTGTTTGCCCACGACTAAGTGTCTCCCACACCCAAGAGGTTTTCCTCATTCTCACAAGTTGTAAGCAAACAGAATCACACAAGTAAAGAGGTAGAAAGTTAGTACACAACATATACGAAAAAAAATTCCCAAGCTTTATTAATCTCAACAACAAAGGAAATACACAACTCCGTATGTGTGCATTATGCACAAAACTTGCATGCTATACACAAAACTGGCATCCTATACACAAAACTAGTATCTAGGTAGCCAAGGCTCTCCAACCTATTTATACACAAGCATATGAAAGGTTACAAAGCATAAAACTAGTATCCCTATATTTTAGGAAATAGTGAAACATTTTCTCCCTTATGTTCCCAAGAACTTAGTGGGTGATTTTGACCCATGATCCTATAATCTTAGTATCTTAAGGAGCAGTCCCAACCATGCTCTCATGTTCAACAACTATACCCTTATGATCTGGACCATAGTTATCAAACCCGGCCAGGGTATTGACCCGGTCAAGGAGCTGGGTCCCGGGTTTTATGGGTCAACCCGGGTCAACTCGAGTCAACCCGGATCAACCCGAAAATTTTTTTAAAAATAAATTTTAAATTTTAATATTTCATAAAAAAAATATTCATATGAATATAGGGCTATGTATATTGTAAATAAAATATTTTTCTAATATTTATATAATAAACTTTAAAAAAATTAATAACCAAATAAAAAAAATATAAAAACATACTCACATTTAAAAAATAAAGAAAAAGGCAGCCCTTGGAATCTGCTCCCGTTTCATTAAAAAGACCATTATTCCCAACCCCAATCCCACCACCAGCACCACCTCCACCCCCTCCACCACTCTGCATCAGCAATTGGTCATCCTCATCCAAAGGCAGCTTGCTTTCTCGGATGCTTGCGCTATTGTCCTCATGTTTATTTCTGCTCCTATTATTCTTGATTTATTTTTCATCTTTATCCTCCATACTTCACTGCTCGCAACTGCTGCTTTTTTTTCTTGCCAACGCGTAATCCATTTTTTGTGGTTGGATTTGCTGTTCCAGGTTGGCCATGATATTGCTTGCCTTTTCTTTCTTCAATAACTTTCTTGCTCAGTTTTGGGCTTGGATGCAGGAACAGTGAGCTCCAGGCCATGTCTCTGCGATCTCAATCGCCTGGCCTTGTCCCCCAGCAAGGAAGATTGTGAGGCTCGTTGTGCCTGGAGGGGCTGGAGGCAGCAAGAAAGATCCAGACAAAGATAAGATCTCAAATCTGCCATGGAGAGTCACCCGGGTATCGCCTGGGTTTGCCCGGGTCATGGGTCGACCAGGTTTGACCGGGTCGTTGCATAGGCCGGTCTTTTGACAAACCCGAACCGGTCCAGCCACCGGGGCGACCGGGTCCCGGGTCGACCCGCCGGGCCGGTCCGGGTTTAATAACTATGATCTGGACATCTATTTCCCCCATGAAGCCTTAATCATAACCATCGTAACAACCCACTACACTGCCACGTAACTGTCAATATATGCTGCTGAATCTACTTTGTTTGCTGTCTGCCTAAGACTATCCATCATCCAAGTCCAAAACACTATCGATTTCACCACTGCTACTGAATTTGACACTATCCCACAAACTGCCACTGTCCAGTATGTCTTTCCAGTAGTGTTTTCGCTAGTGTACTCATGCTAAATTTTGATTTTGTTACAACCTTCCCCCACTAAAAGAAACTAACACCCTCTTCGAACAGACTTAGGATACCCTTGCATCACATCTGCCCATTTTCATGAATCTGTGTCCCACATACAAAGCCTCTTAGTTTTGCCCATATTCAAATATAATTCTGTCCACCGAATCTGCAATGCTTAAGAAACCTTGACAGTCCCATTATCAACAAGTTTTCGAACTAAGTTGTGACCGATCCTGCTTGTTTCCCACAAAATCAAAACACATTTTGAGTCCCAACCCAAAGCATTGAGATCGATCTTGTCTGGCCAAAGACAAAGTTGCAACACTCCACTGTCACATAACTGTCATATCTTCCAAAATTTGTATGTGACTTCCCCAAGCCACACACAATCTGTCCTCTTTCATTAGCAATCCCACATGCCAATTCGGTGACCCATAAACCTGTTTTCATGACGTTCAGACACTTCTTAAGCATCCAAAGCTTCCATCCCTTTTCTCATGAACAAAACCATACAAAACCACTTTGAAGAATCACTTGAATCCTAATAAAATCCACTTAACTCCCCAACTGTTCCATATATAACTTGTAAGCAAAATGAGACAACCCTTTTTCAGTGATCAACATAATCTTATGTCGAAGTTCTTTCAACAAGTTCTAGCCCTGCCTAAACATACACACCCACAAGACTTCATTTATGTAATAATATCCATATTGTTCTAACCTTTGTTGCATGTTTCGTCTACCAAAAACTCGCAATATGATATCCCAATAAAGGCCAAGCATTTTATCTTCGTCACCTTGAATAACACTCAACATCAAGATGTTTAAGATAAGCCTTATTACCTCTTCACCAAGGCAGCATATCAAATCATCCTCGTCTATAATTTTGGCTCCTCAACTAAACCCACTGACTAAATTGCCGAATATATCACCTAAATTGTCCATCATTAAAGTGCAGACTCTTAATATCCTTACTTTCATTCTACCTCCTTACCAAGGTAGCACACCAAACCAAATCCCCCTGTTTCAGTTTGGTTCCTCAACCAAATCTTCTGCGACTCGGTTGCCAAATTACTCATCTTACACAATCCATCATCAAGATACTTTGAATTCCCAAAACATTATTTCCTTCATCCCAGCTCATCTGTTTTCCAAGATACACAACATACTTGTTCTGCTTCTATCACCCCAATCTATCTCGTCGTTAAAGTGCACAGAACAACCCCAAATTCTGCCCCACCTAAGGCAGTCTAGCCAAGTCATGTCCTCTTCCTCCAGGTTGGCTCAATCACGATTAAATTACATCTCAACCGTTAAGCATACATAAGGAAGAGAAGTACCTGAGGGGCTATAAAAAGGGAAACAAAGATGATTGTTCCAAGTTTAGTTTTTCTCTTTAGTTACAAGGATTAATCAATCTTAAAAGTTTTTATTTCTAAAAGTATAATTGATCTATCTTTAAACCAACACTAATTTAATCATTGAAGAATCTCCAAATAGATAAAAGAGGATCTTTTACAGGTAACTACGATGATCTACATGTGTTTTCACCATGTATAGGTGGGTCAGATTACCAAAATCAGGAGATTAATAACTTTATGTCGGGCCTAGGCTCGACCTTCAAGCCCACATGATAAAACTAGACTTCATCATTGGTGATGTCTATGGGAAATGATAAAAAAAAACATTAATAGCTCCTTCAGGAGCTAAGCCGTTATCATTCATAATTACCATCGGATTTGGAGCCTTGAAAATTTAAAAGATTCTCAACATATACCAACAGGATATCGGTTCAAACCGTGTAACTTCAAGAGTTATTGTAAACTGGTGGCTTCATTATCTTTATCATCCTTAATTACTATCATAGTTGGAACTTCGAGGTTTCAGAAAGCCTTCAACGGTTACCAACAGAACATCGGTTCAATCCATGCAACTTCAAGAGATATTGTTAACCAAGGATTCCTACCAAGCTTGCGAACCTATAAGGGTAGATGATCTCTAGGTAGAGAGGTTACCTTCTCTTTCATCGGTCAAATTTCCACAATAACTAAAGGAACTATGTTTATATGGGAAGTTTTTTTTTATGACTACCTAATAAACTTTCATCTGAAAAACATAATTCTTTATTTTTTAGGGCCTTAAAGTGAGATAGAAATATATTATGGTCAATAACTAGAAATGTAAGTTTCTTGTATACGAATTATATTGTTTAAAACAACAAATTATTTCTACTCTTCATGTCTCAAAATCTTCAAAAGAAGAGATGAATTTACTCTTCTTAATACGATCGCATATTTACTTTGGAAGTAACAAACATCTCCTTAGTGCTATAACACAACTTACCTTGGAAGGGATCAACATACTCTCCCTAATACGATTGCACCCTTCTCCAATGATGGGATGGACGATGCATCAACAACGAGGATGGATATGCTCTCTCGATAAAATTGTCTAAAGATGGGATGAATTTACTCTCTCTAATGCAATAACACATTTAGTTTGAAAGTAATGAACATCTCCCTAGTGCTACAACACAATTTACCTTAGAAGGAATTGACATACTCTCCCTAATACGATCACACCCTTCTCCAAATATGGGATGGATGTTGTATCAGTAACGAGGATGAATATATTTTCCCCACCAAATCTTTCAAAGCTGGGATAAATTTACTTTTTCTAGTGCGATAACACATTTACTTTAGAAGTAATAAACGTCTCCTTAGTGCTACGATACATTTTACCTTGAAAGGGGTTGACATACTCCTTTAAGTAGGGGTGAGCAAAAAAATCAAAAAACCAGAAAATAAAAACGAAAAAACCGAACCGTAAAAAAAACCGATTAAAATTTTGAAAAAAATGGCCGGTTCGGTTCGGTTTTGGTTTTATAAGCAAAAAACAAAAAAAACCGAATTGAGCCCAAACCGAGCCAAACCGCAAAAACCGAGCCAAACAGGAAAAAACCGAGCCAAAACTAAGAAAACTGAGCCAAACTGGAAAACTGAGCCAAACCGATTTGAACCAGTTTTTGTCCTAAAAAACCGAACCGAACCAAACCGAAACCGGTCAGTTTGAACCGGTTTTGGTTTTTTTTTTAATTTTTTTTTTGGTTTGGTAACTTTTTTTTGATAAAAACCGAAAATAATTACCCCTACCTTTAAGGACATAATAGACTGCCTAGATAAAGAGTTTTATGGTCCCTTAGGAACAATGCCTATTAGGCCTTACACGAGCTAAGATTAAAACCATTCGACACCAATTCTTACCAAAAAGCTTTTTAACAGTCCACAACGAATACACCCAAACTGATAGGTGGACATATACAAATGACATCTTTCCTTTTTCCAAAAGACAAAGCCCTCGTAGATTTAGGTAAGGTTAGATCATCCACCACTCGAACCCATAAATGCTTTATTATGTATGGGCATTGGACTTAAAAATGCTTCATTAAGTATGAGCATTGGACCTAAAAATACATCATTAAGTATAAGCATTGGACCTAGAAATGCTTTATTAAGTATGGGAAATGCTTTGTTAAATGTGGGCATGGGACCCAAATAAAAACTCTGCACAAGGACTAAAACTCATAAAAATCAACAAAAGAACAAAGATTTGTGTTATAAAAGTGCAATGTATATAAAAGGATCTAGCTCGGGCTTTTCAACTGGATATTCCCCTCATTGAGCCACAACAACCCTCACTAAGAAGACATCTATAAATTTTAGAACTAGGACTGGATGGAAGGTTGCGCTAAAATCCACATGCATCTCCTGAAAAGGTTGAAGAGTTACAGGTTGGACATAACCAAGATATCTTGTCTCTCACTATCTCGGTTAAAGTTGCTGAGTCCCTAAAAAGCTCATAAAATTCCTAAAGAGAATCTCTCAAAAGACTCTAGCTTCGCCTGAGAAGAGTCCCTTAAAAACTCCAGCTTTTTTTAGAGATGTTAGTTCTCTTCCTTGAAAGCAGCGAGCCCAGCTCGTGTGGTAACAAACTTAGTCTGTAGATTAACTTGGAAGTCCCTAGCTTGAAGGAGTTCCTCTCTCAAGGGAACAACTTGATTATATAAGGCCTCAAGTGCTTTCTTCCAAGAGCTCAGCTTAAGAGCAAGACCTTGTGTTTGGTCCTTCAATCTAGAATAATCCACTTTGATACTCTGTATTTCAGCCTTCACAATGCCTTTTTCCTCCTAAAGGTGGTCGGAGGCTGCTTGGTTTACCCTATTTGCAGTCACTGCACTCCCCACATAGCTTTTTTTGATCGCTCAATACATTCAGAAATGGGCACACATAATAAAAGCCTTCCAATTAAGAATGTTAAAAGAAGAAATTGCTTAACCGAAACTGAAAAACAAGAGGTTTTATCCCTACATTAAAAATCATTTGGCTAATGATAAAGTTTTGTTTTATCCCATGGGCTTGAAGGTCAGGCCTAAGCCCGAGACAAAGTCATTAATCTCTTGGTTCTCGCAATCTAACCTACCATTCCATAATAAAAACACAAGTAGATTATCATCGTTACCTGTAAAGGTCCCCTTTTATTTATTTAGGGACTCTTTGATGATTAAATTATTATTGGTTTAGGGAGGTATCGATTATACTTTTTAGAAAAAAACTTTAAATATTGATCAATCCTTGCAACTAGAGAGAAAAAACTAAACCTGAGGGGATCATCTTTGTTTCCTCCATTATAACCTCTCGGGTCCTTCTTTTCTTTATATAGGAAAGGTCGGCTTATCTTATCAAAATAAAATATCTTGTATTTACATCTCTATTAAGATAAAATATCTCTGATTTATGGTCACATCAGGATAAAATATCTATAATTCATCAGGGGGCGTTTAGGGCTGCGTCTAAGAATAATGGGTTTGGCAACTCACCAGACCTACATGCATCTAGACTCAATATTTGGCTGAGCATAGAAATAACAAGTCTGGCAACTCGCCAGACCCATAGGCATCTAGGATTTTTCACATTTGGTCTGTGTTTGGGTGACCTACCTATGGTCTGTGATTTGTTGACTTGCTTGTTATTTATGATCAGGTAACTTGCTAGTGGTCCATGATTGAGTGGCATGCCTATGGTTTATAATTGGGTAACATGACCATGGTCCATGATCGGGTGACCTGGCTATAGTTAGTGATTAGGTGACCTGTCTATGGTTTTTTATCAGGTAACCTGCTTGTGCTTTATGAACGGGTGACATGCCCATAGTTTGAAAAATATCTAGGATTTTTCATGAATGATTAATGATGATTGATTGTATCTTGGATTTTTCCTAATAGATGTTTTGCCTTTATTTTCTGAGATGATCCATCTTCTAATTTTCTTTGGATTATCCATTGACTTTTAGTGATCTCTGGACTGGATTTCTGATGGTTCATATTTGTTGAACCTTTCTGGCTGCTTTCGAGAAATCTTCCTTTAAAAATTCCAAAAAATTTCTTTATGATGTTTATGCATCTATTTTACCTGTTTTGAAATATAGCCCCCTTTCTCTATCATCTCTCTATTGCTTGATTGATAAGGTTTGTAATTTTTTAGATGATTTTTCTTGGTTTTTTAACTCTTCAGCCCACTTGGGTTTTGCCCATGTGATTAATATGTTTGACTGTCTCTTTAACACGTAGCTTAAACCTTGAGATAATAAATAAAGCTCTGCTAATCTACCCATTCTTTGAAAATTGACAAACTCTCTTAGCCATGATGTTGCCCTTCTGGTCAAACGATGCTCCCTAATAATAGTATTCTTACACCATTTCCTAGTCTTTAGTTATTTTGATGGAGAAGCGGTGCTCTATTACTCTCATTTTCTAGAGGTTATCAAATCATTTATTGTTAATAAGCA
>Ga0307517_10008927_pt1 | contig 14308 bp, 14 predicted proteins | sample 23_EM_MG_FD_194515 | JGI IMG/M metagenome (GOLD analysis project Ga0307517, IMG submission 194515) | Populus trichocarpa ectomycorrhiza microbial communities from riparian zone in the Pacific Northwest, United States - 23_EM | ecosystem: Host-associated > Plants > Roots > Unclassified | place... | reverse complement strand
AGTGGTTGGTGGCTAACAGTGCTTATCGACTTCGTTGATCTCCGTGCACGATTCTGCACTCGGAATATTTTTTTACATGTCAGTATATAAACAAAGGAATCCTATCCTGTTTTTTCAAAAAGCGGTCTATCGTCTTGCAACGCGCTGCTGTCTTCCGATTAGATCACCGAGGACAATAGGTATCTGGTATCTCACGCAAACCTCCACCCGATGAAACCCCGTTCGCCCGCAGAGAATGTAAGTCTACAATCGCCAAGAAGCAGATGTTCCACATCTGAAACAGGATCAGAAGTGCATCCCACAACGTCTCAGCGGAGGCAGAAACGCAAATCGACGTACCCAAGACGAACGACCAAGAGGTGTCAGAACCCCGTTTATCAGCAATGCCCGATCCTTTGTGTTTCTCGAATATTAGTCATATGACTGGGGCAGCCACAGATGCAACAATGGTCCTGGCGTAGTCCATGAGGATGACGGATGAAAAGGTTATCGGCAGAGAAAGCAAGAAAACTCCATGTTCTAAAGCGCAGATGTCTCAGCCCCCGGTAGGCGTCTCTGGGTCGCTCTCGCACCCAGGCCGGCCGCCCCGACCGGCGAGGGTCGTCATGCACAGCAAAGGGGACAAGACTCGATTAACCCCCGACCCTTCCAGCCTGGTATGCGATTTGTATTCGTAAAAGAAATTTATCTAATTCGCAGACACAGTGAGTGGGTGGTGCACGTGTGGTTCGGGCAACAAGGGATCACACCGCCGCCCATGGTATGTTGCGCTACAGCTGATTTTATTTCAACCGAGCGTTTGGAAACCCAGAGAGCGGTCCAACGCGTCGCAAGACCATCGAGGCGGAGACCCGATCAGTTGCCCAGGAGCTAGTTTCGAAGCTTCTCCGCAAGGGCACTCGCGTCTCCGTGTCGGTCGTTGCGACATGATGACAAGTTGATCGTTCATCGGCATCAGGTTGTACCGTGAAGGGGCCCCGACGGTTGCTGATTGACCAAATAATCAAAATAATGCGGGATAAGCACAGAAAACCGCAAACAAGCTCCCTGCCACGTTTACTGATGCGTTGTGTGTTTGGGAGGTGCACCAGACCTATATACCTGCGCGAGCTCTGGAGGGACCCCATTACAAACCGGGGCGGAGACGTCTCCCTCAGCACGATCCCGAGGACACTCCGGCAAGGGGTCTCCGGCAAGGAAACAAGATAAACAGTTGAGGGGAGAGAACTTAATGTGGGTCCAGGAATGCCAGCCGTCGTTTGTCGGCAAATCAAGTTGCGATCGTCGGACGGGTCGGCGACTCGGCGCCCCCGGTAGCTGAGGCTCCGTCAGTTCCGTGAATGTTCTCCTGATCAGAATGGGGCCTGGGTCCTCACACCTCAGTAGCAAGTTGCTAAGGCCCGTCGGCGATCTGTCGTGTGGCAATCATTTTTGGTTATGATTATATGCTTGGGAGTATGTTACAAATGCAATCGGACTTATCCGTATGCGTCCCGTCGTTCCCCATCAAAATGAAAACAAATCAGACCAGCGGTATCGCACCAGCGCGAGAAAGGATGGTGTAACGGTGGGCGTGAAGAGTAGGAGTAAGGGTCTGTGCTGTGGGGTATTTGAGCATCGCTCGGACGTCGAAACCCTCGAGGTAGAAGGCTAATAGGACAGAGACTCGACCAAAGCGTCCATAATCCTGACAGGGTCCGGGATGTGGAACTTCTCATATGAGAGGCCATTCGGCACACTGCGAAAGCGTCGAGCATGTGAGTAAGTGCTAGTCATTGAGGCGGAGCGAATGGCACATGGGGTACTCACTCCCACCCGGTAATCCTCTGAACTGGCGCTTTGAGCTTCAAAAAGCACCTCTTCTGGATCTCAGCTCCAATCTCCGCACCGACACCTGCAGTTTTGCCCGCCTCGTGAACAATGATCAGTCTCCCTGTCCGATCAACGCTCTCCTCGATAGCCCTTACATCCCAGGGAAGGATAGTTCTTAGGTCAATAAGTTCAACCCTCGCCTTTCTCAGCGACTCTGGGACATGTTTTGCCAGTCCCTCGGGTGGGGTATTCAAAAAGCTAATTGCGGTCTCGCAATGGTAGATCGGCGTGCCCCATGTGAGGAGGGTGACGTCGGATCCAGGTATCATTGTCTCTGCTTGTCCAAGCGGAATCGAGTAGTCGTCGATAGGTACTTGCTCGACTGCAGAGCGGTAGAGAATCTTCGGTTCCATGAATACCACGGGATTCGGATCTCGAATTGAAGAAATCAGGAGTCCCTTGGCTTGGATTGGCGAGCGTGGAATCACAATCTACCGTGGAGGGCGTGTCAGGCACGATCACGCAAATAAAAAGCAGGAAGGTATACCTTTAGTCCAGAAGCGCCCATGAAGAACCCTTCCGGACTTTGGGAATGATATAATCCTCCATGGCCGACCGTCATAGTTGGTGTGCGAACGGTCAATGCCCCAATATTGAACTGGCCTCCCGATCGGTAGCGGAACTTAGCAGCCTCGCTAACGAGTTGATCGAATGCGGGGAAGATGTAGTCAACAAATTGGATCTCAGCTATTGCCGTTTGGCCCATTGCTGCAAACCCAATACCAAAGCCCACTATACCCTGCCTGCGAAGGGAGGAATAGAATGAACGAGGCAATTAGGCTCCGGAGAGTGGGAGAGGCGCATACAGCGTACTCTGTGAGTGGGGTATTGAAGACCCGTTCGCGACCGAACTCTTCGGCAAGCCCGAGTGTGCACCTGAACACTCCACCAAAACCTACGTCTTCTCCAAACACGATGGCGGAGTCGTCTTTCGTGAGGATTATGCTCATTGCATCTCGAATGGCTTGGTATGTGTTCATCTTGCGTGTCTCACGGCCTCCACCAATGTCCGATGTGGATGTCGGAGTATCATCTGTCCACTTGATACCAGGTGTCTTGAGCGATGATTCACGAGTTGTGCGGAGGAAGTTTGTCCTGTTGAGATCGAGCCGACCGTCTGCTGGTGGAGGTCCGGCCGAGGTCGATTCCCACCGGGAGTTTGCCGTCCTGGCCTGTATCGAGAAAATTTAGCAGGAATTTACGGCGCAAAGAAGACAAGGATGACAGACTGATAACCTCGGAATAGTTTTCGCCCAAGACCTGGCAGGGGGACGCAGCATAATATTTGTCGGTTGATGGAGGGTTAGAAAGAAAGAAGGGGGAATCGGATCCTGCTTTGAGTTGATCACCAGCTGCTCGATTACCCGACCCGACTTCTCAGCCTCCGACACCTCGACACCTCTGGCTAGACGGCGGCGAAGGAAGGATCGCGGCGGATGGAGAACGACTCAACGTTCGTCGCTCCAGAGGGCGTGTACTCTGTCATTGAGGAACATAGGCCATCTACCATAAACCCCAATGTATCAACCACCAACGTCCCGCCAGCATTATACCCTACAAAGTTATCGACCATTCTCCTTAGATACCCCGCACACAACAAGGCGAGTGGGTCACAGGCGTTCGCCCAGCTACTCGGTGGAGGGAAGGAAAAGGACGCGAAGAAGGACAAGGGCAAGACCGACGACGCCGGCAAGGACAAGGACAAGGACAACCATCTCAAGCCTCCTGCCAGAGAGCGTGAGGACGGCGTCAGCCTCTCCAGCAGTGATACCCAGGACGATGTTGGGAATGGATCCCCAGATCTCTCTGCAGGAAACCCTCCCGTACCCGAGGTCCCGAACACCCCTGCTCACGAACATCTGAACACCATCTTCTCTACCCATTCACCCACGAATGTCGCCAGCGGCAAGAAGAAAGCCAACACTCGCCCAAAGCACAGCATCCGTACCACCTCGTCCACTTTCGTCTCCAGGGTTCAGACCGCAGAAGGACTTGCGAAACACCTGCAGTCTCGACAGGGCGAGGTTACCTACGTTTTTTCCAATCATCTCAAGAGCTTTGTATGGACAGAAGTCGGGAGTAAAGTCAAGGTTTGCCTGCCCTTTGACTCCATATATCTTCGGGACCACTAAGAAGCCGCCATTTGTCCCGGCCAACCGTAGGAACCTCTTCTTCGGCTATTCTTCTCTGCTTACCCAACGTGCCACGACGTCAACCCCTCCACGGCCTCTCCGGACCGAATGGATATCATTATCGGTTTCAACACCGGCGATATTGTCTGGTTTGGCACGTCAATCCATCCACAATGTATTCCCATGCGATCCTTACACTTTTCGCGATAAACAGATCCAATATTAAACAGGTACTGCAGGTTGAACAAACAGGTTCGTCGTTGTCCCTTACATTCAATCGGATCGATTGTTGATGCTCTTTGATGGTTTGATTGGGGTACCTTAGGGCCGCATCTCTAGTTCACGCTGTACAGCTGTACGTTGGGTACCCTCGTCCCAGACGCTCTTCCTCGTGGCACACGCAGACGGGACTGTCATCGTGTATGACAGGGACCGTGAGGACGGAGCCTTCGCCCTCCAGGAACCGACCCTCCCCCCCACCCCAGTCCCGACCTCCACGAACGGTAGCGGATCCATGTCGAATTCATCACAGGGAGAATGGAATCCGCTTGACAGTATATTTGTGACCTTGCCTCCGTGGCATCCTGTATCCGTCGCGAACGGTGCTGGAAAGTCAGACCGCGACAAGTCGGCTAAGAACCCCGTGAGCCACTGGAGGGTGTCCAAGAGGAGCGTCGTAGGTTAGATGTTCATGGTGGGCTTCTTAAAGCGGCACTGACATCTACTAGATTTCGTGTTCTCGCCGGACGTAAAGTACGTTGCGGTGATTTCTGAGGATGGTTGTTTACGAGTGATTGACGCTATGGCTGAGCAGTAAGTTTCTCTCAGAACCTCTTGGGGGTGATCGTTATATCTAATCTCGTCAGGCTCGTCGACTGTTATGCTTCGTATTTTGGTGCGCTGACAGCCGTTGCGTGGTCGCCCGATGGCAGGTTCATATTGGTAGGGATTGAATCCGAACTTGAACGCTATCGCATTTATATCTTCAAATAGACCGGAGGTCAAGATGATCTGATAACGATCTACTCACCCTGGGAACAACGAGTAATCGCCAGGTGTCAGGGACATTCTTCGTTTGTCTCTGGATTAGCGTTCGACGAGATACGATGCGATGGGAGGACGTACCGGTTCGGAAGTGTCGGGGAGGATAATAAATTCATCTTGGTGTGTCGTAGTCCCATCTCTACCCCCTCAATCACTGACCACGTGCATTAGTGGGACTTCTCGAGCGGATCACTCCACAGGCCAAAAGTTCGTCCTTATTTGCGTGTGCACCTGATTCGGCATATTTAATCACACGGTTCCAGGCAACACACCACCAGAGGCTATCTATGGCCTCCAGCCTTTCGTTGGCCTTCCGCCGTCGGGGCGACTCAATCGTGAACCTCCCGCCTGGTGGGGTCGTCGACGGTAAACTCCCACCGCTTCCACACTACCACCCATCGCCATCACGGAACGAAGTGGCAGTCGTCCAGCCCGTTCTTGTCAAATCATTCGACTCAGACCTTCTGACTGACGTGAAGTTCATTTCGAGTGCGGTGGTGACAGCGAACAAAGGAGGGTTGATCAAGTATTGGGTGAGACCATTACCTGCCGCAAGGATCCGGAGGGCGTCACACCATCACACTTCGACCCCTCATACGGGGCCTGGTACAGGTGTGTTCGGGGGTGTCGACTTGCCCCCGTCTAAACAAAACTCAGGAGTAATCTCCTTGGGGGTTTGAAACTTCTCGCATGTTTGACGATATCATATGGGGACCCCACTTATGGCCCGCGTTTTATTTACCCCGACCCTGCGTAATGTTTAGACATGTGAAAGAGGTAACTCATTTGTCGCCCATCGTTCTTGTCATATCTATGTAGGTAGCTATTTTATTCCCATTCTATAGGTCCGTTGCTCCAGTGTGGATCCGTGGCTGCCACCGCTGTTTGTGCTGGTTTCTGCCATGTTTGCTGGGGAACGGGGGACAGGGACACTTTTGATTTCCATCGAGGTTGACATAGTGTACATGCACTTTTTGCTCCGTCTATTTTGCCGGGGTTGGTATCCACACCCTGGAGACCATCTACTCGGGCGTAAAATTCGAGAAGAGAGACTGAGCGACGATTGAATGTATTGTTGCACATTGCTCCTGGCAAGCCGTCATACACTGTTGGTCTCAAAATTTAGGGGATGGCACCCGCGATTTCGTGGAACTGACCTCGAGTCCTTGCTTGGGAGACATGGTTCCATTTTGCCAGACGTTCGTCACCACGCTCAGAGCAGGCATACAAGCTAATACCAGTGTGCTTGCACCCACGGTGGCCTCTTCGTGATTTGGGTCGAGCCAGATCTCTGTACCCATCAATGTCTATATTTTCAAGGGGATCTTTGAGCCTGCGAGCGAAGGTCGAGTCGGTGTTGACTTACTGCTGCACAGGATATGACAAGGCCCAGCATCTCGATACCCGCGTCTGCAAGAGCTGTACTAGCTGCAACGGTTCCTGTGGCCACACAGGAATCAATACCGTCGTTCTCGATAATAGTCAGGAAGACGTCGATGGTGGACTTGGGGAAAAGTTCGAGGCGGAGACTTGGGACGAGAGATTGGTGAATGAGGACTGCTATTGAACGATCTTCTGCATCCTAGATCGTGAGGATTTATGGAAGTTAATTGTGTGGACGAGTGGGGAAGACGTACTCGTATCGGTGCGCGACGCTTGTGACAGGAAAACGGGGCAAATTTCACTTGCACGTTCAGGCGGCCGCGTTCACTGTAACCTATGTTTTTCGACTGGCGAGGGCCATACCTGCACTACGCCGTTTAGTCTGTCGCCGCAACGCTGCAGGGCAACCGCGCTTGCACGTACACCGCACATGCAATCTTCGTCCGCTCGGTTTCAACGTAAGCCGAGCCATTTGCTTGGCTTATCAAACCAGGTTGAAGGACTATTTCAGGGGAAAAGGCGGTCAGACCACCAGGGCCGCCCGAAGACTGAAATGACCTACAGATCGGTCGTACATCGTGTGGTTGCCTCGATTGCCTGGGCTTTCCCGGACGCCACTCCATCTTATCCTCATCGTCGTCGATAAATACCGGCGAGAAACTCTCCTCGGGACCATTTATCCGTCGTCGGTCAAAGTTGGTCGACATTCCGGGGGACTGGGCGATAAGATTTTGGCTGCCAGGAATTGGGGTCACGCACAACCGCGGTGTGTTCCCGTTGAACGGTTGAGATCATCGGTTTTCAAACTCCGACCTATCAGGGTGTCGGACTCTCGAGCAACATTCCTTAATCTCTTTCTCCCAAAACCCCCATCTTCACGGTGGGTTGTACCTACAGATGCAAGCCCAAGCCGTAAGATCGTCAGCAACGCGTCTACAGGTATTGATGAGCTCATCAAGGAGATTTCATCGACGCTAAATCTCCCGCCAAGGCAACGCTCACGGCAGAGCAGAGTCTACAGACTGTGCAGACTCTGTTGCAAGCTGGGCTCGGGTGCATAATGTACTTGAGGTGATTTTTCTTTTTTCGCCCAAATCTCCCTTTGTCTCACGCACGGTGCAGAGACTTGCTTCCCGAAGGTAACTTTAGTCATAGTGCGTGCTGCTCCCAACCTACGAAGCGCGTGTGAAACCCAATGACGCGCTCAAGGGCACCTGACCTCTTCGAGCGCTCCGGGTCTCTCGAATGAGCCATCGCAAAGCGGTTCCTTTGCTTCCCCAACGACGCCGAAGCAGACCATCAGTAATTTTAAGATTATGACAATCAAGCGGGGCTTTACGGATGAGGCAGATCAGTTGCTCAACTGCCTAGTACTGGCCCGTGTTTTGTTCTCTCGCTCTTCTAACATTCCCCCAGGAGCGCGGTATATTCGATGCCTTGGAACATCAGTACCTCAAAAGTTTTGTGTTCGCGATTTATCTTGTGAGTTACCATTCTCGGCTAGTTGTGGGAGCTCGGTTGATCGACCTGGTTAGGACAACAACAACCCGAACAAGTTGGATTTTAGTGCATATAGTCAGGTTCTTACTCATATATGCGCTTCCAGCGTCGTGGAATCATACACGTTCAATTTCAATGTGAGTCAGACGGCACGACGCCGTACACTGCTAACGGTTATTACAGTACTTTGAGGTCCCTGGTACTGGCATCAAGGTTCCGGTGATGAGCCTCGGGGAAGGCCTCATGAAGATGTCACTCAACGATCCCGTCCGTGCCGCGGATGAGCCGCGGAGGCCCCCAACGCTCGGAGAAGTCAAGAGAAGTCTTAGGGTGCGCAGAAAATTTAAATCTCACAATCCCAGCTCATTATCATCTCCTAGTCTCTTGCCAGACGGTTGATTCACGCAGCAAGTCAAATGGATGAACTTCCAAGTTCGGAGTTTTTCCTGTTTCTGGTCAACAACCGCTAATTCTGAGCCTAGAACGTCGTTTTGCGGCTTTCAAATTGTTCTACTATGACCATACCCCAGACGATTACGAGCCTCCTCATTTCAGGAAAGGCGACGTGGATAAAGATAGGTGGTATTTCACGACACACGACAAAACAGAGGTCCCCGAGCGGACGGACGTGGGGAAACTCGAAACGGGTTGGCACTCGTGAGTTTGTACCACCATCCTTCAATCCGCCGTGCTGGAAACCTTCCTGTGATAGGGTCGAGGTCCAAATCGCATCAATTACCGGCTTTCTTCCGAGTTCCGACAATATCAAAGGGGAGTATTCGGGAACAGTTCACGGGCCAGGAATACCCTCCTTCCTCACGCCTCTCCAGGAGTCTGAGCTTCGTAGGAAGCAAACTGAGGCACAAATCAGAGATGCCGAGAACAGGAAAGTGTTTTTTGATGCGGATCCTTCGCCAGACGCGGAGATCACCAGTGAGGTGATCGACCCCGAAGGACCGCTGGGTATCATGGACAATGAGGGAAATATTGTTACCAACCCGACGGGCTCGAGTACGACCGTCGGCAGGTCCGGCCAAAGGCCAATCCCCAAGGAGAGGGTCATCGATGCTGGTCACGCCGAGAAGCATATAACGGACGTTCGCGAACTGGTGGGTGCCTTGCTTCAATCGCGATTTATCGTTGTGACGCTTCCCCAGGCCTTTTCTTCCCATGAGGCTGGCATCGAAAAGACGCAAGCTCTGCCCCCGACTCAACCAATGAGTATCGAGGGAATTGAGGAGGGTTTAGACCCAGTCCTCATGACCCAGGCTCCTACCCTCGCAGGCATCAGTCACGGGGTTGAAACTCAGATTCTCAAAAAGATGTTTGACAGTTTGCCCCCGAGTAGCCAACCCATTGAGTCGGAGATGTTGGGTTCATCTGTCTCCCGCATTAGGATCGAGTATGATCTCATCCGATTCCACAGACCTTGAAACCCAGAGGCAGAGTCTACCTCATGAAGAGTCAATCGAATCGTTCACCGCAGACCAATCGATGAAAATAGATTCGATTGCCACTGATCGCGGGTTGGATTGTTGTTGTGAAGTTGATGTACGTCTCTTCTTGTACTTTCGACTGTGACTAACTTGGACCACCAGCATGATGATACAGATTCCTGCTGGTGCGATCGTTGCGGACGCTGGTATCATGCCTGGTAAGAAGTTCTGATGCATCGTAGAAGCGGCGACCTTACCGTGTGTTTCCAGGTGTATGGGGTCCGTGAAGCAATTTTCTCCCTCCGTATCACACAAACGTTACATTACGCCTACAGATATCATGGAGCGCGAGACAAACGCATCCCCGACAGCTACCGATGCTTTGATTGTAGGATCCGCTCCGACAAGAACTGGAACCTGATCGTGATGCGTGATCAGCACCCAGTCCTCATCTCAGACTTTAAAGACTTTGCAATTTTCAGGTCTGGGATCACTACATGACATAGGCGTTTGGCTGACTTCGAGGCGCACAGACGTGCAATAAAGATTGCCGAGGGAATGAAGTCCTTCAATGATCATCTAGAATTCACGAGGAGGATCGGATGTCCGTCTGAAGTTGCAACGCAGCTGTTCAGGCGCCTGCAAACTGAGGGTGAGCGAGCTTTCACAGGTCCAAAGTGCGTTTACCCACCTCTAGTGGAGGATTCATTGTCCAAGTGGAAACGGCTACCGACAACTTGGGACTGTTGGAGACCGAAAAGCCGGTAACAGGTAAAAGAAGGCGTCCGCGCACCAAGGCGGGCTCCAAGTACAAGTTCGTTGTGGGGATAAAGAAGTTGCAGAAGTACAAAAAATATTTTGATCCCGAGGGGGATATCGAAATGCGGCTGGCACGACTTGGAGATTTGGTACGTTCGACTGAACCGTTGTGGCCGGTTCGCGCTGAATAATAGTCTCCTGCAGGATGGATCGGACAAAAGACCGTGAGTTGAACCGGGGAATGGTTGTGCGGTGCTCACACTTCGCGGTAGGACCGGAAGCGCTGGCAGGACGGTGAACGTTAACGACGGCCGAAGCCAAACCCAACCGGAAACTCAACCGGTCGCCAACCTCGAGACGAGACCTAAACGGAAGACCCGCGAAGAACAAACCAGACGTACGAAGAGAGTGAAGGTCTCTCGTGGAGATGACATTGATCTGGGCGATTGACTGGACTCTGACTAACCTGTGCCATGTTGTACTGCGCTTGCTGTCTTCCTGCTCGTTTCTCCTGTTGCTGTCGCTTTCTTGTGCTGTCTCCTCGCCAACGGACGTCGAAGTCTTCTGCTGTGTCTCGTTTTATACTGTACCTGTGGTCGAATTGGCGATCCCAAAAAAGAAATGCGGTTTCGTAGGGAGGGTTCCCTTCTAAAGTTCGGGAAACCAACAAGCGAGTTTATGAAGCAGGAGGAACTACATATTATAGGTATGTCGGGGTATCGAATGCACAACCATCCAGAATGCCCCAAACACCGTTTAGTACAGGGCCTTGGCACCCTCCATGCTTCGGCGAAGGCCGTCAAGAAGATCTAGGTTCGCCTTCCTGGTTTGCTCGATAGGACCAGTCAAAGCATGCTCCCACCAACGCTCAGCAGGGGGAACCTCGCGCCAGCCCCCACTGAGAAAAGCTCGGATAGCCTTTGGGTCGCTCGTCAACTCCTTGACCTTATGCCAATACGGGGGAGGGTTTTCGTGAGAGTATGGGGTACCGGTCGAGAGTTGGGACATTCCATTCATAACCAACGCGATCGAAGGCGGGACCGTAATGCGACCGATTTTGAAGCAAGTCTCGGAGATGGCGACGCAATTAAGCGTCGCGCCGTCTAGCTCCTCGGAACGTAATCTAGCGGCGTTGATGATCTCCATAGTTGCTGGGGAGAGGGGAGATTGACTGGAGGAGGGAGTGTTCGTGCCCATGGCGGGAATGTGCAAAATGGGTGCCGGGGCAGAGTTGGAGGAAGGATTTCGTGGTTGGCTCTCTGTATCCCTGGTCCCAGCTCGTCCCTTCCCCTTTTTCGGGTGACTTACGAAACGATGGATGATGTAAAGCTTTCAGAACGACAGTGTTAACACCGAGGCTGAAATCGATAAATCCAACGGATTTGATGCACTCACCCACTTCTCATCCCAACAAGCGACGTTGGTGCGAATTTCGTAGTTGGAGAACATCGGGATCTCGCGGTAGAAAGAGAAGTGAGTTCCCCCGAGTGCTGTCCATCCACCTGTTCAAATGCAGGCATTGGTCGGTATGTTCGGCGATGGCAACAAGTGTTTTTTTTTGAACGGAGGGCTTACCAACGCGATAAAAGTTGGGGAAGGCGACTATCGCAGCAATCATGCGAGCTTCGTCAATAACCTACCAAGCGAACGTATTCTCAGAGACCGCGGTAGACGGGGAGGGATGATCGTATCGTGGGCGTACCTTTGGGTAGGAAGAATTACTGAGATGCAGGTTGTAATCCGACTCGTCCGGACCCACAAACTTCTTTATAACCGTGCCGCAACCCCAAGGCTCTAAGGTAAGTGTGTGAGACGTATTCTTTCGGCAATACGAGGACGGCATAAGACCGCACCTGAGCCAATTGGAACCAACCTATCCAACCACGCGCTCTCTAGCTTCTTCCTGGTCTCCTTCGACTTTCCGAGTAACGTAAACTTGTAAAACAGGAACCTTATCCTGATGCTCCAGATGTGTCTAAATATCTTATCTGCAATACCACAAAACAGTTCAGCGACCAACGCGTCTACACGGTGAGCGTGACGGCGGTGACGCACAATGCCACGTGAACGGGAATGAATTGAGGTTGACGAGGACGAGGAAACCCATGAAGTAAAGAACCGCTTTGGGGACTCCAGGGAGTAGCCTCGCCACAACCTTGCTGAACTTGGGAAGTAGTGAGGGCATAGTGGTGGGTGGAGGCGCTCTCCCTGTCCTGTTCACGATTTGACTCATGGCCGTTGGTATAGTCGGGTGTTATATGTCGCGTAGGAATCTAGTTCGTTGGGGGTGCACGGTCGCCGCCGTGCCCAGCGCAGGTGGGCCAGTTATTGAGCGGAATGAGAGAGGATGCGTGTCGGGCGCCTTAAAACGCATGGCCTTCTCGCCCCACTTGGACCGACTACATCGTCACGCAGGCCTCGGCAAGTTTGCGCAGCTGCTGTAGCTATTATTATTGGCTCCCAAGTTGATATACAAATACATAAGGTTCGAGCTTCAGGACAAACGAAGGTCATCGATATGCGACCAGGAATTTTTCCACACTCCATTAACAGATGCCCCCATCGGCTTTGTACATATTTGTCTGATCTGGATCGGCATTTCCCGCAGGTGAATTTCATGTGCAACAACATGTGCTGCTGAATGCCACCAGGACCAAACGCTTGCCTCTGTGACTCCTCTCCTCCTCATTGTGCCACACCTAATCCTTGAAATTGATGAGCTTTTGAGACTGGTTGTTAATGTATTGGTGGAAACCAGTCCATGATCAGCTGTTTTGTTTGCTCTCACCTGCTGGTCCCTTGAGGAACCGACACTCAGTTCCCTTTGGAAAGAACAAGATTCATTAACTGACCTCATAAAGGTGTTGCCAAATCACACCTGGGTCCAAGATTGGCATGGCTTTGAAAGTATCGTAAGTGGCTGCGACTTTTCTGTGGATTGTATCTGATGTAGATTCCCCTAGGCGATTGAGCATGACCCTTCACAGGAGGACTGGGCCAGGTTGCAATGATACACTTCCTGGATTCGTGGATTAAACCTCAGTCACTGCGGAAAACTTCCCAACAGCACCCTTCACTGACTTTCATCCAATTTTCCTAGTGGGGTATTATTCCCCAAGTTGGAGTGGTTGTGCTGCATCACTGGAACAACCAGACAGCTGCAATGCTGATTGGGTGTTGCCACTGGTCGTAATGGCATCTCCCGGATTGTAATAAAGTTGTAATGCGGGTCCTCAGTATTGCAATTTTAGGTCGATATTATAATCGTGTTTTTTGACTTGGAGTGAGTAATAAGACCATAGCCTGAAATCGCAATCGCGCGTTGCCATTACAATAGTTCGAACACGAGCATGGGCCTGTTCACTGCACACTTTTCTTGCACTTTTCTCGTGCTTATTTTTCTCACTTTTTTGACTTGTCTGCACTTTCTGCTTATTCTCAAGGTTTCATGAACTTAATCCTTATTTCAAGTATATCAAATAACTCATTATAACTTCACCCAATATTCTACTCAACATTCTATTAGACATGAGCCGGGATGGTGAGGGTGGCTTTGGATCAGGGGATGAGCTATTCTATGGGGGAGGTGTGATCGCCAGATGCTTGTCCGGTTGTGATGTTGCGAAGGTGAAACAGAGGGGTGTGGTACAAGGATATGTCGGCCAGGGGTGGGTGTGTTTGTGTTGTGTTGTGAGGGTTATATATATTTTGGGGGCTCATAAGAAAAATGCCAGATTGAAATTTCACGCCTAGACCGGTGACTCCCCATGTTGCTTGGGGCCCCACCTCTGGTAAGCAGGGTTGTTGGGCCTCGATCCTCAGCTTGATGAAGGCGTGCTCAAGTGGTGGAGTAGGAATGTATCGGATGAGAACACCGAGTGGAATGGACACGAAGCTGAGTGCGAGTGAGATACCCCACTCTCGACCGGGAATGTGAGTGACTTGGAAGGCACCACCGCCGACAAACATGATAAGGCCCTGAATACCAATCTCTGAAAACCATCGTTGGTGTCAAAACGGTTTGGAGCACAAGCGACAGACATACCAATAAAGTGGAAGACACTGGGGGCAGAGGGGGTCATACCTGGCAGGTACATTGTGAGTTTGTTAAGAGTTTTTAAGCAATTTACTCACACTTTGCCCAGTAGGTAAGTTGAGAGTTCTTTTAAATCTTACTCACCA
>Ga0307517_10008926_pt1 | contig 14309 bp, 13 predicted proteins | sample 23_EM_MG_FD_194515 | JGI IMG/M metagenome (GOLD analysis project Ga0307517, IMG submission 194515) | Populus trichocarpa ectomycorrhiza microbial communities from riparian zone in the Pacific Northwest, United States - 23_EM | ecosystem: Host-associated > Plants > Roots > Unclassified | place... | reverse complement strand
ATATTATTTTTAATGGATTCAAGATCTCGAAAAACGGTCTAAAAAACGTAAACATGTTTAATTTATTTTCTTAATCATTTTTAGTCGACTTAAATAACCTGTTGCCAGCAGTGTTATGCAACGTAGTTACATAGCTAATAAATAATTCCAATTCCAATACCAAGCAAGGCCCTTACGAACATCCTCATCCCCACTCCGCAGTTATATAAAAACAGACTTGAACTTATGCCAACTTCATCCCAGCGCCTGCCTGATTCCCAATTCCCACAATACTCTGGGACACCCATACACAATGGCTGTAGGCTATCCCACCGCCTCATTGACATCGAACACAAAGCGGTATTATTATCGCTGACCATCTAACCTAGCCTTTTCTAACGATAAGCAACAAATGTGACAACATGAACAGAATCAAAGCAAAGAATGTCAACAACCAAAGACCTGTGCATCCAAACATTGTGAGTTGGTTGTTTCTGCCAGCGGTGTTTTAGTTTCATTCCCACCCGTTGTCTCTTTGCAGATGGTTCGATGGGGAAACGAGCCCAAGATCCTTTGGGCCCGCTGCTCCATCTATGGTTTAAAATCCCCAAGGGCTGTTGCCCTTCCTTCGAGTATAATTCTCTCGATCCGAAAAAAAAATTAAATTAAACGATCCAGTAACCCTCGGAAGCACCCAGACCACGGAATGTAAAAGCCAGCGCCATTCGGGGGTCAACTATCTCAGGCTGAACGGCTCCTCTGATTCAAATCTCATTCTGCTGTTGAATGCGAACATCGCCCAATCGTATATCGGTAGGTCGCCACCCGTATCCGATTAACTTGGCTGGTATAAGTGTGGATTAAATCCGCCACAAAAGGTACCGTCACCCTCAGCTGAAGGCTGTTGAGCTCGTGGCCGGGATGGTTGGCGTGAATGGTTATTTGCTCCTCCGTACATCGGAGTTGTTGACCCGCCACAGGAATATTCGCCATAGGTATAACCCAGCCCACCGGGATATGGACGATGCGGGTAAGGCGTATTTCCCAGCGTAAGGATGGGGCTCAACCCGCGTAGATCGAGGGCGACCTTGTTGCAAGTTATTCCTGTATGGGTGTGGGGGCTGTCCGCAATTCCGTACGTCAATTTTTGGGTTGAAGGGTAGATACTGAGACCGCCCGACAGGTCCCAAATAGACAAGCGGTGCCCATCCGGGCGAAACACGATTAGAGGGTCCTTGGTGCAAGTGGGTATGTTCATAGGTAGAGTATCCAGCGTACTGGCCCTCCCCGGATGGAGACCATGACGGTTGGCGTTGGTAATTAGCTGATCCCGGTTGCCCGAGGTTTGTTGGAAGTGAAAGCTTGAGGTGTATCGTCTCCACCCCAATTTCGGGATTTCTAACATCATTTGATGACGGGGTGAGCTGCTTTGCACCTGTGGTGTCGCTGTAATTCAAGCTAACGGTCGACGTAGCGACTGAAGGGGCCTCCGTCGCATTCTCAGCGAGCCGCTCCATCCTTCGAATTATGGATTCTGCTTCCTTGTGCAGCGCATCGAATCTGAGTGTGTCCATCTCCAGTGTCAAACGCTCCCTCCCCCTATGGCCTTCCTGTACCTGTAGCTGCAGGGTCTCCACTTCACACTCTAGCTCTTTGAGCCGCTGTTGTAATTTCTCGTACTCGTCTTCGGTTCTTTTGTCCACGCCACTCAAGGAATTGTGCCTCTGTGGTCTTTTCCTCCCTCTCAAATTTCTATCCTTCCTCATCGGGCTTTTCGCTGAAATGTCAGATAAATTTGAGCATGCTCGTTCATTTTGCCATGGTTTCGTTGAACAGTCGATTGATATGATTCCTTTCTCTCGCGTACCGTGAGTCATTGTAGGCCATGTGCCTTATCGACCTCACCATTTAGTCGTGAGCATCAACTTCGTAGCACCAACAACTTCAAGGCTCAGATACTTTGGGGCTTACGCGTACGTTTTGGCATTCAATCCCGGAAGAATCGGATCAAACCGTAAAAATCACATAAACGAATTACATACCCTGTATCATAGACTACTTAACATTGTTCAGTTACCTTACAAACGGGACAGGGCGATCAGGGCCGTTAGTAAGGTTAAGGAATCCCGATATTGATGGAATCAGTATTGATTGATACCCCAAAAGGCTAAAATAAACAGACATGGGCTCAGATGAACCTTATTTCAGGAAATCGTCTCATACAAGAAATGCCTCACTCTGGAACCCGAGTTCTCTGACCGGACGCTCGACTCCTCCATCCCTCCATCATTCCTCCATTTTGCAAGTTGATCAGGAAGTAAACAACAAAGTACATACTGCATCAAGCAAAACCGCCAATGAAATTGGGGGCAGTCTGCTGCCGAAGGGGTGGTCTCATGCTGGATCCAGGGTAGGTATTTCGTTCCACTTGGGGGGGGGAAGCCTGCGATGGACCCGTACGCGCCTGTACATGATACCCGCTTCGCTGATACAGATCGTGATTATTCTCCGTTCTTTCTTCGGCGACGTGAAAAAGGGTTGTGATGTCGTCCTCCGTCCTGTGCCTCATGTTCTGCATCCCCAACTCCTGCATAACTCTCTCCTTGTCTTTTTCACTTTCCTCGATCCGATGCTTCAAGGCCGCAACTTCTCCCTCCCGATCACGAACAGCAGCTTCCAACCCTTGACACTTTCTCTGAAGGGCTTCCCTTCCTTCTTTTTCCCGCTGATTAAGGTTGTACAAGGAACGAATTTTTGTCTCCATTCTTCTGATCTTTTCCTCCATGCCGGAAACGGTCAATTCCACTTTTGCCTGGAAGTCACTGTCGGCAAGCTCTCTTTGATTTTGGTCTTGATCGCTTGAGCCTGAGGTAGAGGTCCCTGGAGGACTCGCTGAAATGACACTCGTAAATCTGTACGAGCTCGAGGTTGACCCGCTTGGCGGTGGTGTTAAAATACCCATACCCGATTGGAGGGGGTGGATATTCGGCCTCCCGTCGTTTGTAGTACGTCCGTTGAAACCTTGGGACATGCTTCTGTATTGAAAGATAAGCCAGAATAAACGCAGAGTAGTGTGAAATTAGCCTACAAAACAACGTGGGCCCGTTCTCTGCGTCGAGGTTGGGATGGCGTACAGCTGGAATCATGGATAGATTCGTTTTGAGGCATAGATCGATGCCTTTCTGCAATACGGTAAATTGAGTGGGTTTAAATGGTTGGTCTTAAGGAATGAAGTCACATCGTGCTCGTACGTAGTGCCATTAGTTAAGAAGAGCGCCAGTTGAGTATCTCCGTTCCTATCGCGGTGATGTCGTCCTTGTGATTCGATACCTCGTTGTCTCCTCGTTGCAATTGAATGGAACGCTTCCGTATTTCGGCGATGACATGAGAGAAAGTGCCATCTTTGGTTTGGCGCCGGGCTGTTACCACATGTGCGCGTCCGCCCGGCGCCAATGTTAAGTGGATCACGTGACACGGACAACACAACCATGTCTGATGTCATGCGACACACAACACATGGGGGGCTAAAATATGGTAGAAGTGACCCCCGTGTTCCCAAGCCTTTCCTCCGTCAACTCTTTCGCCATACTAGATCCTTTCTACCTTCCTCAGCCACTGGTACTCCTGAACTGGAGAATGGCGCCCCGAATCTTGAGCGATAACGGTATCAGGAACAGCACCATCGAAAATGGCTGTTGCTTCTTCTGCAATATCGATGCCAATGAAGTAAGAAAATCTTTCTGAATCTCACGTTACATTAAAATCATTCTATTATTGCAGCCAGAGAATTTCTAATCCTCGTCTCCACAGGTACGCAGCTATATCTTTTTCTATGGGTGAATGGAGTAATATTTATGCTCTTTCTAGCGAAGAGAGCGATGCCGGAATTCGAGGGAATCTATATGCATTGACGATAGGAATTAACACATACAAGTCCCGGCAATATCGCAACCTGAGTGGCTGCCTTGCTGATGTCGATGGAATTAACGACTATCTCCAAACGGTACTGTCCGTTAATCCGAGGAACATTATAAGTCTTCGGGACGCTGAAGCAACAAGAGCAGCTATTGTCATGGAACTCAAATCATTCATCACCAATCACAAAATTCAACGCGGCGATCCTATTCTCATTTATTTCGCTGGACAAGAGGGGAAGTCTCCTCAAGGGTGGTCGTCTAACAACTCCAAACCCAGATGTTGATACCTCATGATTGCGGAACCAAAATTGAAGGGAAGATGTCCACGGAATTCCTGATCGAACTTTGGGATGCATTCTTAGAAAAATGGCAGATGTTAAAGGAAATAACATTGTAAGAGGACGAACCCCATTCCTCCGAATAGTACTAATTAAATCTCAGACGGTCATTCTAGACAACTGTTTTTCAGGAAGTGGTACTCGTGCAGCGCAATCTGCCTATAAATTGCGAGGCGTGGATTATCGCCTCCAGCTACCGCCTAATCTGGACGCCCAACACGCCCATAAATTGGAGCCTATCTCTCCTACTCGTGCGCTAAATACAGTACCAGGATTCCTGCATGGTGGCTTTAAATCCCATGTCCTCATTTCTGCATGTGGAGCGGAGGAACGGGCCAGGGAAGCTTTCGGTCATGGGGTTTTCACAGAAGCGTTATTAAAGGCACTTACACGTTGGAGATTGCATGGGATACCACTAGAAAATCTTACATATAAAAATCTCCTAGAACTTGTTGGAAATCTTCCTGGGTGAGTAACATCAGCCTTCACACGCACTTCGCAACGTCTGATTTTTTGTTTGTTCCAGCCAAAACCCACAGTGCGAAGGCGATCACCAGGGTTCAACGCCAAAGTTCCCCATTGCCCGCGCATATCATATACTGGTTCGGTGAAATCCAATATTCTTGATCTCGGCGCAGGCAGTGCACATGGGATCACCGTTGGATCGAAGATTTTGATTTGGAGAGACCTCGAATCTTACTATCTCCGCGAAGACAAGCCAATTGCAGAGGTCTTGATCTCCAACGTAAAGTTGTACAACTCTACATCGACAGCTCCCCGGAATCTTCTTCATGGATCTTCCTTTGTAGCTCAGCATGTATTTTCAGGAAACAGGCCAGAACTCAGGATTCATGTTCGCGACGAAGCTTCCGGGCGGATGGTTCATGACGCCGTTACTCGAGAACTGACGCACAGCGTCATGAAACCAATGAAGATTGTCCTGTCGTCAATTAAAACAGAGGCTTATGTCGTTATCTCGACCGGTCGGGAGGGCATATACTTTAGCTTCACCGATTCCGAAATCAATCGGCACGGCTTTAAGCGCCCTCCACATATCACCGCGGCAAACGTGATCGACCTCCAGAGGGTTATACACGCCATATCCCACCTCCTATACCACCTCCGTTTCCCTAAGATTCCAGAGGACAACGCGGCTGCTTTATTTTCCAGCAAGGTGTCAATCGGGGTGTTTAAGGCGAAAGTATACTTGGACGACCCGCCGTCCATTATCGGGGATAACCTCAACGTAAATGGGAAAGGAATTGATATCGAGGTGGACGGATCCCCGCAGGTCATCGTTATTAAGAACGATACCAAATTCCATGCGATAGCCTCAGGGCAAATGTGATCATGAGGATCGACCACTTGAAGGTAATCTTATCTCGGCTGTAATAAATACGTTCATGAATGCCATTGGTTTTTTGTGGCGAACATGAACAGCTGACTTACTCTCGTTAACCTGCCTCTAGCTCGACGACGTGACGATGGGAAGAAATGTCGTTCCCATGTACTGTCTAATGGAGTCTGGAAGTTATGATGCGGTGCCACAGGGCATGACTGAAATTGCCAAATGGCAATAAGTATCTTGTAGAAGTTCAAACGGTCCCTATTAAACACAACTTCCAAACGGCTACGTACTGATTAACTGATGTTGACTCGGAATTGATGATAAATTGATAAACGCTTATCTGACCCACCAAATATAAATACTGCTCGTATTTATCCTGGACCAACCGAAAAATACGAGGAATAGGTGTTTGTTGGGTGTTTGATGAATCTTACCAAAGTTGCTATTGCGACAACGAGAAATAGGCCCTTTGATAGGATAAAATAGAGACCCTGTTCTCTGGAACAAAATCATTCTTTGCGGAAAAGCTGCTGCAAGGGTCCCATGTGCACTAGGGGTGGTTGGGACTTGGATCGCTCCGTTTTTCTTTAATGGATGGATAAGACACTTGTCACTTAGACTGGATCTTTGAAAAATGATACTTTTAGAAAAAGAAATGAATTGAGGACAACCATTCTCTGGAGGAAGGTAAATAGAACGAGAGGATGGTTAGGGTGCGAGCCATAAAACATGTTTTAGCCTCACGTCCACGCGTGGTGTTTCTGCAGGCGTGAGATGAGACCAAGATCCTCCGAGGTCCCTGATTCATCTATGGTTTAAAATTCCCAGCAGCGATCTCTTGTTTGCCCTTCATGATTCTGGCAATCTAAAAAATCGAAACGATTCAGTAATCCTGGGAAGCGGCCAGAATCCCGAAATGTCCAAACCAGTGTAATGCGGGTCAATCATCTCAGGCTGAACAACCAACCCATTTCCAAGACCTACCTCTGTTCAAACCCCACCTAGCCTTATTTTTTTTCTTCGCAACTTCTTATTTAATCTGCTTGTACCCCGATAGATATCCCAGTCCGTGATGACCTTGAGGGAGGATTTCTGATGATACCTGAGCGACCCTGGGTAATACATGTAAAGTTGTACACTAACTGTATAAATACTACTTACCACTGGTGAAATAGTATATTGCCCTCTAGAAATAGATGCTTGATACTTACCGGGTTCTGTCAAGGGTTGCTGTTGCGTAGTAAAATATTAGAGGGTGGTATACATAAACAAGAACTTGAAATGTGGCGTTGTGCAGAAGCCCGCCATTGTCGTTTCTCTGTCGCTCGCGCCCTAATTTTTTAGAATAACCTTCCGCGAAAGGGTCGTTTTTAAAACATTGAGTCGACCGCGTAAAAAATGCTTGGTTTTCCTTGGGTTTTCCCTATGATAAATTTATAACCACTCAAGTCTTGGTGTTTCGCAACTCCGATTCCAACAATCACGCCCAGTGAAAAACGCCTCGAGTGAAATTGAGTGAAATTGAGTCAATTCGAGTCGTTCCCATGAAACCGAATAATAGGTAAGAATTTCGAGCGTTTTCGAGTATTTTTCATCCTGATCAAACACTGGTGCTTGGCATACTTCTGGCGTCCAGATTCAGGGCGTGGAAAGTGAACTGTGATGACAAACATGTGGTTCTTGAAGAATTTCCCAAGTTCATGAACTTCAAAACGTTCCTTTGCCATGTACCACCATATCGAATCCTGCAGAATGCCTCTCCATCTCTCTTCCGCTCCAGTGACATCTCACCGCCCTCCATCCTTTTCAAGTCTCTCAAGTACCTACTAGTGAGTTGTAAGTTATAAGTTACTTCCTCTTCATCTATATTCTTTACGAAGCCATTTCCAGCCACCCAGCATGTGCCACAGCAGATGACCCCGTTCGCATGGGTTCAGGTATGTCCCCTCGCGTCCTGTCAGCTCGCCTCTGGGTACGATACTTACTACTTTCGGTAGCGCTCTTCCCTTCATGTTCAAGAATGCTCTTGATGGTGATTGCAGCGGTCCACTAGGAATGGTGCAAAAGCCATCCTGGTGGGACAGCAGTGGAATTTGCAGCACACTGGTCGTCATTGAAGGGGGCTCCGGAGGAGGCAGTACTTGTCACGGCATTTCGTCTGGATTCTTTCCACTTACTTTTACTTTCAGGCGGTTCGCCCAAGCTGCACGAGAAGCAAAAGCCGCATCCACAGCCCCTCCCGCTACTGCTGCCGCCGCCGTTTCTACTAGACCTTCGACTCAGAGGGGGGGGGAGCTGGGTGATTTTAGCCAGGTGTTTGTTATAGTGGCTAGGACTCGGATTACAACCATAACTTAGTCTACTCGAATATACTCTATTTCATGTGATATAACCAGATTATCCATTGAGCCAAATCGATTGGGATCGAGGGAATCCGAGTGGTTTTAGGATCTAGCGCGCTCGAAGGTGCTCGGAAGGGCTCAATATATGAGAATGATAATAGAGTCGGGTTGAGCGGGGTGGATTGACCATCAATTTACATAAGGGCAGATTTTTGCCAAAATTTCACAAGAACGGCCCGTGCTTGCATGAATTATGAAGTTGGGCGGCCTTTGGAATTATTCTCCAAATCTGCAAATCCCTGGACAGATTTTGCGATTTTTGGAGGGAAACCCGTGGGCTCCAGAACGCATACTTATATTTGCCTCCGAAAGCCCTGGAAATGACCAGAGTGCGGCCCGATCAGCGCCCAACAATAGATCGAACGCGGACACGTGATGCATTGATGACACGTTGGTTGTCGGAGCATTGCTTGGCCGAGCGTTTTACTGACGAGCATCCGACCACCCCGCAGCTATATAAAAACAGCTTATGCCAACTCCCCGCCTGATGCCCAATTTCCCATAATACTCCGGGACACCCATACACAACGGCCATACTCTCCCCCTCATTGTTATCGACATCGACACAAAATGGTATTAATTATCGCAGACCATGAGCCTGACCTTTTCTAAAGATAAGCAAAAAAATATGATAACATGAACAGAATCGAAGAAAAGCCAAAGACCTGCGCATCCAAACGTTTGTGAGTTGCTTTTTTCTACCAGCAGTGTTTTGGTTTCATCCCGTTGTCCCTCTGCATATGGTTCGATGGGGAAAAAAGTTTAAGATCTTTTGAGGTCGCTGCTCCATCATGGTTTATAATCCCCAATGGGTATCGTTTCCCCTTCCTTCTAGCATAATTCTCTCGATCTGAATAAATAAATAAACGATCCAGTAATCCTCGGAAGCACCCAGACACACGGAATGTACAAGCCAGCGTCATTCCGGGGGTCAACGATCTCAGGCTGAATGGCTCCATTTCTACGACCTATCTCTGATTCAAATCTCATTCTGCTGCTGAATGCGAACATCGCCCAATCGTATATCGGTAGATCGCCACCCGCATCCGATTAGCTTGGCTGGCATAGGTGTGGATTAAATCCGCCACAAAAGGTACTGTCAGCTGAGGGCTGTTGGGCTCGTGGCTGGGACGGTTGGCGTGAATGGCTATTTGCTTCTCTGTACATTGGAATTGTTGACCCGTCATAGGAATATTCGCCATAGGTATAACGCAGCCAACCGGGATGTGGATGAGGGTAAGGTATATTTCCTTCAGCGTGAGGATGAGGCTCAACCCACAAAGATCGAGGGCGACCTTGTTGCGAGTTATCCCCGTATGAGTGTGGGGGTCGTTGGCGATTCTGTATGTCAATTATTGGGTTGAAGGGTGGATACTGAGACTGCCCGACAGATCCCAAATAGACATGGGGTGCCCATCCGGGCGAAACACGATTGGAAAAACCTTGGTGCAAGTTGGTATGCTCATAGGTGGAGTATCCATCGTACTGGTCCTCCCCGGATGGAGACCATGACGGCTGGCGTTGGTAATTAGCTGATCCCGGCTGCCCGAGGATTGTTGGAGGTGAAAGCTTGGGATGTATCGCCTCCACCCCAGTTTCGGGGTTTCTGGCATCGTTTGGTAGCGGGGTCAGCTGTGTTGTACCTGTGGTGTCCCTCGAATTCAAGTTGACGGTCGACGTAGCGACTAAAGGGACCTCCGTCGAATTCTCAGCGAGCCACTCCATCTCTCGAATTATGGATTCTGCTTCTTTCTGCAGCGCATCCAATCTGAGTGTTTCCACTTCCAATGTCAAACGCTCCCTACCCCTATCACCTTCCTGTACCTGTAGCTGCAGAGTTTCCACTTCACTCTCTAGTTCTTTGAGCCGCTGCTGCAGTTTCTCGTACTCGTCTTCGGTTCTTTGGGCCACACCGCTCAAGGAATTGTGCCTCTGTGATCGTTTCCTCTCTCCTGAAGGACGTTGGTCGTGGGATTCCCCAGGCATTGTACTCGCCCTTGAAGGCGGCCTCGGACAGAAAGGCCGTGTGCTGGTTTCCCCTTGTTCTACATGTATCTCCACCTCGAAGGTGATGGTAATTGGACGACCTGTAGATTCCGTCGTATGAAGTGTGCGTGGTGATGAAGGGCTCGATATAGATGAGGCATCATCGCTGGAATAGATTGCTTAGAGATGATGACAACAGTGGGAACAGAAATCCAGACACATACGACATGGTTATAAATCGGTGAGAGGAATAAGGCTGTTATGTTCTAAAAACCGAGAAGCTTAGGAGAAATAGACAATGGTGATGATATGTGGGGAGGCTACCGAGTCCCAACTCAGTTTCGGGATCAATAAACGACATTTTTGCTTTCAGACTCATACTACGTAATCAGGCACAAGTCCATGTATCGAACGGACCTTGCGTACAAACAATTTATAAATGAGATTGGTGTACATTCTTGGACATTCTGTGAGTTAAGTCAATAACATGCAGCCAAAATGTGATCCGCTCACTGTGCGATGAATATCTACTAGCAAGTCCCCTCGCTCTGCTCAGGTACTTACGGAATCAGCAACGAAAATTTTGTTTTGAGTATCCTTCTTTTTACTTTTTAATGCACTACTGTTCCAAACTCGGAAACCAATATGTTACAGAATATGATGACGGCCCCCAACAAAGAAGATAGGCGCCCTGGCAGAGCATCCCCTGCCGCGATAGAGAAACCGAAGACAGCGCCAAACGACAAAGTGCTAAGGTAAGAGAAGTTCCCGCGCAAACGCGAAGCGGCAGCGAAATCGCGGCCGCATCCTGCTCGCGAACGCCTGGGAAAAAAATTGGCATCTCATTTCATTCTTCTTAAAGATTATCAGTGAAAAGTGTTCATTTGATGGAAATCTCTATTAAGGTAGAACTGGGTTTCTCGGAGCTCTCCTGGCTCTCCTACCCCAATTCAAATTGCTTCAAACTCTCTGTCATGTGGGCACTTCATACCCGACTTTGGTAGAGGTTCACCAAGCCTGGCGGCTGTTCCAATCCCGGCACCCCTTGGGCTCAAGTCGGCTGGCCACCTTTCTTCCCTGAGTCCGCAGTGATCCGTTGATCCAAGTTAACCACGGGCAGTTCATCGCGGGAACGTTTTACAGTGGGCAGGATCTCCACGGTTGAATTTTGAATTTTGAAACTGACATCGGCGGTTCACCAGCCCTAACCCTATGCACGTCACGTCGCCTATAGCGCATGCCCTGCGTTGAGGTATTGCTCACTACTGCCCTGTATTTAAGTCTATTCAATACGGTTAAATGAAAACCTATCCAGTATTTTAAGTGTAATTCAGGCATAAATAATGACCTGATATCAAGAAATTCTATTTTGCCACTGAGAACCTTCAAATGACTCAGAGGAGTTCAACAGGACTCGGGGCATACAAGAGGCTATTTTCACCATTAAAATTTCCTTCATCTCCGCATAATTGCAGCCTTAAGGAAGGCAGTTCCAAAACTTTTTTCAAAACTTAAATCAGGTGAGAATTAGCAACCATGACCAGGCCATAACCAAGCTCCGACCAAGCCCTGACAAAGATAAGCCGAGTCATGACCAAGATAAACCAAGCCATGACCAGGCAAAACCAAGTCACAACCAAGTTAAACCAAGCCTTGACCAATGAACTAGCCCTGAACTAACACAAACCTTTGAATGAGTATACGTTTTCCAGAAATAAAATGCAGACCTGACTATTTGTTGGACAGGATAAAGGGAACTACAGATCTTGACACCAAAAATTTGGGAAACAGGTACTTTCTAGCATTGGTTGTACATTTTCTTAGGACTTAACGAAAAATGACTTGATATTAAATCAATCTTATCATTCAGTCAGCACCAACTTCAGAGCACCAACAACTTCAAGCTTAGAGCTCAGGTACTTTGGGGCTTACGCTTTGAAGAATCGAATCAAACCGCGAAACTCACATAAATGAATTATGTACATACTAACATCGTCCAGTCACCTTTTTTGGCAGGGAAACATGACATTGTACAGGACGAGAGCCTAGAGGTGCCGGACGACTCGGATGTGTGGGGTGATGTTAGTAAGGCTAAGGAATCCCAACATGGAATCAATTATTCCGCCCTAAAATAAACGGGCGTGGGCTTAGGTAAACCTTATTTCAGGAAATCGTCTTATCCAAGAAATGCTGTCTAGGAGAGACTAATCATGAGTTACAAGCAAAACCGCCAATGAAATTGGGAGTAGTCTGCTGCCGAAGGGGTGGTTGTCTCATGCTGGATCCAGGGCCTTCGGTATTTTGTTCTACTGGTGGGAGGAAAGCTTGCAATGGACCCCTATGCGCTTGTATATGACGCCCGGTTCGCTCATACACATTCTCCGTTCTTTCTTCGGCGACGTGAACAAGGCTTGCGATGTCGTCCTCCGCCCTGTGCCTCAGGTTCTGCATCCTCAACTCCTGCATAACTCTCTCCTTGTCTCGTTCGCTTTCCTCGAGTTGATGCTTCAAGGCCGCAACTTCTCTTTCCCAATCATGAACGGTAGCTTCCAACTCTCGACACTTTTCCTGAAGGGCTTCCCTTCCTTCCTTTTCCTGCTGATTAAGGTTGTACAAGGAACGAATTTTTGTCTCCATTCTTCTGATCTTTTCCTCCATGCCGGAAACGGTCAATTCCACTTTTGCCTGGAAGTCACTGTCGGCAAGCTCTCTTTGATTTTGGTCTTGATCGCTTGAGCCTGAGGTAGAGGTCCCTGGAGGACTCGCTGAAATGACACTCGTAAATCTGTACGAGCTCGAGGTTGACCCGCTTGGCGGTGGTGTTAAAATACCCATACCCGATTGGAGGGGGTGGATATTCGGCCTCCCGTCGTTTGTAGTACGTCCGTTGAAACCTTGGGACATGCTTCTGTATTGAAAGATAAGCCAGAATAAACGCAGAGTAGTGTGAAATTAGCCTACAAAACAACGTGGGCCCGTTCTCTGCGTCGAGGTTGGGATGGCGTACAGCTGGAATCATGGATAGATTCGTTTTGAGGCATAGATCGATGCCTTTCTGCAATACGGTAAATTGAGTGGGTTTAAATGGTTAGCCTTGAGGAATGAAGTCACATCGTGCTTGTACGTAGTGCCATTAGTTAAGAAGAGCGCCAGTTGAGTATCTCCGTTCCTATCGCGGGGGTGTCGTCCTTGAGATTCGATACCTCGTTGTCTCCTCGTTGCAATTGAATGGAACGCTTCCGTATTTCGGCGATGACATGAGAGAAAGTGCCATTTGTGGTTTGGCGCCGGGCTGTACCACATGTGCGCTGCCCGGCGCCAATATCTGTTAAGTGGCTCACGTGACACGGACAACACAACCATGTCATGCGACACACAACACATGGGGGGCTAAAATAAATGGCACCCTGGTAGAAGTGACCCCCGTGTTCCCAAGCCTTTCCTCCGTCAACTCCTTCAACATATTAGATCCTTTCTACCTTCCTCAGCCACTGGTACTCCTGAACTGGAGAATGCCCCGAATCTTGAGCGATAACGGTATCAGGAACAGCACCATCGAAAATGGCGGTCACAGAGGTGCTTCTTCTGCAATATCGATGCCAATGAAGTAAGGAAATCTTTCTAAACCTCACGTTACATTAAAATCATTCTATTATTGCAGCCAGAGAATTTCTAATCCTCGTCTCGACAGGTACGCAGCTATATCTTTTTATGGGTAAATGGAGTAATATTTATGCTCTTTCTAGCGAAGGGAGCAATGCCGGAATTCGAGGGAATCTATATGCATTGACGATAGGGATTAACACATACAAGTCCCGGCAATATCGCAACCTGAGTGGCTGCCTTGCTGATGTCGATGGAATTAACGACTATCTCCAAACGGTACTGTCCGTTAATCCGAGGAACATTAGAAGTCTTCGGGACGCTGAAGCAACAAGAGCAGCTATTCTCACGGAACTCAAATCATTCATTACCAATCACAAAATTCAACGCGGCGATCCTATTCTCATTTATTTCGCTGGACATGGCGCAGAGGCGAAGTCTCCTCAAGGGTGGTTTTCTAACAACTCCAAAACCCAGATGTTGATACCTCATGATTGCGAAACCAAAATTGAAGGGAAAGATGTCCACGGAATTCCTGATCGAACTTTGGGATGCATTCTTAGAAAAATGGCAGATGTTAAAGGAAATAACATTGTAAGAGGACGACCCCCATCTCTCCGAATAGTACTAATTAAATCTCAGACGGTCATTCTCGACAACTGTTTTTCGGGTTCTGGTACTCGTGCAGCGCAATCTGCCTATGAATCGCGAGGTGTAGATTATGGTCTCCAGCTAC
>Ga0307517_10008925_pt1 | contig 14310 bp, 15 predicted proteins | sample 23_EM_MG_FD_194515 | JGI IMG/M metagenome (GOLD analysis project Ga0307517, IMG submission 194515) | Populus trichocarpa ectomycorrhiza microbial communities from riparian zone in the Pacific Northwest, United States - 23_EM | ecosystem: Host-associated > Plants > Roots > Unclassified | place... | reverse complement strand
CGCGCGATGGCCGACACGATGATCAACACGACCTTGCGCCAGTTCCTTCCGGTGGGCGCCGCCGGTGCGATCGCGGCGATCGTCATCCTGTCGCGCGCGCCCGCCTGGGCAGCGATCCTGCCGGGACTTTGGCAGCTGCTGATCGGGATCGGCATCCTTGCCGCGCTGTCCGCATTGCCGCGACAGCTCGCCTGGGGCGCTGGCTGGTATTTCGTCGCCGGCACGGTGAGCCTGCTGGTCGGCGCGGGCGCGATCGATGTCCCGCCCTGGATCATGGGCCTGCCTTTCGGCATCGGCCAGTTGCTGATCGCGGCCTTGCTCCACGCCGCGGTACGGGAGGAGCGGCATGGTTGAGGCGCGGTTCGCGTTCGACGGGCTCGATCGCGTGTTCCACGAAAAGGCACGGCTCGGCATTCTGACCTCGCTCGCCGGTCACCCCGATGGCCTTGGTTTCACCGAAGTGCGCCAGCTGACCGGCCTGACCGACGGCAATCTCAGCCGCCATATCCAGGTGCTCGAGGAAGCCGGATTGGTCGCGCTGACCAAAGGCTTTGAGGGCAAGCGTCCGCATACCAGCTGCCGCCTGACCGACGAGGGCCGCGCGCGCTTCGCCGCCTATCTCGATACGCTCGAACGTGTGCTGCGCGATGCCGCACAAGCGAATGCCGGCACCGAGATGCGATCGACGCTCAGGGAGAAACCGGCATGATCATCGTCGATGAAGCACAGGTGCCCGCCCGGAACACGCCGGCGCGGGCTGGCTTGCGTGCCCCTTTTTTGGCTATATACTTTGTATTACAAAGTTATTTGCGGACGCGATCGGATGCCGGACTGGCCTTCACGTTCAGCGCCCGCCGCCAGCGCCGAACTCTGCTTGCCTATGCGCTGCTCTGCGCGCTCGCCGTCGGCCTGCGGTCGATCGGCGAAGACAGGGTCGACGCCCTTGCCTTGGGCCTGGCGTTTCCGGGCGCCGGATTCCTGCATTGGGCGGGTGACGGCCAGGGCGTCTGGGCGCTTATCCTTTTCGTCGCCTCCTTCGGGCTGTTCGGGGCGGCGCTCGCTGCGTGGTTCGCGACCGGCAACGTCGTCCTCCCACCTTCGGTGTGGCTTGCCGCGGCGGCCATGGCGACACGCCCGGACTGGTTCACGCTCGACGCACAGCCGACGCAGCCCGGCGCGGCCCTACTGATCCCCACCCTGCTGCTATCCTCGCTGCTGGTGCGGGCTACGATCCGGCCGCGCGCCGTCCCCGTGCCGCCCAAGCCTGCATTCGTCCGTTTGCCCGCATTGCCTGTGCCGCCGCGCGACGAGATTCCGATCGATGACCTCAGACGACTGCGCCTGCTCGCCGATCGCGCGTTGCAGCCGGTCGAGGCGTTCGATGGCTTTGAGTGGCGCGACCAGTTCCAGACCGCGGCGGTGCGCTACCAGGTCAATTTCATCGCCTATGCGCTGGCGGTCGCGCGGCGCAATTATCTCCCCGCGGCGACCGCATGGCTGGACGAAGCGCAGGCGCGCCTGCTCGCCAAACAGGGCGACCCGCGGCTCTGGCGGCACTGGGCGCTGGAGAATGCCTGGGGCAATCTTCGTCTGGGGCGCGATCCCATCCCGCGCGACAACATCATGTCGACCGGTTTCGTCGCGCTGCAGATGGCGGTTGGCGATACCGGCGCGCCGCTCGACCTGCGGCGTCGCGGAAGGTCGTGGCGCGACTATAGCCTCGATGACATCGCCGGCATTCTCGCGCGTCAGTATCGCCAAGCGCCTTATGGGCTTCTCGCCTGCGAGCCCAACTGGATCTATCCGCTATGCAATCTGATCACCGCATGTGGGGTGCGCGCCGCGGATCACCGTATGGGCACCGGTCATTGGCCCGAGTTCGCCGTCCGGTTCGGCGACCGGCTGCTTGGCGAATTCACCACGCATACCGGTGAGTTTGTCGCGTTCCGCTCGTCGCTGACCGGTATGGCCGCGCCGGGGATCGGCGGTGCGGTGATGCAGGCTTTCCCCTGCCTGTTCCTCAACGCGCTCTATCCCGAGCTTGCCGCGGCGCAATGGGCGCGTGTGCGGCAATCGGTCGACGCGCGCGGTTGGCGGCGGGCGTTGTGGCCGATCGACGTCGGCAATTACGGCTTCACCCGGGCGGCGGGCTATGCCGCGAGCGCCGCGGCGGCGGTGGAGATGGGCGATACGGCCGCTGCGCGGACGCTGCTGGACCTGCTCGACGCTGATTGTCCCGGCACGACGGTGGAGGGCGTGACGCATCGGCCGCGTGTTTCGCTCTGGGCGCATGCGCTCGAACTGACCGCGCGGCTCGGTTGTGCGGACGGTTTCCGCCGCCTGGTCGAGTCGCCGGACGATGCCTCGGCGGGCCCGCATCTCGCCGATGCCGATTATCCCGACATGCTGGTCGCGGCGGCGCGGCGCGAGGGCGAGAGGCTCCGGCTGGTTCTGTATCCTAGCGGACCCGGTGCAATCCGGCCGATCGCGATTGCCGGGCTCAAGCCTGGCCGTCATTACCGGACCGGGCTCGTAGACCAGCCCTTCGCTCGCGCTGACGAGACCGGTCGCGCGGTCATCGGCATCCCGCTCCACGCGCGGACCGAACTGTGCATCGTGCCGGTGATCTGATGGTCTGTTGCGCGATGATCGCCGGCTTGCTCGGCCTGCTGCTTCGTCCCTGGCGACAGCGTGGTGCGCTCGCGTGGCGGCCGGGCGGGGTGCCGGCGCCGGGCGTCGTCCAGGCGCGGGTGAGAAGCATCGGCCATGCCATGGCGGGCCTCGCTTTCGCCGTCCGCAACGAAGCGAATATGCGGATCCATCTCGCCGCGGCGATCGCGGCCGTCACTGCCGGCATAATGTTGCGGATCGGTGTGGAGGAATGGCGCTGGCTGATCCTTGCGATCGCGCTGGTGATCGCGGGCGAGGCGCTGAATACAGCGATCGAACAGGCGTGCGATGCGATCGGCGGACGCAGCGAGCCGATCCGCCGCGCCAAGGATGCCGCGGCGGGCGGTGTATTGGTGCTCGCGGTCGCTGCGGCACTGATCGGGATCGGCATCTTCGGACCGCATTTGCTCATGGTCTGGCACGGGTCGCTGCCGCCGCTCCCGCTCTGCGGCGCAGGCTGATCAGAGCGCGGGATCCGGCAGCCGCGCGCGCTGACCCATTATGGCAATCACGCTTTGCCAAGCTCCCGCAGGCGTGTTCTACCCGTGCCGGGTGAGCGGGGCCCGCATCCGGGGGGAGACGGACGATGCGGCACAGCAGCGACGGCAGCCATTTATTACGCGTACTCGGCGTGGCATTCGGGGTCGCCGCGGTGATCGGCGGGACGATCGGGCAGGGTATCCTGCGGTCGCCCGGCGTGGTCGCCGCTGGCGTGCCGCATGCCTGGCTGATCATTCTGCTCTGGGTGCTCGGCGGCGTCGCCGCGTTGGTCGATTCGATGTCGACCGTCGAGCTGGCGGCGTCGATCCGTCGTACCGGGGGCGCCTATGCCTTCCTGACGCGTACTTTCGGGCGGTTCGCGGGCCTGGCGGCGGGGATCGGTGTGTGGCTCGGCTATGTCGGGATCATCGCGTTCGTCTCGGGCCTGTTCGGCGACTATCTCCACCGGCTGGGCATCCTGACCATGATCCCGTCCAACTGGCTGGCGCTCGCCGTGCTCGGCATCATCGGCGGCATCCAGGCATTCGGCACACGCGTCAGCGGTGCCTCGCAAGAGCTGGTCAGCGCGATCAAGGCATTGATCTTCGTCGGCCTGGTCGTCGCGCTGATGCTCGCGCCGCGCGGCGCTCCCGTCGCCCCGTCGTCGCCACCAGTCGCGATGACCGCGATCGGCGTGATTGTCGCGATCCGTGCGATCCTCGGCACCTATCTCGGCTGGGAGTGCGCCGCGTTCTTCGGCGAGGAGATCAAGGATTTCGGCAAGGCCGTCGCGCGTGCGACGTTCGGCGGGATCGCGTTGGTCACGATGATCTACGTCCTAGTCAACGTCGCCATGCTTACCGTCCTCACGCCGCAGGAAATGGCCGGGTCGAACCTCGTCGCGGCCGACGCGGCGGGGCGCGTGTTCGGGCCGACCGGCGATACGATCATGACCGCGGTGTCGCTGATCTCGCTGATCTCGATCATCAACACGGCGATGATGGCGTTCCCGCGGCTGATCTACGCGATGGCGCGCGATGCCGGCATTCCGCACCTGTCGCACGTTTCGCGTAACGGCAGTCCGCAGGTCGCGCTGGCGGTGATGGTAGGGGTGACGGCGTTCTTTTCGCAGATCGGTGGCTATGCGATCCTGCTGGCGTTCAGCACCTGGCTGATGACCTGCGTCGCCGCGACGGTGAACCTGTCGGCGATCGTGTTGCGGCGTCGCGAACCGGACCTCGATCGTCCGTATCGGATGCCGTTGTTTCCGCTGCCGGCGATCTTCGCATTGCTGGTCAATCTCGGCTTCCTCGCTGCCTTCCTCTACGAAAGCCCGGTCACCGTGTTGCAGGCGAGCGTGCTGGTGCTGGTGCTCGCGGGCACCGCCTATCTGTCGACGCGACGGACATCCGGCATCATGGACGGCGCGATACCCGGAGCGACCTGAGGAGCATGACCCCGGAGGTCATTGCCGCCCGAGGTCGCGCGACCCTAGGGCGCGATGATCGACCGGAGGCGGATGATGAATCGCAGGGATTTCGTAGTAGCGGCGGGCATGACGACCGCGATGGTCGCGGGCAGGGCGCTGGCCGCGCTGCCGGCTGACGAGACCGACGCGGCGGCATGGAACGCGGCGCGGCGGTTCGTCGACCTGCCGCAGGGGCGGATCGCCTTGGTCGAGCGCGGCAAGGGACCGGCGGTCCTGTTCATCCACGGCTTCCCGCTCAATTCCTATCAATGGCGTGGCGCGTTCGATCGGCTGGCGGGCACGCGGCGCTGCATCGCCCCCGATTGCATGGGGCTGGGCTATAGCGAACCCAGAGTCGGGCAGGATCTCCACGCGCCAGCCCAGGCCGCGATGCTGGTCGCGCTGATGGATCGATTGGGTGTCGGCCGGTTCGACGTGGTCGCCAACGACAGCGGGTGCGCCCCCGCCCAGCTGATCGTCGCCGATCACGGCGCGCGCGTGCGCACCCTGCTGCTGACCAATGGCGACAACGAAATGGATTGCCCGCCGGCGCCGGTCCAGAAGGTGATCGACGACGCCAAGCAGGAGAAGTTTTCGGGCTGGTTCCCGCCGCACCTTGCCGACAAGGCTCTGTGCCGCAAGCAACTCGGTGCCGCCTGCTTCACGTTCCCCGAGCGGTTCGCCGACGCGACGATCGATATGTACCTGAAGCCGCTCGCGGCGAACCCGGCGCGGACCAACGCTTATGGCCGCGCGGCGGAAGGCAATCCGCTGGCGGGCATCGCACGCAAGCTCAACCGGTCGCCGGTGCCGGTGCGGATCGTCTGGGGTACTGGCGACACGGTGTTCAAGCAGGACGGCTCGGCGTATCTCGACGCGCTCTTTCCCCGGTCGCGCGGGGTGCGCCTCGTGCCGGGCGCGAAATTGTTCTTTCCCGAGGAATTCCCCGACCTGATCGCCGCCGAAGCTCGCGCCTTGTGGCAGGCCTGATCATTGCCATCGGTTGATTCGAGTGTGCGGTATCGGGGCCGAGCAAGCTAGGCTGCCAAGCTATTCGTCGGGCTGGTATCGCGCGCGCGCGCTTGCTACCGCGCGATCATGGCAACCAATCGCACGCCCGACGCCGCGTTCGTCGCCGACGAGAGCTTCGTTCCCACCAGCCACAAGGGCCTGACCTATCCGTTCGGCGGCACCGAGCCGGGCGAGGGCGGTGCGATGCAGGTCGCGCCCGGCGTGCGCTGGGTGCGGCTCAATGTTCCGGGCCCGCTCAAGCACGTCAATTGCTGGCTGATCGATGACCATGACGACCGGGGCGACGGCGTAGCGCTCGTCGATGCCGGGATGAACCGGACCGAGACGCGCGAGGCGTGGAAAGCCGTGTTCAAGGGCCCGCTCGCCGGCGTCCGCGTCACGCGGATGATCGGCACGCATTTCCACCCCGATCATATCGGTCTCGCCGGCTGGATGTGCGATCATCATCAGGCGCCGCTGTGGATGACGCGCGGCGAATGGCTGACCGCGCAGATGCTGGTCGCCGATGCCCGGCCCGAAACGCCACAAGAAGTCAGCGATTTCCGCCGCGCCTGCGGCTGGAGCGACGAGCAGATCGAACTGGCAGCGGCGCGCGGCTGGTCCAATTTCGGGCGGATCGTGCGGCCGATGCCGTTGTCGTACCGGCGGCTGGTCGATGGCGAGACGATCGCGATCGGCGGGACGGCGTGGCGGATCGTCGTCGGGTCAGGGCACAGCCCGGAACATGCCTGCCTGCTCGACGAAGCGAATGGTATATTCATTGCGGGCGATCAGGTGCTGCCGCGGATCAGCCCCAACGTCTCGCTCGGCATCACCGAGCCCGAATCGGACCCGCTCGGCGAATGGTTCGACTCGATCGCCAAATTGAAGCGCGAGGTGCCGGCCGACGTGTTGACCTTGCCGGGCCATGGCGATCCGTTCCTCAATCTCCACATCCGGCTCGACGCGATGGATCGCGAACATCGCAGCCGCCTCGACGAACTTAACGCATTCCTCGACGAGCCGCGCCGCGTGGTCGATTGCTTCGGCCGGTTGTTCCGTCGCGCGATCGGGCAGGATGTGCTCGGCATGGCGACCGGCGAGGCAATGGCGCATTTGAAGCGGCTCGAGGTCGAAGGGCGCGCGGTGCGCGAGAGCGGCGACGACGGCATCTGGCGCTGGCGCTCGGTTTGAACCGCGAGGCGGTTCGCGCGTATCGACGGTCTGGCATAGGATAGAGCCGACCGAGTCACGGCGCAATCAGGGAGAGACGGGATGTGCGACGAGCATACGGCTGAGGACAATGATCGTTTCCTGGGCATCGCGCATCCGTCGCGTCGCCAGTTCGGGATGATGACCGGCGTGGCGGGCCTGATGGCGGTGCTGCCGGTCCCCGCCAATGCCGCGGCGATCAAGGGCCGCGACGTCGTGATCGAGACGCCCGAGGGGAAGGCCGACGCCTATTTCGTCGCGCCGGCGACCGGCAAGCATCCTGGTGTGCTGGTATGGCCCGACATCATGGGCCTGCGCCCCGCTTTCCGTCAGATGGCCGATCGCCTCGCGCAATCGGGTTATGCCGTGCTGGTGGTCAACCAATTCTACCGCTCGACCAAGGCACCGTTCCTCAAGGCGGGCGAATCGTTCGACCAGCCCGACGTGCGGGCGAAGATCATGCCCTTCGTCCAGAAGCTGACGCCGGCCGGCACGGTCAGCGACGCCAAGGCGTTCACGAATTTCCTCGACGCGCAGAAGGAAGTCGACACCAAGCGCGGGCTCGCCAGCACCGGCTATTGCATGGGCGGACCGATGGTGTTCCGCACCGTCGCCGCGCGCGCCGACCGCTATCGCGCGGGCGGCACCTTCCATGGCGGCGGGCTGGTCGGCGACAAGCCCGACAGTCCGAACACCTTGATCCCGCAGATGAAGGCCAGCTTCCTAATCGCGATCGCCGAGAATGACGATCAGCGCGCGCCGACCGACAAGGACGTGCTGAAGAAAGCATTCGCCGATGCCAAGCTGTCGGCCGAGATCGAGGTCTACAAGGGCACGATGCACGGCTGGTGCCCACCCGATAGCAAGGTGTACAATCAGGCACAGGCGGACCGCGCCTGGGAGCGTATGCTGGCGCTGTTCAAGCAAGCGCTCTGATAGTTTGTCTTGACGTCGCCATCGATTCGGCGGACGATATGTTCACGAAACGTTCCATGAGGAGAGGACGATGAGCGACCTGATCCTGTACACCAATCCGATGTCGCGCGGCCGCATTGCGCGCTGGGCGCTGGAGGAAGTCGGCGCGCATTACGACGTCCATGTGATGAACTATGCCGACACGATGAAGGGCGACGAGTATCTCGAGATCAACCCGATGGGGAAGGTCCCGGCGATCGCGCACAAGGGCAAGGTCATCACCGAATGCGCGGCGATCTGCGCCTATCTCGGTGATGCCTTTCCCGATGCCGGCCTGGCGCCGGCCGCGACCGATCGCGCCGATTATTATCGCTGGCTGTTCTTCGCCGCGGGGCCGGTCGAACATGCTGTGACGAACAATAATGCCGGCTTCATTCCCCAGCCCGAACAGGGGCGGATGTTCGGCTATGGCAGCTATGACCAGACGATCGATGTGCTCGAACGCGCGGTGTCCGAGCATGACTATGTGGCCGGCGACGCGTTCACGATGGCCGACGTCTACGTCGGTGCCCAGGTGATCTGGGGGACGCAATTCGGCACGATCCCGAAGCGCGATGCCTTTACGGCCTATGCCGAGCGTCTGACCTCGCGCGCCGCGTATAAGCGAGCGTCGGATCTCGATGATGCGCTGATGGAGACAAACCAGCTGGCGTGACGCGCGGCGCTTCAGGTCGCGTTCAACTGCTCGGGCATTGAATGAAGGCGCGGTTCCCTAGGGGAGTGTCGCAATGAAGTTTGTGGTCGCCTCGATCATCCTGTCGCTCGCCGCGCCGGTCGCGGCGCAAAGCGGCTACGGCATCCGCCGCGATCCATCACCAGTGCCGCGCTCGCGGGTTCCCGAACCTTCGGTGCCAGCGCCACATCCCGGCGGGGATGAATCCTACGTCGACCGCAAGGCGGATTGGGATCGTCGGCTCAGCGCCTGTCTCAACGATCGCCACCAGACGCGTCGCGAGCGGCGGCAATGCGCGAACATGGGCTTCCCGGCGAATGCGCGGCGGTGATCTTGGGCGTGTCGTTTCAGGGCTGACTCGACGCGGACCGGCGCGATGGCAATTCTGCCATGATGCGGTCGCGGTCGGCCGGCGTCATGCTCGTCCAGCGCGCGACCTCGTCGATCGTTCGACGGCAACCCTCGCACAGCCGGTCCTTGCCGATCTTGCAGATATTGACGCACGGGCTGACGATCGGTTCGACCGGCACCACGGTGATGAAGTCGGGCAGGCTCACGCGTGCCTCAGTCGTTGGTCAGGATCACGCTCAGGAAATCGGGCACCGGCCCATTCCAGCCCTCGTCCGGGCCATCGTCCTGCTCGCGACCGCGGCGCGGGCGGCGATCGTCGTTGCGCGCGCGTGGCTCGTCGCGGGGCGGGCGGGGATCGTCGCGGCGGGGACGTGGTTCTTCGCGACGCGCACGCGGTTCCTCACGGCGCGGCGGCGGATCCGCGCGCGGCGCCGGCGCCTCGGGGGCCTCTTCGCTGGCGGGCTTCTCGCGCGGCTCGGCGCGCGCGCGCTTCGGCTTTTCGTCGCGGCCGCGGCGGGCGCGCGGCTTTTCCTCGGCATCGGCTTCGGGCGGCGGGCCGCCTTCGAGTCGTGGAATTTTGAGGCCGGTCAGCTTCTCGATATTCTCGATATTCTCGGCGTCCGCGCTCGAGGCGAGCGTATAGGCGATGCCGGTCGCGCCCGCGCGGCCGGTGCGGCCGATGCGGTGGATGTAGTCGTCGGGGTGCCAGGGCGCGTCGAAATTGAAGACGTGGCTAACGCCCTTGATGTCGAGCCCGCGCGCGGCGACGTCGGACGCGACCAGGATGTTGATCTCGCCCGCCTTGAACCGGTCGAGCTCGGCGATACGTTGCGGTTGCTCCATGTCGCCATGAATCTCGCCGCTCGAAAAGCCATAGCCCCTCAGGCTCTTGTTGAGCTCGCGCACGGTCGTCTTGCGGTTGCAGAAGATGATCGCGGTCTTGACCTCTTCCTGCCCGAGCAACTGGCGCAAGGTCGCGCGCTTGGCGTGGCTCGTGCTGCCGACCGGCACCACCCATTGGGTGATGTTGATATTGGCGGTGGCCGGGCGTGCGACCTCGATCGTCTTGGGATTCGACAGGAACTTGTCGGCCAGCTTCTTGATCGGTGGCGGCATCGTCGCCGAGAACAGCAAGGTCTGGCGGTTGGTCGGCAGCTTGGTGCAGATATTCTCGATGTCGGGGATGAACCCCATGTCGAGCATGCGATCGGCTTCGTCGATCACCAGCAGATTGCACTGGGTGAGCAGGATTTTGCCGCGCTCGAACAGGTCCATCAGCCGGCCCGGCGTCGCGATCAGCACGTCGACGCCCTTTTCCAGCGCCTTGACCTGGTCGCCCATCTGCACGCCGCCGATGAGGAGCGCCATCGAGAGCTTGTGGTATTTGCCGTATTTCTCGAAATTCTCGGCGACCTGCGCGGCGAGTTCGCGCGTCGGCTCGAGGATCAGGCTGCGCGGCATCAGCGCGCGGCTGCGGCCATGGCCGAGGATGTCGATCATCGGCAGCACGAACGCGGCGGTCTTGCCGGTGCCGGTCTGCGCGATGCCGATGATGTCGCGCATCATCAGCACGCTGGGGATGGTCGCGGCCTGGATCGGAGTCGGTTCGGTATAGCCCGATTCGCCTACGGCGCGGAGCAATTCGTCTGAAAGGCCGAGGTCGGCAAAGGGCATCCAAAAATCCGGAAAAATGGAAAGCGCGCAGATGCGCCATCCAACAACGTGCGCGCTTGCCGATCAGTTGCCGAAAGTCAAGCGTGAGCGTCTTTTTGCGAAACTCGCGGAAGAGCGAGTTTCGGTCCGCCACGCGCCGTGAGGCGCATCGCAAAGCCTTACCGCTTGGCGACCAGCTTCTTGAACTTCTTGATCGTGCAGCGGTCGCCCGAACGGGTGCGGATCGAATCGCGCTCCGCGCAAATCTGGCCGTCGGTCGATGGCTTCACGTAAAAACCGCCATAATAGCCCAGTCCCGAGCAATCGCCGTCGAGCTGGGCGCGAACGCGATCGCCGCCGCGCAGCACCAGGTCGACATAATCACGCGCGACGATCGCGCCGCCCAATTGGTCGGCGGCGATGCATTTGGGTCCTTTTTTCTCGGCCCATTTGATCGGTCGCGGCGGCGTGAGCTGCTGCATCGGCGTGACAGAGTCCTGCAGCCTGCTGGGGACGCGGATGATGATTCGCCCGCTGATCGTCACTTGCGCCAATTCGACCCCGGTCACCTGGCCCGCGGGCGCGGGCGTGCTGACCGCGGCGACGGAAGCAATCAGGGTGAAGGCGGCAAGGGACGGATTCGGCATGAAGGCCGCCTTGGTAACGCCACAATTTGAACGCGCAATGAATTGGATGCGCGCGCTCGGCCATGCTAGCGGGCTGGCCATGACGCCCGCTCAGACCGCGCTGACCGATGCCGTACGTGACGCCTTGGGCGACAAGGCGGTAGTGACCGACCCCCAGGACATCGCACCGTGGGTGAGCGACTGGCGCGGCCGCTTCCATGGCAACAGCCCAGCGATCCTCGCGCCCGACACGGTCGCCGGCGTGCAATTATTGGTGACCAAGGCGCGCGACCTCGGCGTGGCGCTGGTGCCGCAGGGGGGCAATACCTCGATGGTCGCCGGCGCGACGCCGCCGGAGGACGGTTCGGCGCTGATTCTGTCGACGCGTCGGCTGAACGCTATCCGTTCGCTCCGGCCCGCCGATGCACTGGCCGTGGCCGAGGCGGGGGTGATCCTGTCCAATCTTCACGACGCCGCGCTGGCCGAGGGCATGCGTTTCCCGCTGACCCTCGGGGCAAAGGGCAGCGCCACGATCGGCGGGCTTGCCTCGACCAACGCGGGCGGCACGCAAGTGCTGCGGTTCGGGACGATGCGCGGACTGGTCGCCGGAATTGAGGCGGTGCTGCCCGACGGATCGCTCCACGACGGGCTCGCCGCGCTCAAGAAGGACAATCGCGGCTACGATCTCAACCAGTTGCTGGTCGGCGCGGAAGGAACAATCGGCGTGATCACCGCGGCGACATTGCGCCTGGTCCCGGCGATTCTCGATCGTGCGGTGGCCTGGGTCGGACTCGCCGATCCCGAACGCGCGCTGGCGCTGCTGCGGCGGCTGCAGGGCGCGACGCAGGCGGTCGAGAGTTTCGAAATCATTCCGCAAAGCTTCCTTGACGCGGTGATCGCGCATGTCCCCGGTACCCGCGCGCCATTGGGCGGCAACCACGGCTGGCACGTCCTGATCGAGGCAACGCGCGCCATGCCCGCCGACGAATCGCCGGTCGCGCTGCTCGAGCGCCTGATCGGCGATGCGCTGGCGGCCGGAGAAGTCGAGGACGCGGTCGTCGCGGCAAGCGAGGCGCAGGCCGATGCCTTGTGGAAAATCCGCGAGACCATTCCCGAGGCGTCGCGCGCGCAGGGCCCGGCGGTGCAGCACGACATTTCGGTGCCGGTCGCCGGGATGCCGCGCTTCCTCATCGACGGCGCCAGGACAGTGGAAGCGCGCTTTCCCGGCACGCACGCGGCGGGGTTCGGCCATCTCGGCGACGGCAATGTCCATTTCCACGTGCGCGCGCCCGCCGGCACCGACGCCGCGGGATGGTACGATGGCGAAGGCCATGTGATCTCGGCGTTCGTCCATGATCTGGTCGTCGCGGCGGGCGGCTCGATCTCGGCCGAGCACGGCATCGGGCAATTGAAGCGCGACGAGCTTGCGCGGCTGTCCTCGCCGGCGCGGATGATGGCGTTGCGCGCGATCAAGCGAGCGTTCGATCCGCACGAATTGATGAATCCCGGCAAGCTCGTTACCCTTGCGCCCGAAGGCCCCACCCCTTAGGGCGCACCGCCATGTGCGGCTTTTTTCGGGGGGCCGCTTCACAAGATTCGATTGGAGTAGGGTAATGGCCAGCGCGCCGCAGTCGCTTCCGCTTTTCTACAATTCGCTCGAGCCGCTTTCGAGCGAACAGCATGGCAATTTTCGTATCCGGCCGTCCAACGGCGCGCCGTTCCTGGCCAACCAGCACGCGATTCCGCTGACCGTCGACGAATTCCCGATGGCGCAGCGCAATATGCCGATCGTGTTCTCGCAAGGCGACGATGGCGTTCCGCTCGCGCTGATGGGCCTGAACGAAGGCATCAACGTCTTCATCGACGAGAACGGTCAGTTGCGCGAGCCCTATACCTATGTGCCGGCCTATATCCGCCGCTATCCCTATCTGCTCGCGCGCCTGCGCCCCGAAGCCGAAGAGCTGACCCTGTGCTTCGATCCGAGCTCGGAAACGATCGGCGCGTTCGATGAGGGCGAGCCGCTGTTCGCCGATGGCGCGCCGACCGACGTGACCAAGAACATCCTCGAGTTCAACCAGCAGTTCGAAGAGGCCGGCGCGCGCACCGCGGCGTTCATGAACGAGCTCAGGGAACTCGACCTGCTGATGGACGGCGAAGTGACGATCCAGCCGGAAGGTGCCGAAAAGCCCTTCGTCTATTCGGGCTTCCGCATGGTCGACGAGAAGAAGCTCAACGAGCTGCGCGGCGATCAGCTGCGCAAGATGACCCAGTCGGGGCTGCTGCCGCTGATCTTCGCGCATCTGTTCTCGTTGTCGGTGATGCGCGAGATCTTCACGCGCCAGATGCAATTGGGGCTGATGCCGGCGCCGCAGCTCGTCGCCTGACGACACCCATATGACGAGGACCGCTTTGGTCCGCACCGACCGTTATGCGTGGGCGCGATCTGGCTCCACTGGTCGATCGCGGTCCTGGTCCTCGTCAATCTGGTGCTCGGGCTGTTCCACGACTCGCTGCTCGACGGGATCGAGTGGGTGATTCCACTCCACCGCTCGATCGGGATCGCCGTGCTGGCGTTGACGCTGGTGCGGTTGGGCTGGCGGCTGACGCATCGGCCGCCGTTGCCATCGGACATGACGGGCTGGGAACGATTGGTGGCAAAGGCGGCGCATTGGGGATTCTACATCCTGTTGCTGGCCTTGCCGCTGACCGGCTGGATGCTGTCGTCCAACCCCGCGCGGCCACGGCCGATGGCGTGGTTCGGAGTCTTCGCGATCCCGGCGCTGCCGATATCGGATACGGCGGCAAAACTGGGACATAATGTCCACGGTCTACTCGGCTATGCCATGCTCGCGCTGGTCGTGCTGCACATCGCCGCGGCGCTGCGGCATCATTTCCTGCTGCGCGATGCCGTGCTTGGCCGGATGGCACCGAGATTGATCCGAAATGGTTGAAATCTCTATTGAGAACGTTCCTGCCAACGTCTTGAAACGGTAATCTCATCGACCTATGTTGCTTGCGTACGGCTTCGTGTCCCCCCTTTCGCGAGGTCGTGCAGACACGCTTTCGAGCGTGTCTCCTCCCTGAACCTTGGCCACCTCGGGCATTTGCCCGGGGTGGTTTTTTTATGGGTGGTCGAGATCGCCGATCTGCCGGCGGGGCCGAGCCACTCACTCCGCCGCGAGCGCCAGCCC
>Ga0307517_10008924_pt1 | contig 14312 bp, 16 predicted proteins | sample 23_EM_MG_FD_194515 | JGI IMG/M metagenome (GOLD analysis project Ga0307517, IMG submission 194515) | Populus trichocarpa ectomycorrhiza microbial communities from riparian zone in the Pacific Northwest, United States - 23_EM | ecosystem: Host-associated > Plants > Roots > Unclassified | place... | reverse complement strand
CCGTGGACATCTTCCGTTCTCAATTTCAAGTGGCGGAGGGAATCTAAGGTGCCACTTGTGGGGGGTCAAAATAACAAAATTCAGAATGCCCGATTTCGCGTCTTGCCCAAGTCGGTAAATTCCCCTATAAAGAAAGTCATGTGACGCTCCTTGGCACGTGTATGCTTTTCCCACAATTTTGGTTCTTGTTCAATGTTCCTTCAGTTCCTTCCTGAAGCCTGCCATTAGTATAACGCTCTAGTCTCCCGCACGAATAGGCTGAAACGCTTAATTTCTTCAAATTACCCGAGAACCTGTGCCGCCATCGACTTGATTCCAGCCGACCCTCATGGGAAAAGCAAAACGGAAAGGCGGACTCTCAGGTGTTTCAAGGTTTGTGTTCGAGTCGATGAAGTCCGATCCTTCCAATTCCGAGACAGCGAATTCTTCGTCAAATAAAATCTCAGAATTGCCCGAGGACAGACCAGCGAAGCGAAGGAAAGTGAATGACGGCGCCTCGGTGATAGAGGAGAAGCAGGCAACGGAGGTGAAATGGATCGAGAAATACGATTCGACTGGACTAGTGCCACACTACACGCATGCAAGTCAAGTCCCAGAGCATCTGCAAAAGTGTACGTCAGTTCGTAACCATTCCCTTCTTTAACACCGCTGAATTAGTTACGTTTGTATGGTTAGACTTTTCGCAGCGCGAGCGGTACTTCTCGCTATACTCAACACCACCGGGTTGCCTTTTAGATGAGGAAGGCTGGTATAGCGTAACTCCTGAGCGGCTTGCTGACCAGATTGCGGAAAGATGTCGATGCGACACGATCGTGGACGCGTTTTGTGGTGTTGGAGGGAACGCAATTGCGTTCGCGAAAACATGTCAACGAGGTGAGTCTTCCTTGTCGCGAGCTTTTCAGATGCCAATTGATGGTCATTCGTGGAATCTAGTGATAGCTTTGGACACATCCCCAACCCGTCTAGCGCTTGCAAGACATAATGCTCAAATTTATGGCGTCGCCGACCGAATCGAATTTATTCTGACAGACTATCTCACCTTCATAAAATCCTACCTCTCCATCCCTTCTACTTCTGATCAAAATAGCGCTATCTCTAACAATGCTCGTAAAATTGATGTCGTGTTCCTCAGCCCGCCCTGGGGTGGCCCCTCATACCTCTCCGGATCACCCTCGAAACCTTCATCAACTCTGGTCGTCGAGCATCCACCCTACTCCCTCTCCTCAATACAACCCATCCACGGAGCGGAGCTCTTCGATCTAACGCGCACAATTACAAAAAATATTGCATATTATCTCCCACGAAATACCCGGCTCGATGAGATCAGTTCTCTGGTCTCGGAAGAGCAACTCAGGACCGGCCGTGCAACCTCCACAAGCTCTGAGACGGAAAAAATCGAAGTCGAAGAAGAATGGATGGGGAATAAGTTGAAGGCGGTGACATGTTACTTTGGGGGGTTGGTACAAGGTCAGGAAGGTATTTTTTAATATATGTTACTATCGGTAAGGTCCGACGGGGGCCATACGAAGTCTTACCTTGACGTCGTTCAAAAGGATTTTACTAAATCGTGATTTTGGCTCCGCTCAAGGTTAGCCCTCCTTCGCACCGTTTACGGGTGGGTGAGGACGGTGCGCTGGATTGAAGAATGAATGCATAAGGATATTGGTCCTTGGAATGGCTGTCAGCTGCGTTCGATTTTGAACTACGCTTATCGTTGGCGTACAGTGTGGCGGGCTTACGGATTTCCGTCGAAGTCCTGATCAGGGACAGGAGGAAACTGCGACATAATGAAGTGGTATTGCCAAAGTTAAGTGGAACCTCCAAATATATCTTTATTCGGAGCGTACACTTGACCTGCTTATCGTTCGTTTATTTATGGACCAGGATTCGCTCTCCTGGGTTTGCACATTCTACATAGGTCGATGAATCACTCTCTCGTAACTATCTTGAAGTTGGGCCTGAAGGTTCATTCGCAGTTTCAAACGATCTAATCTCATGAACCCTCCGGAATTTTCAGGCTATGTCCCCAACCCAAGATGGTGTAATGCAAGCTACCTCCCCATGCGGCGAAGGCGGATTGCTTTTGAGGCCCTTTTGAAAGGCCGACAGATGCCCTGGGCCTCGATTTGCGCGTAAGGAGTTCAGTTACCTACTTGGGAGACCGTTCCTCAAATCATAATGGGCCTCGACGGACGCCACTGTCTGCCCCTATGTCCCCGTCCGACACTGATTCTATGCCTTTTGAATGCGAGTAGTACCGAAACTCTCGATGGAGCTACCGAAAATTTTCACTTAGCCGTGTTAAGTTGTGTGCGACCTAGACGGTTCAATCGGCTTCAACGCTAAGGAATGAATACTTCGCAGAAAGGATATGATCATGCTGTCCCTCGTGAAGAATAGCTACTCACTCGCGAACATTCTGCCACGTTTTATCACTTGCCGAAGGACATGAGCTGGAAAACGGCTCATGATTGGGATCACGCGAGGAAGCTTCATGACATCCATGCTTCATACATAGACGAGAATCTGTCGTTCGAATAAGTGCCTCACGCTTCCTGATGAAATCGCATCATGCACAGTTTAGAAGTTCCTCACCCATTTTTTCTTATTCTGCCAAGCGCAAGGGCGCCTTGAGGCATCCTCATGGGCGCCCGAGTTGACTATCGACTTTCCTTTTATCTCCATTGACCGCAAGTATCCGGATAGCAATCGGTGGGCGCCAATCGAGCATGCCGAGGTAACTTGGAATATTTCCTCGGCCTCGAAATCCTTGGATTCATCAGATTGAATACATAGATACCTCTGCCAAGGGTGAAGGCAAAATATTTCAAATATTGGGGGAGTCAGTGGGGTCGAATTCAAACCAGCTTGAGCTTACATTACTATCAAAAGTAAGATATCACAACCCGGGACTGAGCTGCGATTGTTAATGTTAAAATTCTCTACTTCCTTATCAATCCAGAAGGAGTAAATCTGCCAAACCCAGAATGTGTCGAAGGAACGGAACTGGCGGGAGAGGCAATGGCATTGTTGTAGTGAGAGTTGTAGCGTGGTTAACTGTTAATGCATCGATATCGCTAACGTTTCAAAGTCGAACCTTGGTCGAACCCCAGGCAAATTCCAGCGTCTTGAGCAATCTAGAAATTCGTATGTTTAAGAAACCGTCCGTCCGATCCGAATGGGTCGTTGTGAGTGCGCGTTGGGCACCGCTTCTAGTGAGCCTTAAATTTGAACGACCGCCAAGGCGCGTCACCTCCCCTATACAAGTCATTTTCACCGGCGCTTCTCTGAGGTTCTTAACTTCTTATTCTTATTTTTTTTTTAAATTGTATATTAATTAATATCCCCACCACTAGCGCGCGCTGTTTACCATCCAACCACAGATCATGGTAGGGAGTTAACGCGATGACCTCGGAGTCCTGCCTATATTTAGTAACTGCGGTCATTCGGACTTGAACATCTCCACAGACAGGATGTGATCTTCCTTTGCGAAGAGTGCTCACTTGCGAACATTCTGCCGCATTTTGTCATTTGTTGTTCTCATCATGAGAAAAAAATTTCCAGCTGATGTCCTCATTCGAACTCGCGCTCCCGGATGAAAATTCGGTCGCAATTTAGAAATCCTACCTTGGTACCTACCCAATTTTTCTCGTCCTGCGGGGCCCCTTTGAGGCATCCGCACTAGCATGGACGCCTTATCGACTTTCTTTTCGATCGCAAACACCTGGATGGCATGCATCGAGGAAGCTCAATACTTAGCATGCCCCAGGTGGAATCCCGGACTCGAAATCCTCGGATTCATAAAGGGACTTTTATACCTTGAGCTTGAAGTGGTCTATCTTCATCACCGTTCGAGAGATGAGCCGTGATCATGACCTGCTCCATGTCTGTCCCATGTCTGCCGAGAGAAAGCAAGATATTTCAAATATTCGGTGAGTCAATTGGACGGACCAGCCTGTACTCTACAACTGTATAACTATCAAAAGTAGTACTGCGGAAGATATCACAATCTGCCAAACCCAGAGGATGTCGAGAGAATGGGGGTATCCCAAGCCGAATTGTGCTCGAACTTTGACCTGACGTGCCGCACGCCATATTCCTGGCGAATGTCCTATTCGAGTTGGACGCGGCCATGGCCAATTGTCGATGCCGTCAAGTTGCAAATTGAGGGGCCTAACATAATAAACCAATTACTGTAGTAGTGTAGAACGTAAGGACATGAGAGCCACTTATGAGAGGGTTACGAAGTACTCACAACCGGTATCTCTGCGCCATATTCAAACTCGGCCTCCCTCTTTTCCTTTTCGTCATAAAAACGCTTCAGGCCCATCGCACAAAATACGAGAGCCGCCATTAGTGTGAGTAGCTCAGCACCAAGGACGGTGGTTTGGGCGATCTGGACCTTGATGTTCCATTTATGCGAACCGATACGCTCCACAGGTAGAGTGCTTTTGCTCGCACCCCGCGTTGTGATGTCGACCATGATACTGAAGGCGATGGCGGTGATAATGAACAGGAATGATGTACAAAGGACATTTAATAAGCTGAACGCCATGGGAGGCTCCAAGTCCATGATTAACGAACTTGATTCGTCGTCATCAATAACTGCTAGCTTCGACGAGTTTGCGTGTTTTCGCGATCTCCACGCCGCCGCCAGAAACGCAAAATGGTGAATAAGGATGAGGATTGCCACTGTCGCGTTAAGCCAGATGGAAAGCATGCCGAAGTTAACGATGGATAAGGCGATCATGGGGAGGCAGAAAATGATTGAGACCCCAGTGAGGTATATGATGGGCATTGGGTTAAAGATGGTGGCAGGCATATTGTGATTTAGAGGGAAACGAAGAACGAATGGACGAGATGCGAGACACAGTCTGCAAAAATGAAATCGAGGGCTCAGCCGCTAACAAAGACGATCACCCGCAACAGGTTCGCCTTAAGAGCTTTTAACCTTGTTGTGCCTGAGAGAACGGTGCGTGAGAGAACGCTGACCACTCGTTTCGCATCCATCATGTTGTCAATTGTGATGGTAGGGAAGGAAGATGTGCCCTTGTCACGTAAATAACAATAGATAACAACCTGATTGATTGTGAGATGAAGTGAGATCATCACAGAAATACCTTAGTCCTTGTTCAATTTTCCATCCAGTAATAGGAGCCAGCCTGAGAATTCCAACACTACTCCGACTTGTGTACTACATATGTTCCACAGAATTGATTAAAGAAGTTAATCATATGCCGAAGAACCCTCCCCAGGCTGGGACTTCCGGTACGCAAAATGTTTATTTTAATTGAGCGCCTAAATCGCTGTAATTGATGACTCAATCCGTATTATGCGTAATGCCGATTTCTTTGAACAACATGGAAAAGTCACAAGCGCTCGTTGTGGTGATGGCCCGACCACCTTCTCAGCATTTTTTCCCCTGTGCTGGAACCTAAGCCGATCTCTGTAGGTTTAATACAACTTCGTCCGGACGATGGTCGGATTTCTCAAAAAATAGGGATTCGGAGGTAATAGTCCGAAAAACGTGGGTTCTATCGTCAACCGCCTCAATAAATTTGAATAAATTTCAAAATAAGGAATCCGTGACTTTCTACAAGATGAAATCCGAGTGGCGAAACGTGCGAACCCCCAGAATCCCCTCCCTACCTTGGCAATAAGCACGCATTAGTGACATGCGGTACCAGCCCCTTCTGTTCGAAAGAATATTGTAATGGCACAATCCTTGGAGGTGCGGGTCGCCGGTCTGATGATAAGAACGAATCTCCAAGCGATTTCCCGATCAAACGGCCCGGACCGATGTTGTCAGATTCTTCACTTTTATAAATAGATATGTAACCTCTGTCGTTGCCGGCTCGCCTTCCCCGTCCTTCTCTCTCAGGACCACAATCTCGGTATGTGCACGGATTTTCTCTCCACCGATAATGCCCTTACCATGTGGACCATTTCTAATAGGTGTCATCGATATCGAAATTGTTTATATCGGAATCCATCAACGAGAGCGGAAGGTGCAGATTGAAAAACGGGTTCTCCCTGCTCTCATGTTAACCCTCGTGCATAGCAGGAAGGCTTTCCTAGTTTATGGATCGCTTCCCTCCTGAAATTTGGGAGCAAATATTTATCTTTGTATGCACTGATTCTGGGCGCACTGGTCTCTCTCTCTCGCTTGTTTCGAGATATTTCCACAACGTTTCGAGGTCACACCAATACCAATCTGTTTCATTCACTAGGTCAAAACACATCCCATTATTTCGAAATACGCTCTCTCATGCCCCGCTCGACGCGAGGAGAATCAAATACCTCTACGTTTGTTGTCCAAACGTATTCCTGTACGTTTCGGATGGAGAAGATTCCGACTATGTCGAAACTCCGATGGCTCTCTCTGGTAGCAGTGGAAGTAACGAGAGCATGCAGATCGGGAGCGATTCAAGTGGTGAGAAGACTACGAAGGATCGCCAACTGTCGAAGAGCTTCAAGAAGCTCTTGACGATTCAACCGCGCTCACGCGCTCAGAAGATCCCCATTTTTTACCACAGGGATTTAACGACAACGATCCAGATCTGCATGTTTGGGACGACTTTGACGAGGATGTGCAGGCCGCCGATGTGTTTATTCTGGAAGCGTTCCGAGATATCCTACGCGAGGCTTCATCATCCTTGCTTATCGTTTCGGTGAACTGGACATCTTTCCGACTGCTTCTGCTCGAGGAACTTCTTTTTCCATTGCCAGAATTGGTCGAGCTCCACCTGTGTCGCACTTTCACTTCGCAAGACGAAATTAATCCAGAAACCGAGGATACCGCGCCTACATTATTTCCCCGAAGACTTCACATCTTTGGGTATGTCGACCAGCGGCCGGATTCGCTTGGTCAGAGTCTTGGAAAGATCGCTCCTAGTCTTGCTCACATTCGAATGCCGAATTATTATATCAGGTACGCCCTAGGTTTCTGACCTATGCGTAAGCTGAACCATGATACCCAGACGAATTCCCTCAGAATCGTCGCGTTTTCCAGACACCTTACAGAAGGTTGTGCTTGAAACTTATTCAGCCCGCGAAGTCGGTGGAATAGGGGATATCGTGCGCATACTTTTCGGAACAAGTGTTCATTCGAAGGAGATTGAATTCGCCTTTCGTTCATGGAGAGACGATCCGAAAATATGGGAAAACAGCGGGATGGAACGGGTCGGGGGATTAAGGGCCGTAGAGGCTCTTGTAGCTGTTTGATTTTTCTAATGGGGCTAAGCAAGAAACCTTGGCTAAACCTTGGCCCATCAGGATTCAGTGGACTCACCCGACGTTCCACAATATATTGCTTTGAAATATCCGCCAGCGCCGTTCTAAAATTGGGGTAATCCTTGTGGACTCCTGACTACCTACTGATCATCGGTTCCATGCCATTGGAACGGAAAAGAAGGGATCAAAAGCGAGCTTTCGGTCAGGAGCCATGACAATAGGAACGCCTTCGAAGCTTCGTGTACGAAGTAGCAATGTCGTATATATAAATCTTCTGTGGAGAGAAAAAATCAGTTGTTGAAAACATACGGGTAGCTGATGAACGTTAACATCAATCCCCGAATGGCCATCAAATCAAGCCTTGAGGTAGATGAGCTCGGGCGGCAGTTCAAAGGTTCATGATAAATTTCAGATAAGTAGAGGATGACTAAGTAGTCAGAACAGAGGGCTGGCTTCGCCTGCAACTCAAACATGAAAAACCTAACCTGGTTGGAAATAAATTTATTATTTCACTAGGGCGTGTTGAACCTTCAGATTGAAGGGAAGTTGATTTGCATGAGCCTGGATAATCAGTACGCATCACGGCCTGCATAATTGATCACCCCGGAGTCCAACCGCGCAGGCACAACGCCGTTGCCATGAAATCCCAGCCCTGAGGAGAACACTGTCGTTATTTGTCTATACCACTGCCCTAGAACACAGCCGTGACCGAAAGTCGCAATGCGGTGAGCCAAAGGAGAAGTGTTACTTTGAAAAGCGCGATGCGGCTTGGGGAACATTCAAGGGAACAAGTTTGAGATGAAACATAAGAGAAATGGCATGGTGCTACGTCATATGTGTAGCTGTTCCCACTAAGTACATGTGGACTGAGATCAACGCCCCGTCCAAAGGGAAGAGAGATGGGAGCTCGGCCCCCAATCATGGAGTTCATCGGGAATCATTGTGTAGCGCATGGTGCATTAGCAAACTTGAAGGCAGGATGAGGGTGCCAGTGACGAGGTGCCGGTGACCTGATCAAACAGGGGAGAAGAAGCGGCAAGTGCGTTTAGTTAACGGATAGGAACGAGAGCTGCGAGACTATTCTTTGCGCAGGAACGATGGCCTCTCCGCGTTGGCTCCTGACCCGGACGAGCAGATGAAGAATGACAGGAAAAAATGGCTAGCTTTGTTTGAGTCAATGCGACGAATTTAATGACAGCCGGACCTATAATAAATGCCCCTTTAATGACTCGGACTATAGGGTGACTTCTCGGAGGTGAAGACGAAGGCAGGTAGTAGGAAAGCGGGATAGGCTCGTTTCCAATGTATTTGAAGATACGACTAATAATGATATAGCGCACCAAATACTTAACTGCACCAGTCGCTGACTTGAAATTGAGAGAGACCTTCCAGCTTCGTCGAGTTTTCAAGAACTAAACGAGAACGTTGACCGACTTATCATTTCGAAATCTGGTTGATGACGTATACTTACAACCAATTGTTCATGGGTACTTAGTAAGTTAGACACAGATTGTTTCCCGAGTCCAAGTAGTAACCGATGACTAGTGACTACTGTACTATTACGACCAATCGTTCACGGGGTATGACATATGACACCAATTGTTCACTGGGATAGGTGTTCAAATCTCCAAGTGACCAATGACTAGGGAAAAAATTGTTCACGCACTAGAGTAAACCCAAAATTTTCATTTTTATTTTCAAGTCATAGAAAGTCAGGTTAACTGTTTTTGGAGGGGTTACTCTCCAGGTTCGTCGATTGAATCGAATAGGGAAAATATCGCCGAAAGGGAGGAATTTTTTCATTTTTAGCCTATTTTCGTGTGTTTGAGGGATGTTCATGGGACCAAATGACATATGACAAGTTGCAAATTTGTTCAGTTCACGACCCTTCATGACATATGACTGAACGATCGGTCGTAATAGTACAGTAGTAGGGAAAAATTGTTCAAATTGTTCACACAGTAGAGTAAACCCAAAGTTTTCATTTCGTTTTCAAGTCAGGTTAAGTATCTGTTTTTGGGAGGTCGCCCTCTGGGTTCGTCAATCGATCGAGCGGAATAGTAAGCTGTAGCCGAAATTGAGGGAATTTTTGATCTTTAGCCTATTTTCGGTGTGTTTTGAGGCATGTACGGTCACATACCGTAACAAATGACTAAACGATCGGTGGTAATAGTACACTCTGAAATTTCGGGCCTAGCCCTTTAAGGCGCGGGCGACGTCATCGACGACGACGACGACCAACACCAACGGTTGCTCCTTGTGAACAATGTCTTCCATCCTGGCTTCCACAAAACCGTTCTCCAGGCTGTCACTGACAATAAACAAGGGTTTCTCTTCAATATCACCTCCTCAGTCCTCTCGGACAGTTACTCGATATGCACGAACACGGACGCGACCGGGCCCACTCATCCTCGTCCCATCTGCTTGCATAGCCCTTCGACCCGGATTTCAGAGTTTGAGACATTATGCGAATGGTCCTAGAGGCCCTCCGGGTGGAGGAGCGGGTGGCGGAGGATTTCCGGGATTGAGTCTTGGTCCACAGCATCAGAAAGGTGATGCACTCAAAGAATATGTACGTTCACGCACTCACCTCTTCTGGCCATCTCGGTAATTGATTTGGATGTCCCAGAGCGTGGATTTGACTGAGCTGGCCAAGGAGGGTAAATTGGACCCCACTATTGGTAGAGACGAAGGTATGAGGTTGTTAATAATTCGCCATTCGTCACTTGAAATTTTTACCGCAGAGATCCGACGAACCATTCAAAGTAGGCTTGTACTTTGAGTTGAAAATTCAGTACTCATGCTTTTGAATCAAGTTCTGTCGCGTCGAACAAAGTCGAACCCAGTGGTACGCCTGGTTCTTCATTGACGAAGCCCGTTTGACACTGTCAATGTAGCTCATTGGGCCTCCTGGCGTTGGAAAGACTGCTATTCTGGAAGGCTTGGCTAGCCGAATAGTGTCCAAAGAAGTTCCAGAGGTGACTACCACCCAAACCATCGCCTCTTCCTACCTGTTAACATGGTTCGTTTTTCAGTCACTCCAAAATAAACGCGTTCTCGCGCTCGACCTTTCTGCGATAATGGCAGGCTCTGGTATCAGAGGGCAATTCGAGGAAAAGTTCAAAGCACTGCTTCGTGACATTGAAGACGAGGTAAACATAAACATGTATTTAAAGTCTAACCCTGATCCTTGTTTGTAGAGTGGAAACGTCATTTGCTTCATCGACGAAGTTCGTAAGTCAACGTCGCTCTTTGAAAGCCTTCAAAATATTAACCAGGTATACAGATACCCTCTTCAACCTCGGAAAGGCAGAAGGCAGCATCGACGCCGGTCAAATGATCAAACCTGCGCTGGCAAGGGGTCTTCAGCTCGTCGGAGCTACGACACGTAAGTTCGTTGATTATACCGATTTTCAATAACGATGGTATTGGACCACAAAAAAGTTTGAAATGCAAGGAGCCCCAAGCGGGTCCCCAAAGCATTGCCATGATGACGAATCACCCTTCGGCGTCGTTCGAGACGATGTGCGGACACCCATAAGCAGGAACCCGATGCCTGCTTTTGGTAGCCTGAGATGGCCGTTCGCTGTTCAGCGACGCCGACAGCGCTTCGTCAGCAGGTGCACAAACTTCAAAAAAAATTATTTGGAAGCCCATTATTAGAACAAGCCATAAATCTGATGCCTTTTCTTTTCTAATTTACTTTGCAGCCGACGAGTATCGTAAAACCATTGGCAAAGACGCAGCCCTTGAACGCCGTTTCCAACCCGTGGCGATAGATGAACCCACTGTCGCCTCTACGATATCCATTTTGCGGGGTTTAAAGTCGAGATACGAGGTTCATCACGGTGTTGAGATTTCCGACGCGGCTTTGGTCACTGGTCAGCCCTTTTCTCTCTCTCTCTTTCACAATGTCATAGTTCTGACATGCGCTTTAGCTGCCGTTTACTCCGCTCGATACATCTCAGATCGCTATCTTCCCGACAAGGCCATTGACCTCGTCGACGAGGCCGCGTCGTCGCTGAGGCTCGCGCAGGAATCCAAGCCAGAGGAGCTTCAAGCTCTTGATCGGGATATTATGACGTTGCAGATCGAATTGGAAAGTCTCAAGAACGAAACGGACGTGTTCAGCGTCGAGAGGCGAACGAAGGTGGAAGGTGATCTGCTCATTAAGAGACAAGAAGCGGATGCGTTGACTTCGTTATGGCAAGCTGGTGCGTTGACTGTCATTCTTGAAACAAGAAATGTAATTATCATCTTTCTTTCTCTCTAGAACGCACGAGGCTGCAGAACATCAAAGAGACAAAGAAAAAATTGGAAGAGGCGAAACACCAACTTGAGGTCGCTCAGCGTCAAGGTCAATACGAACTAGCATCGCGGTTACGATTCGCCACCATCCCAGAGTTGGAGGGGCAACTGCCCACAGAAAAGGCCGAGGTGGAAGAAGAGTCCCCTTTGGCTATGCTGCATGACCGAGTGACGTCTAATGATATCGCGCGAGTGGTGGCGAAAGCTACGGGTATTCCTGTGCAAAATCTGTTGAAGGGGGAGCGAGATAAGCTTGTCCATGTACGTGCAATCGCAATGGCCTACCCCCCGGTCGTATTGACGTTGTAAACGTTTTTTCAAGATGGAAGAGGCTCTGCGTGAGCGTGTTGTGGGTCAGGACCATGTTGTCGAAGCTATCAGTGATGCTGTACGGATTTCGAGAGCGGGGTTACAAGCGCCGAACCGTCCTGTCGCCTCGTTCTTGTTCTTGGGGCCGACGGGTGTTGGCAAGGTAAGTATTTTCGTGCCTTTTTTTGGTTGACTTTGGCTTACCTTCGTCTTAGACGGAACTTTGCAAAGCCCTTGCCGCTTTCTTGTACGACGACGAACATAGAGGATTGTAAGTCGAATCCACAGCGACCTAGTCACTTCTTCTACTCATTCGTTCATTGATTTAATTAGGATTACGATTAACATGTCAGAAGTAAGCCGCTATAAGTGTTAATGGTGATAATCCGTATCTGACCGTCATCCGCGTTTGTCCAGTACCACGATCGTCATACAATCTCTCGCCTGATCGGTGCTGCACCTGGTTATGTCGGTTTTGAGGAAGGAGGCCAGCTAACTGAGGCTGTGCGTCGTAAACCGTATGGTGCGTGGTGTATTAACCTTAAGGGTTGAACATCTCCGTTCCTTATATTTCTCTTTGCAGCTGTTATTCTCCTGGACGAGTTGGAGAAAGCTCACAAGGTCGGGTTTTGTCAATTTCCAAATGTTTTCGGTATCGGTTTTCTCACTTCGTGGTCCTCCCACCAGGATGTCTCGATGATTCTCCTGCAAATACTTGACGAGGGTACGATCACAGATAGTCAAGGGCGCAAGATCGATTTCAAGGTAATGCCTTTCTCTCCCACTACCCCGAGGATGATTCATCTGAATGACCAAAATTGTAGAACACCATCATCTGTCTGACAAGCAACCTAGGAAGCGACATCCTCGCCCACCCAACGGCCTGCGACCCAGAGACAGGCATCGTCGGCGAAGAAGCAAAGTCAGAAGTGATGGAACGAACTCAGGAATACTTCCCACCCGAGCTGCTCAACCGCCTCGACTCCATCATGGTATTCAACAAGCTCTCGCGAAGCTCGATTCTCAAAGTCGTTTCCTTGCGACTGCGCGACGTCTCCGAGCGGCTGAAACACCGACGGATTGTGCTGGACGTGGACGATGCGGCGCGCCAGTGGCTCGCGAATCATGGGTACTCGGATGTATATGGCGCGCGTGCGATCGCGAGGGTTGTGAGGACGGATGTGTTGTTCCCGTTGGCGCAGAAGTTGTTGAGGGGTACGATTCGCGATGGGGATCTTGTTGAGATTCGTGTGGATGGTGGTCGGCTTGATATAAAGGATAATCACCCTCCCGATCCGATGGTTGCGAGACCGGATTCGGAGGTGAATCCGGAGGAACATGGGTCTACAGAAAGTCCACTTTAATCGACATCCAGCTTGGCCCTTGTTTTTCCTATTTTCCTTTCATTTTCATTTCATCCACCACTCATCTAACAATTTTTCAACAAAAATCTGTAGCAATTAGAAGCATAACCATAAAGCCAAGATAATCTATTAGGCGTCATATGGCGCAAAAACATATGTACTGTATATATAAAGTAAGCATAACTTAGCGAACGAGGAGAAATCAAGAATCAGCAGCACTCTTCGGACGAGGCTTTCGTGGCTGCTGTTTTCTCGGTGAGTGATTAGCGCGACTTTCGGTGCCTGTCGATGGCGGAACGGTCGGCTGTCGTCCAGCACTGCCCGAGCTTTCTCCAGTGGAAGGAACCCTCTGCATCATGGAAGCTTGACCAGAACCGGTAGAGGAGGGACCAGCAGAGGCACCGACAGAGGCTTTCGCACCAGATTCGCCTCTATCCTTCTTGTCTGATTTATGCCTCGGATTTCTAGAAGATCTTCTAGGAGGTGGCGGCGGGGCTGATGACGGTGTATGATGGTTATTCTGGGACTCGACGAGCGCCCACGCCTCTGCCTCCGCCTCCTGTTGGACGCGTTCCTCCTCTGCAGTCCACCATATAAGAAAATCGGCTTCCGCCTGCAGCGCGTGCTCCTCCTCTTGAATCTCGCGGAGCGAACGCTTATCTGGCGGAGGAGCCACTCGCGCCTGCTGAGAATGTTGAATGGCGAGGAACGACATGCCAGTCGTCGGAGATTGTTCCATAACCGGCTGCGAGGGCGTTTGGTTCCATGCTTTCCCGCCACCACCACTGGACGGAGGGATAAGTCAATAATTAGAAGGTGATGAAAATTATCAAAGGCAGAAGCAGGGTACTCACCTCGTGCCAGCGCTGCGAATGTTAGATGGACCAGGCTTCGATAGCGCCTGACGCGATGGAGTAATGACCGGACCAAGACCTGGTAGTTGACTACGAGCAGGTGTAAGCGGTTGCGGCTTCGAAGGACCGGCAACGTTGGTGGACGGAGTCGAGTTCAAGTTCGAGTTCGCCCGCGGGCTGGGTGTTGGCGGGGTGGTGGGTGGGATCGACCTGGGATCGGGGACCGTTCTCCATGTCAACGGCA
>Ga0307517_10008923_pt1 | contig 14313 bp, 5 predicted proteins | sample 23_EM_MG_FD_194515 | JGI IMG/M metagenome (GOLD analysis project Ga0307517, IMG submission 194515) | Populus trichocarpa ectomycorrhiza microbial communities from riparian zone in the Pacific Northwest, United States - 23_EM | ecosystem: Host-associated > Plants > Roots > Unclassified | place... | reverse complement strand
TCTCTCTCTCACTCCTGAACTTGAAGAGATATTTATACCTGTTCAATGATTTGGCAGAAATTCCTCTGCTCAGAATGACATTTTTGATGGTTGTAATTGCCTTGGGCTTTTTCGTGGTGTGCATAGATGATAGACCATAGAGCACAGGTTGATGTGCGCTATGGAGCCTTCGGAAAGTTTTTTTAGCATATTTGTAGAAATAGCAACCACAACGTGGGATAGGGGAAAGGAATGGAAGATACAGATGATAGCAATTTCTGGTCATGACTTGCATCTTTGAACTTTTTAATTCTGGAACACTCATATTAACCGGTAAATGCTGAATCGAGTGTCCTAGTGGAAATCATGCTGAAATAAAAAGGAATGATTCTGAATGCTGTTCAAATCGCAAGACTTGCATGTTCTTACGCCGGGGGTGAGTTTACGCCTCACCAAGTTGTGCTACTCAGGGGGGATAGAGTCCATGCTCGAATAATCGACTCCCAGAGCGGCTTCTTGTGATGAAATTAAGACTATACGATAACATAAATAACAAGACATGTTGGACTAAGCAGAAGTTTAAGAGCGTTGGGAACTAAAGTAGTTCGATTATGCAATATTGGCACGAGATCAGCTGCTAATCCGAGCGAAGATAAAGATCCTTCGCAATCAGTCAAGCTAATTTTACTCACTTCGGTTCCCAGGCGGTTAATGGCTAAAAACATTACAAGCTCTCCTAAAACTTGTACAGGTAACATTTACGAGCTCCTTGTGTATACTATACTAAAACCAGAACAGCTAGACATGGTTGTATTTTATTGTTGAGAGCCAGGGGGTTGAAATTGGATGTGCGGGCAGTGCCTTTCAGGTTCTCCCATTGTCCATAATGTTTTGAGATCACCTCGTCGCCTTCCCAGCGTCAGAAACGTACCTGCATCCATGATTAAAGAATTAATCTCATGCGAATTATGTAGACAAACAAGAATGACCACATAAGGAGGCCATTTCTGTAATTCTCCTATACGAAACAGGCCAATGCTTGATTTGTTCTTCTTTTTTATTTTTTGGTGATCTAGACCATTTAAGCATTTTGCTCCATGTTATCCCTTGAACTTCAAATACTCATTCTTGATTGATAAATGTCAATGCTTGATTTAGTCAAGGAGGGGATGAGTTTTGAGCAAATGCTTTGATGGTCTCAAGCACCCTGTACCATGGAGATGGTATTTGGGCTGCTCAGAGTCCTCCAGTTTCAGCTGGCAATTGCCTAGGGTCCTTCAACTTCAGCTGGCCTAAATACATTTTCAAACCAGGGTGGTGCACTTTTGCATGCAAAGGAAATGCTTACGTGGCCCAAGTGAAAGCTTGCAAGCAATTGCCACTATTGTTTGCCAAGAGTAATATGGGTAATTTCTGGACCTCCACTTGGAGCGGGGTGCTGTAGAAACTTATTTTAAACTATAAACCTCTCCACTAAAGGGGAATTACCCATGGGCTTCACCCAATGGTTGTGTTGCTGCTGCTTAGTACTTACCAAGGGTGAATGGAACAATGTAAAGCAAAGCTGGCTGGCCATGCCCATCCATCATGTTCAAAGCCAAGTATGTTATTAGGAGACCTGCACATTAACAAATTGTGGATAGTGATGATGGCGGTCATTAATTACAAAAACATAAAACACCCACAAAGTCACAGTCACAAAGCAACATTCATTTTTTATATACTGCTTCAGAGAAACTTGTTTCCTATAAACCATGCTTAGTTTCAAAGTTCAAACTATATGATCCATCCTAGGAGAATTTACACCAACAAATTCTTAACAGGATATTGACCTTGATCTCTTGCTGTAGCCTTAAATCTCTGGTAGTATATAGTGCAGAAATATATGAACATCTTGTCCTTTTTATTTAAGGTTGCCAAACTATATCACACTTCTTGAAACCCCTTTGAAACATGAAAACTGTTTGCAACTGCCTCTATATGTTTCATCATCGCATGATGCAGCTCTTATTAAGCAGCGGTGATGATCCAAGTTTAATGTGTGCAACACATGAATGAGTGTGTATCAGCTATGTAAATTTTATGTTGTCTTTCTTTATCTCCTCCTCACAAGGAGAGTTCAATGCATGCTATAATTTCCTAAAATCCTTTTGCACAGGTGGTCAAATATACTTGTATATGGCTCATATATGCATCCCATTGATAATTTCTATCAGTTGCTTTTAACTACCAGCTTTCCATGCTTGAATAACACATAATGAACTAAAATGTTAAAAGTTATCTTATGAACCACAGTGATGTGTCCAGGTCCATCCACTTTAGCTTTTGGCATACCTAAACCATAAGCAGTCATTGCCCACAAGAAGTATCCGGCTCGAAGATTCTTCTTTGCAAGCCAATCATATCTGCAAAATGACCAGCACTACTCAACTTACAAGCAGTTAAAACATCATATCAAATCCCAGTCTGTCAAAACATATCAAAGTAAAAACATCCATAAGTATTATGACGAGAATAGGCCTTATATAGTTCATGGGCCAAGCATCATAGCCCATTCCACTTTCATCTGGTCAAAATATGGTTTGTTTGACAATAATTTCATGGCCTTACAACTTAAGAGGGAAAAAGAGAGAGAGAAAGGGGCAATTTCCAATTAAAGAATGAGTGTTTCTACATAATCATGGCTATACCATTCTGAAATCTTATCAATTTCAGGCCTGCTACAGGTAACCACAAAGGCAGGACAAGAAGGAAGCTGACAGCAATGATAGTCACTTCTGGAGAAATGGAATACTTGCATTTTCAAGGGAATTAAGGGACATTGTCATCAGCTGAGTTAGTTATATGGATTAAGATTCAAACCTCAATGAAAAAGCTACAAGCAATCCTGGTAAGATGATGTCACCAAACCCAATTATGCTATAGCCACCCCAAGGATCAAACATCCGTGGGATTTTCAGTAGCATTGGTATACCATCCTCTCCACTCTTATCACCACGAGCTACCTGTAAGAAGAGGAAAGACGTGAAGATTTGCATTTTCTATTAATATATACATTCATTACCAGGATCATTCAGCAGGCCTCAACACAACTTACCACTATCATCACACTCTCCTTGAACCACCATTTGGAAACAAAAACCCAGAAGATGTCATACAAAAAGGCACAACTTAGAAGAACTGTTCCCACCTGACCATTATTATTATTTTTTAAACCAAAAGAAAAGAAACTGCATCAGCATATTGAATAATGAATCATAGTAGTTAAAATGCATTTGTTCACCACTATTTATCAAGTACATCAAAAGCATGTTTCTGGAGATGAGAACAACAAATAACAATATGACAGGAAAAGACCCAAACCTAGATGACATTAAAAGGCTATCAATGAAAACAAATAAGGTAGCACTAGAACTGTGCAGTGGGAAAACAAACTAATAGAATGACTTTTTGATCACCTTGAGATTGGGCACACGAACAATCTGAAGAACAGTAATGATCAGAACAATACCCTGATGATGCAAGAAAAAAGGAGAAATATCAGTTGGCCTGTTCCAATCAATTTGCAATGATATGGAGAAGGTGAAAAGGAAAAGATAAAACAAATTAGAACCTTAGACATTTGAAGGTACAAAGACAAATAAACTAATTCTATTGCAAATACTTCCATAATAATGGAAGCGTTACATCTTTAACTAACTCATGTTAGTGCTTCACTAGTAAAATCTGATATTCAGTTACAAATTCTATACATGCTTCCGAATGTTACCATTAAACCATATTATTGCTAGTACTGTAATCAAGTTTGTACAATTTAGACATGAAATTAAAGATATTGCCCATTCACCTTTTCACTTATTTGTGCTCGCTATTAGTAGAGAGATTATTGGCTTGATGATGGTGGTATCTATTTAAGGGAGGGGAAACAAACATTATGCTTTCCATATAGGATAGCAATTTAAAACCATAGGCAGCCTAGTGGTTGTGTTCTATGGCATGGAACTTCACAAACTATGTATGCATGAAGAGAACTGCAGCAAGATGAATGGGAGTGAAAAAAAATTGTCTTACAAGGATATCTTGACCAATCCAAGCAAAGGAGACACGGCGGAAAACTGCCCAAACAACAGCAAATGCTATGCAGAAAGGAGAGACTGCCAAAGTCAGATATGAGACAGCTCCAAAGAAGGGAACTTTAATAAATGATTCTCCAGCAGGTTGAAACCATCTGAAACTATAATTGTTAGCTGTCAGTTATATGTTCCACGGGAACTTTGAAAAAACAAAGGAATTTAACAAATGTAGTAAAAGACAAGAATGGAAGAGTCAAGTTAAAAAAGACAAGAATGGAAGAGTAACTAACAAAAAAATACAAGTAATGTTGCTGAAAGAGGATAACATAATTCTTATACTGTAGGTACTGGAAAAAAAAAATCCCAAAGTCATTTGTTTGGCCACATTTAGTGTTGCATAAAGCAATTGCCACATTTTTTAAAAAAATAAATCCATGATTATAGATGGTCCTCAGACTAAATTTATCAAGAAACAGTAAACACCGTGGCAAGTTAACACTGAAGGGCTGTCACACAGATAATCATTTTTCTAGAACCAACATGCATAACTATTAGGGGCACAGTAAAATAAGCTCTTAAGAAAATAGTCCAAGATCTGGAAAGATCAAGACTGGCTGAGTTCTTTTAATTTTTCTTTTCATATACAGTTCCAATAGTAAATAATTAAGAGACAAGCCCATAGTAATGAATGATAAGAATACTAGGGTGCGGGTGCTCAGCTAACAAGACAAAATCCCAATAGAGTGCCAACATAATCAGGTAGTAGAGGAAAATAAAAAAATGTTTGAAGAAGTCATGCTTCTTGTCCTTTTATTCTTATCACACGGATAAAAATTCCAACACAAAACAATTACGTTGAGAATTAAAATGCAGAAAGGGAAAAGAATACACATACCATGATAATAAAGCAACCAAGCAAGTTTGCAAGCCCTATAAGCATGAAGAGATTTCAAGGTTCAACATTCACAGTAAAAAAAACTTCAGAATGATGCAATCTGAATCAACAAATTCAAGCAAAGCTTGAAAGATTTATGGAAACTTAGGCACTGAGACTTGCCCCACGTTTCACCAATAAATTGTCTATTTGATGATTGAGAAAGAAATAAGACAAACATCATGGAAAATAATTTTTCATGGCATATCAGGCAAGGTTCCCCTTTGATAAAAATTGAATTGCTTTCCATCAGTTTGAAATAACTGAACCATATAGATTGGTTTCATTAACACAATTGGACATTTTCAACTAATTAATTCCTACAATTTGATGCCTCACAAATCAGAAATCCTAGAGACCTTTGATCAAATTTGCTTCTCTGACAACACTATACATCACTTCTAGTCCTAAACATGGATTAAAAAGTGTTCCGACAACGCAAGTTCCAAAGAACTAATGCCTTTAAAAATGTATAGTGTAGAATATAGTACATTACAGGCTTGAACAATGAAAAAACAAAATAAAGAATGAAAAGAGACCTTTGCAACCAGTTTACACCTATCTTTCAGTGACAATCATAAACTGAAATGTGAAACCAGTAAAAAAATAATCATGATAGCAAGCTAGTGTAATGACAAAATTTGATTAGACCTCAATAAGATCTCAGAATAAAATGCAGATTTAAAAAGGAGAGTAGATAGATCTAGAAAAGGGTGATTGGAACTTCTAGAAAAACCTGAAACTTTTAAGCAAGTTAGAAATAGGGGATAACACCAAGTAAAATCAAGAATCCTTGCATACAAGTTTACATATGGATGCCTATGTGTCTAAAAAAATAAATAAAGATGGCAGGTACATCGATAAAAAAGAATTAAGAATCAAAATGTAGCTGACCCACCTCCACTCCCCCAATGCAGAACAGAACCACCAGAACCTCAATAAACCAGTATGACATAAGCTTGTAAAGCATAATCAAGAAACATGAAGCAATCACGACAAAGAGAACTGCAGATGCTGTGTTGATGTTAACAATACCACTAGAGCGAACACCATCCATATCTATAAATTCATCCGAACCATCCTGCAAGCACAATGTCAATTGCTTATCACTTGAAAAAACCAGGGATCTAAACCACCAAGGATTATGCTTGACAGGAATTGCAAAAATTTATCTGTCTAGATGCCCAAAATGACCTTTAATAGCTTATCCTGCTCTATAGCAGCTTCTCTAGCACTCCACGCGGACCAGTAGGAAGCACATAAAATGGTGCCAACAGCCATGAGCCATAAGAACACTTCTGCAACATCTACCACTGGACGTCGTGGAGAGTATAACTGCACTTTAACTGAGGAAGGGAACATATGGAAGTGCAAACAAATGAATGCCCCATTCAAACAAAAGCCAAGTTTGCATATTAAGGTTTAATAACGATGCAACTGATTTCATGTACAATTGCATCTGAAGAAATGAAAAGGCATATCCAACTGTCCTACTGATACAAGGGAATGAATGAATATTGAGAAATGCAAACCTGTGGAGCTGCTCGTCAAATATTTTTCCAAGCTTGCACCAGCATCTTGTGGGAGCATGACAGCAGCAATGCCAATCTTTACATCAGTTTCATTGACTTCACAAACCATCTTGAAGAGTTCTACAGAAGAAAGTTCCAAGAGTAAATCATGAAACCAAAAATGCAAGCATGACCAGTATTGACTTTTGTTCGTAAAGAAGCCATAACTATTTTAAGTTCAACAATTTACTTAGGTGGCACTCGCATGTTCTAAAAATATTTGTTTTACGTTTTTGAATAAAAAAAGGATTTTGTTGTAGAGACATTTTCGATTGAATAAGAATACAAGTGGTTTTTCTCCTGAGAGTTTTAGTTTTACAGAGTCAAAGCAGCAGAAAATAAATGCATTTTGGAAGTAGCACAAATGAACAAATAACACGAATAACAGCAATTATGAGATTATAGATGCCTGTTGAGAGAGAGAGATCAGTGACACTTGTATACATCAACATAAACAGAACATGAAGAGCTAGACAGATCAGTTATTTTAGTGTTGAGCTCCAAGAGATCTAATGCATGGCAGCATGTGGGCACGCAAGTCAATCGAGAGGGTTTTGAATTGATACAAACAGGACGGACAAAATGTCACAAGCAAATACCTGTCCGGTTGTTTATGATAAGAATAGCTGAAGCACCAGCATCTTCAGCAACATTTGCCTTCGCTGTGAAGCTACAGTTACCTCGGTAAGCCAAGATCACCTCCCCTGAAAGCTACCCGGCAGCGAGAAAGTCCAAATTATAAGAAAATGAATAAATGAACACTATTTTGAACAACTAATTAAAATTTGAGCAAGATAAACTCTACAAATAGATCAGAAGTTAAAAAAAACCTTATTTCTGGGTTTGCTGCAACAATCAGGAGGGTCAGCCAGAGCAAGTGTAGATAAATTCGCATGTTTTTCCTTAGATTCCAAAGTGAGGCCAAAACGAGCACCAACACCAACATACTCAATGTCTTCTACGTCATTAATATAAGTTGGTACTTTGACCTATAAAATAAAATTCAATAACAGGTAAAATCAAACGACATTTACAAATGCAAGTAATCATTTTTAATTTCTCATTCACTATTGAATGAGTAAAAGAAAAACTGAATGGAAATTAATTCTTTTTAGATAACAAACGATTCCATCAATTAAAAGAAAAGATTATACAGAAGCGGTTAGGAGCATAAGCCATCCTCAAACGAGCAGAACAAAACTCTGATAAATGTAAAATTAATTTTTTATTTTCAAATTATTTTTGGAACAATTATTTCGTAATATTCAAACAGAAAAAAATGGGAATCATATAAAGCGAATATCCTCTCAAAGTCTACAACTACTATTCATTTTTTGAAAAATCAATTGAACGATCAACTGCGCACAACTTTCCCTCCTTTGCTAAGCAACCAAACATAAATCATCATAACAATAAAAAATATAAATTATAAACACTTCAGTCAATCCAAACGAAACTAATGCAGTTACCACCACTTCGCATCAAAATTGAACTAACAATTCATCGCAAAAATCAGCTGCCTAAAAGTTAACAATTTGCTTCATTTTCCTCTCCTCCAATTTTCTCACCATCCAAACAGAATCAACAGAGAGGATTTGAAGATAAAAATTAAAGTGAAGTAAGGAATTTTTCCTCAAAGCTTTACCAGAACGAAATTATTTTCACAGCCAGGCCGCTTTGGAGCGACGTCGTCCTGGTGCACTATATCACTAGCTGATCCAAAACAAAAGCTTGAAGCTAAAACAACTATAAATACATACTTATTTTTACAAATATTCATTTCAAACTAAATAATTTGAAGCTTCTTTTTAGGGTTTCAGCAGAAAGAGAGAGAGAGGAGGAGGAAATGTGAAAATGGAGAGAAAGCATGTGTTGTACTTGTCGTTTTAGGAGGGAGACATGATAAAAACGCCGTGTGGCAACCGTTATCGAACTGGTTTACCTATTGTTTTTTCTTTTTGTTGGTAGGTCAGATTAAACGCGTTGCCTAGACCGTGTCAATCACTGCCCTGAAATTTCATAATAACAGGTTTATTTTTATTTTTTTTATTTTTTCTGTCAAAAACACATTTAAGTGTTTGTTTAGTTCGAGAGGGAGCCTATTGCAAGCAAATTTATTAAACCCGGCATGTAAACCGGTATGAATGATTTAACATGAGTTAATTAAATATAATTTTATTTTACTTTTTAAGAAATTTAAATAATTTTTCTTCTTATTTTTTTTAAATTAAATTATATTTTAATCAAGTTGATCATGTAACATATTAATTTACCATGTAGTTAAATTTTAATAAGTCAATTCTTATCCTAGTTTTTTTAATCAGGTCAACTCGCTAAATTATAGTTAAAAAAATAATTAATATATGTGATTGAAAATGAATTTATATTAAAAATAAGTATGTTATATATATATATATATATATATATATGTGTGTGTGTGTGTGTGTGAAATAATAAAGATTAATTGGCTATGAAATATATATTTTATTTGTTAAAATATATATTAAATAATTTTAACAAAAAAAATTAAAATAAAAGGTTAAAAATAGAGATATTTAACTATTGTTTGAATCTATTTATTATCACATACAAATTCATCCTATAATGATCGTGGTATCAAACAATGATTATCCTCTTAACCTTTGTTCACTATTATTAAATTCACACTCCTGATTGGATGAAAGGATGCACAAATAAGATTTAATCCCAGAAATAAGCTTACAGGAGCTTGATGTGAACTCATGACTTATAAGGAAGAAATGGAAGGCTTTTTGTTTTTGTTTTTTTCTCTAAAATTAATAGCTTTTGTTAAAAACGTCACAACAAGACATTGACCTAACACACTGGTGGTTTTGCCAACTTACCGAAAGTCGTTGATAAAGCAAAGCGCGTGGGACTGTATTTAATCTTCAATCAAAGATTACCGGCGACTGTCTACAGAGGTTAAAACGTACGTATATGCCGTACATATAGGACGGCGGGATTAAATTATTGCCTTCCTTTTATTCTTCTGTGACCGAGTCCATCTAAGCCGGTAAACGTGGCAAATAAAATTGCATTGTAAATATGAAGAAAATGTTTTTTCTTTGTATCATTTGAAGTGTACCAATATTATCTGGACACGTATTATGGTCACCGGATCTGAAAGTACTGTCAGTACAAAGACTTTTCGTTAGGCATACGGCACTAGAACTAAGAAAGTGGGTCCCTCACATGAATAACATGTCTGGTCGCTGGTCAGCTCTTCGTTCACACGTGCACCATCGGTGTTGGTGGAATCACACGTGGGCTTTATTAATTTGTGTGGACCCAGCAGGGCGGGCCTGTATTTTGGAGAATTTATTAGGTGATAATGGAATGGGCTTTAAGCCCACTTAGCTTGCATGGATAAAATAATGGTATCTTTACCCCCACCATTTTCCCCTAAGGAACCACCAAAAGGCAAAATACATCAAAGTTTAAACCAACAGTCTCACTCAAACAAACACAAACTGATGCAATAGTTGCACTCTCCGTCCTCAATCAATCATGTATACTCATGTGAGGTTTTTGTATGATTTTTTTCATTCATCATAGTTTTAAAAACTTCATGTTAGAGAAAACAAATTTTATGAGTTATTTTTGCTTTAATAGGTGTAGAGAAGATGAGTGAAGCCGAGTTACCTTGAATGATTGAAGTTTGATTATATTTTCTTGAGTTAAGAAATATGAATCCTTTTTATTTAGAAAGATTCTGAATTGATTAAGGTTTTTTTTTAATGAAAAATATATAAAATTAAGAAGGGTATAATATAAAAATTAAAAGTTATTAGTTTAGGTATTTGATAGAGACTTATGATCAACCAAAGAACTATATTTAATATAAGTAGTTTTTAACCCAGATTTTATAGGTAAAAAAAGCATATTTGGTGTAGTTTATAATAGTAAAGCATGTACAACAACATCGCTTAACAATGATTTTAAGGTTTACATAAAAAAAGAATTAATGGGTTAAAACAATATAATTGAATATATTTTACAACCCAAAAAGCAAAATGAAATTCCAAATTTTCTAGAAACAGTTATGATCATTTTAGTAGACAATTTGCGATTGACAGATTATTGTAATTATATACTAAATGTATAGGTTTTAAGTTGAGATTTTGGATTTTGGTTTTTTAAACATGAGATGATCTTCATACACTATTATTTTTTAAACAAAATAAATATTATATGAATTATATTTTTTTAAAGCAGATAAAAAACTTAATATGTTTAATTTGATTTGCTTATATGTAATGTCTTTAAATGAAATTTTTGTAAGAATATATTATAAAGTGATTTACAAAAGAAAGTGTTTTGAAATTGATATGCAAATGGTTCTGTAATGACTCTTAGGTGGCTATATACAAATCAAATAATGATCTCTCATGAGTGGATTGTCGACATTATAACTACCTCCAATATCCCGCCAATGGGTTATAATAATTACTGGCGAGGCTCCTTGGCAACAGGCTACAATAATTGATTAGGAATAGTCGATTAGTGTGGATTTCTAAGGTCACTCTATCACAAGACGTTCATTGTTCTTCAGTCGTACATGCTAAGCATTTCCTACTGGGCATGGCAAAGATGGGTGGGCAGGGGAAAGTGGGCAGTAGTAACATATAAAACAAGTTGCACAAATGGTTCCACCCAGCAATCAAACTAAAGCTCCAGATCTCCTACTCTATGTTCGAGATGGAGAAATCTCATAGCACTAGGTGCTAAGCCATGAGAGAGCAGAGACTTAACATAAGTAGAGGATTACTGATGGGAGCCAGAAATATAAGTGGATTATCATTTGTCTTGCAATTCTATGTGAATTTATCCACTTAGACGCAGAACTTATTTTTCTTTCAGCATCAAAGGCATGCCAAAGTCATGATTGTGAAACAGCATGATGAATATTTTTGTTAAAAAACAAAAGAAAAGGCACAAAGGAAATTTAATTAATCTTTACTTCCAGAAAACAAGCCAACTGGAATCCAAGGACTATTGCTTACAATACATGAGCAGTCCCAAACAGCATTACAGGAACAAATTGCAAAACTTAATAGCAGTCTAAAACCAACAAATCGAAGACCAGTGCTGGAAAAAGAAAGCAGCAAAAGCAATGCCGATTAGAATTTCAAAAACAGAATTACAGAAGAGAATAGCAATTTCAAAGAAAGCTGCGGTTACATAGTTTCAGGTAGAATTGCATCATAACTAACACAAGTATCAGCATTATAGAATGATAGAATGCATCAATGTCAACATTAGCAGCAGCAACAACATTGTAATAAAAGAGAGACCAACGAGACGACACTTCGAAGATGTGGGCACCCCAACTCAAAACAGAGGGCAGTGCAACCTCAGAGATAGACAAAACTATAAATTTATAACAGCAAGAATCTAGAACTTAAAACTGACCAATGAATCCCCACAATCACCCTAGTATCACAGGTGCATCAGCAACGAACAGTTTGCCCTGATAACTCGGGCCAGAAGAAACACAAGGAGCTTAAACTACATGATGATTTTTCTAAACTTTTAGAGTGACATGCTCCTGATTTTAATAAACTACCACATCAGTAATGTAAGAGTAGCCGTATTATGAATGCCGATGATATGATTAACTAATTATCAAACCAGGAAAAAATCGAGCTAAGTTCTATATTTATCTTTCTGAGAAAGAACATCTAATAACATTTTGTTCTGTAATTACAGGTTCACGCTGCATTAGGAGATGATAATTCAAGAAGTTCTTCGTTTTTCTCCCAATTCTTAAACATTCTATCCCCCCCTTCTTAAAATCCCACTTAACCTTCTTTCGACGTTTCCTTTTCATTCCCACAAGCAGTTCTTGAGTAAAATTACTTTTCTTGAGCTCAAGGCAATCTGAAAGCCGATTTTTCTTAGATGATTTTAACCGAAACCTATCAGAAAACCTTTCGTTTTGAAATGCCTTTTCGATGTCATTCTCTACTGAGTTTTCTTGTAGATAATATGGAGAGCTTTTCCAAAATTCTGTAAATCTGACCTCTTTGCGAACCAGAAATTTTTGTTGTACTACCTCTTGTTTCTTGGAATCTATTTCAAAAAGAATATTTGGCAGGTCTGATAAGACGATATCATCATCTGGGTAAAGAATGAAGGGCTTTTGGCTCTGGGGTAACCTGCCTAAATGGAAAGGCCCGCCGTAACCACGGCCACGCCAGGACATTGAGCGGTGGAGTTTTGGGAAACTCTTGAGTAAGGGGATGGAAAGCGTGGATGCTAAGGAATTAGGGTTTTAGGGTTTCTTTTCTTTTATGGGGATTTCAGAAAATTTTTCGTCGCCTTTTTTTTTTCTTATATAAGGTCAATGAAAGGTTAAAAAGGCTGTAAATATCAGTTAGGCCCAATATCAACGTCAAAAGGCCTGAAGAGATAAAAAAAAATCAAAATATGGAATTTCTTGCATTTAAAAAAGAGAGTAAATTATGATTTAGACTACTATGAAATATGAATATGATTTTTATATATTAATTTAATTTGTTTTTTTTAATCAAATAAAACTTATAAGTATGTTTAATTAGAAATAATTTTTGACATTGATTATAACATCGAGCCAAGATTCTAATTTAATTAACTTTTTATTATTTTTTAACTTTTATGAATTATAATTAATTTATTCCACATTCCAAGTTAAAAAAATGATTTGATTCATTACCTTATTCTAAAAAACTCGGGGTGTCATCTCTAACAGTGAAGGAGGTGGCGGCTGCTTCTTCCTTTTCTTTTGCATTTTGTACTCTCTTTTTTTAAAAAAAAATTTATGGTTTTTTTTTTATCATTTTGAATTTTTTTATAAGTTTTTTTTTGTTTTTTTAGTTTTGAATAAGCATTCTTAAAATTTATTTTGTACTAAATTTTACAAATATATATTTATATTATTGTATAATTAAGTAAGAAATAGTTAAAAAAACAAAGTTATTAAATCTAATAGAATCCATTACCCGAGTCGTGGATTTAACAGATTAAGTTGTAAAGCCCGAGTAAATTCAATATGTTGTCATTTTAATATTAATAAAGGGATTATCTTGAATATTTTCTTAAGAAATTAAACCATGTTTTTTACTAGTCGTCTGGATTATGTTTGGACTCGCCAGGTTGAATGGAACATGTTAGAGCAACTCACACATGATTTAATTTTAAATTTTGGTTAGCCAAGGAATTGAGTTAGAAGATTTCAGGGTTGACATGTTAGGTTGAGTTTAATAATAATATCAAATAGTTCTATGTGACTTATATATTTTTTTTATGTTAAAAAAATGATTTGAGCTGATGTGTATTGTTACCTTGTAAACTAGTTTTTTTTATAAAATATATTTTTTAACCTAAAGTAAAAATTAACTTTTGAATTATAATTCAAAATCAAAAGTGATAATTAAAAGCTTTCAAATAAACTATGAAATCCAGTTAAATCAATTTATATGTTTGAAATTCTTTTTCGGTTATTGATTTGAATTCCAAATGAAATTCATATCTTAAAAAATAGATAAAAATAAAATAAAATAAGGAGACCCTCTGATTTATTATAGTAATTCCAAATAAAAAATACTCTTCCAAAAATACCTATGTTTCTTTCCTCTCAAAAACTCTACAACTTCTTTTTACTGTCTCTTTCTTTTCTTCAACAAAAACTTTGATTTTTTTGGTCAAGAAAATTGTATTCATCATATTATTGTCCCGTGGGGTCTTCCCAGTTTGT
>Ga0307517_10008922_pt1 | contig 14314 bp, 8 predicted proteins | sample 23_EM_MG_FD_194515 | JGI IMG/M metagenome (GOLD analysis project Ga0307517, IMG submission 194515) | Populus trichocarpa ectomycorrhiza microbial communities from riparian zone in the Pacific Northwest, United States - 23_EM | ecosystem: Host-associated > Plants > Roots > Unclassified | place... | reverse complement strand
CTCGCAAGTGCATAGTCATGTGAGAACTATGAGTCAAGTAACGTCATAGTGTGAAATCCAACATACCTTATGACTCATAAGTATGAGTCATGTGAAATCTGCCTTGCTTAGTCACGATTTGTGACAGTTATTACCGGATATCTGCTAAAATGGCCAAATTATTCCCGGCAAGAGATAAGCTGTTTCTACGTTTTTGCTTTTCCCAATGCATGATTTTTGAATGATTCCAAGCTGATTATATAAGTCAGGAAGTAGATGACCGGCAGAAATCATTTAAGGTACTTGTTATTGAATTCCCCCAAGATGTACGATTTGTTAGCCTACATTAGCTCCAATAGACCCTAATTGGACTGCCCTCATTGTAGATTGTATTAAGATAAATCTTGTGGGTGTGGTTACATCAGCTGGAGAGAATCTAGTCTGCTGAAATTACATAATCTCCATGTGAATCTACAATAGCCAGAAATGTTCAATGCCTCCAGGTAAACAACTATCCCAACTACTGTGGGCGTGAGTTCTTTCATGATTGTATTCTAAATACATCTAAGTCAGTCAGTCACCATCATATCCATAATACTTATGTACTAACCTTATATATGCCAATTGCAACTATTGGCTCTGGGGCATAAAAGAGTTTTATGACAAGATCTTTTTTGATAGATTTCTTAATTGAGATTAGGTAAGCTGAGGAGGATACATCCTGCTGAAATTATGTAATCTATAGGGGAAACTATGATGTGATATTGTCAATACTTTTAGGTTAACAGGTATACCACTCACACCAATGACTTCAGCCAAATCGTGTATCATCTAATACTAATACTACTGGAGTTAATATTTTTGGTAATAATGGTAATTTGCTAATCTCATATATGTAGATTGCAACAAGTGGCTCTTTGGCAAAAAAACCCTTTATGAGAAGAACTTGATACATCTCTTGATTGAGATCATGTAAGCTGAGCAGGATATATCCTCCTGAAATTATGTCATCTATCGGGAAAACTATGATGTGAAAGCTTCAATACCTTCAGGTTAACCAGTATACCAGCCATGCCAGAGGACCTCTGCTCAAATTGTGTTACATATACTACTCCTGCTTGCCTGCTTATTTTTGGTCATAATGCTGATTTGCTAACCTCTAATATAACAATTCCAACCCTTGGCTCTTGAGCAAAAAAGAGTTTGATCAAAAGATCTGCACATACCTCTTGTACCAGGAAGATTTTGTTAACAAAACAGGATATGTCTACCTGAAATGATATAATCCATACAGGTGAATGTATCATCTGAAAGCATTAATTACTGATAGTTAACAACAACTTATACAAGTTGTGGAACATACCTTGTTGAAAAAAAAAAGATCATAGGATAGCTGATTGAATTATCCATCTAGATAATAATTTGGCACTAATAATGGACATGAGTGAGTTGCAACATATTAGCGCTTATGCACAAATGGATTGAAGAGCATATCTGTATTTATTAATACTGGTGTGATTACGTAAGCTGAACAGGACATGTCCTGCAGAAATTAGGTAATACAATTAATCAAAGGATCATAAAATACTATACAGAGGGGATAATTATAGCAGTCAGGCTGTGGGTCCCTGTTGCCCCCAGTAATTCATAGCTAGACAACAAATATCAATCTTGCCAACATAATTAGCTAAGCCTGAGAGGATTCATCCTGCTCAACTTGTTAAATAAATTAAACAAGTTGGAAATAGAATCAAGGAGGTCTCTAATAATCAAGCAGGTTTAACTATGTCAAAAGAAGACTATTGCAGAGATTGCAGAATTAGGATCCTGATCCTCCAGCAGGGGAAATATTTGTCAATTATTTCGTAGTAGATAGAGGTGGTATATAGAGATGCTTCTGGTCTCATATAGGTCGTTAATAATACGCAGTGCTAGAATTATATATTATAAAATTGATTCCATGATAAGTGATGTTAAAATTGTACCTCAGTTCCGAATATTTTCCTACTTGAAAATAATGCGAGACTTGAATTATTGCAGTATTGCATAGGAGGCAAACTATTTTATCAGACTTCTCTCATAATGACATGTAGGAAACTGGAAACTAGAAGTGAGATAGATATGACATATGAAAAAACATTGAATGATAATAATAGAAATCTCTAACGAGCTATAATTAGTTTGAATTACATCACACTGGGTGATCGGTATATGATGTAATGTAAAAAGTATATTATAAATAGGGGGGCTTGCCCCATATTTCCAATGCAATCTCCGTCAACCTTATTTTCCTGAGGTTCTAGCAAAGGAGCACACAGACCACTATCACAAAATACATCTATCTACCTGACCAATATTGTTAGAGGTTTAGTTATCCTTCAGCTGGGAAACAAATAGGTCAAACCCAAGGTTTGACCTTCCAACCAGGTTCTTACTACTGCTAAGGCAAAAGGGCAAAATATTCAAACTGAGAAGAGGAGAAAATTGGTAGTAGGAGGTACAGTGTGCTTATTCCATTTCTGAAAATACTATCAATCCTGTCCAAGAATAATTTGTAGATCTGACATTGAAAGGAGAGGAAGATTGTGAGATTGGAGTGAAAAAGGCACACAGGAGAAAAAGGGATTGATAGAACTAGAAAGAGTCAGTGAGTGGTGTGAGTTGAGTAGGTCAAACCCAAAGGTTTAACCTTGAAATATTCATGCTGAATTATCACCATTGAGGGGAAGAAAAGTGATCTTATTTTCTTGTGTAAGTACAACTATACTACGGGGCCTTTTGTGTTTTATTATTAACTAATATATTGAATACAGCATTGGCCATACCAACCCATACACACAATTAGCAACTATCAGCCTACTCTATCAGGTATGTTCCTCAACCGCTCTCTAGTACCTTGGTTGGGCCTTTTGCTCAGACTTCCTGCTCGTACATATCAATAATTGTTATCTGCTTGTTAATGCTATTTTGGTGACACCTCTCAGAAGAGCCGCTCCGACTGATTAACTGACTATTAGTTGTTAAAAAGACAACCGACATGTCTGACCAATTGGGAATGATGGAAGATACTAAGGGTGACAATGATGATACTCTCATTTGCCCCCCTGCTCCGACCGGCAACATGATATGCACTAGGGCAAGTTTGAGTGCAGGTCCACTAGGTGTTGAGGAATCGATTGTGCGGAATGTGGCTCTTCTTCCTGATGGGAGTATTTCCCCGGTAGGATTCTTTAATGGGCTCAACAGAGTACAGGCCAAGAATTCCCTCCTACAAGTGCAGCAAGAGTATACGAGGTTCATTTCTTCGCTTCAACAACCCGATGGGCCAATGATAGCGGCGGATAGTAGTGCCGGAGTGATGGATACAAGGGCAACTGGGGATGATGATGATAATTGTTGCGGTAAAGGAGGAGAGTATGGGGCAACCAGTACTAATGAGAGGGAAAAGGGGAGTGCTGAAAATGAGGATAAGGATGATGATGGCAAAAGGTATCAGGAACTATGCATCACATGGGGCAAACGTAATTGGCGAACTCGATTCGAATTGTACACCCAATACGATGGAAACCCGGATCTCAAAGTCGGCGTATGGAACAGGCTTCTTACCTGGCTGTGGACAACCTTGTCCGAGGAACATATGATCAAACTTCATGAATTACTCACCTGTCTTCGAACCGATAACAATCCCTGTTTGCCCAATATCAGCTATGTCAAGAGCAGTGGCTTGACCAGATCCCACCTGCAGCAAGACCTCATTCAAAACTACCACCAGGTACTTCAGTCTGAGAGCAAGGAGGATGTTGACACGATAAGGCAGCGCTTTCAGCTTACCAAGCTCTACACTTCACATTGTGCATATGTAGAACAATATCGTACACAAGGCAATAAAATACAGACAGCCCGCCACAAGGTGAACCAGCTTCTGTTTCGGATCTTCAACCAGGAACTACGCAGACCAGTCTCGCAGCAAACAATAGGCAATCATGTGAAGGAAGGGCGTCACTGGTACGAGCTTTTGAACTCCAAGGAAACCAAGAGCTTTGGCCATGGGTTGATCCTAATATTGCCCCTCCGGGGATACGCCAATATCGTACGCCAAACAGCGGATGCAGTCTGGTCCTTCATTATAAACCATCTCTTTAGCATCTCACCTCGACTCGTTCGACTCGCAATATCCATGCAACCGATAGCCAAAGCGGCTCTTGAATTTGATCAAGTAACCGACGCTGTAGCCCACAACACTCATCAAGCTCCCATGATTGGCTACGAGTTGAGATCTGCAACAAGTCTCCATGAGGTTAGCCGTACCGAGTTTGATGCCTGTCTGACAAGCCATCCTGATATTGGCATACCTGAAACCTTGGCCACGATTGTCGCTCACACTCGCAGGAGTAGTGATCCCATGGTAATTGTGAGACTAGTCAAGCAGGACTGGGCAAACAAGAATGTCAGGGATGGACATGCATTCCAGGCGCGCGCCCATGACCTGCAGAGGTCAGTACAACGGGATATCACCAATCTGCAGCACGAAGCCCATAAACGTCTTTATCGAACGGCACTAGTACTTCCACCACCACCACTACCACCACTACCACAATCTCAACCAGTTAGTGCCCCTGATCCAGAAGGCAATGCTTCTGCCCAGAGTCCTTTACCCACATCTAGTGGTGTTGATGGACAAAGAGTTCAACCAGGTAGTGGCATTCAGGTAAGTGGAAAATTTGCCCTTATAATACCAGAATATGAATACTGCTAAGAGTATGGGAGTTGGAAAGTAATATCGCTTTGGCTGACTAATAATAATATTAATACAAAATCAGAAACGCTTTCCTAACCGGGAGGTACGACACATGAGTTCGATTGGTAGACCTTTACCATCACTACAAGTTAGCAAGAGAGCCAAACAACCCTCCCAAAGGCATAACCAACAAAACCGAATTGTCAAGGGAAATTCCACCAGAGCTAAAACAGCTTCTTCCAGTTCCACCAATCGTATTCAACAACCCAGTCTCCTAGGTCAAATACTGGAAAGATATTCCCTGTCTCCAATGCAACAACAACAAGAGCCACAACCAGATAGTATTCACCAACAAATGAGATTGGACAACAACACATCTGAGCTGACAGGTTCACTTCCCAACAGGATGGTACATACCTCACATATGTTATATATTTCCCCCCCTTCAACCCCTTCCTCTCCGTTCCTCTCCTTTCCCCGACTGGCTCCTCCCTCGCCCTATCTGCCTTTTATTTCCCCCATGATTTTTTATTGTTTGTTATTATATTTTTGCACATCAAGCTGGGTACTGCAGTTATCTCCCATTCCATTTTTCTATTATGTTATTATTGGCAGATTGTCTGGCTTACTTTCTAAAACTATATATTTACAGATGACGAATATAGAATTGGCAGAGCATTGCATCAATATGGACCCACAACAGGCATTCATTGGATCCTCCATCGCGGAGGCAGATACACGAGCAGAAATCACGACAGGCATAACATTTGAAACATTGGATTCTGCAACTGAATCTCAATCCTCTTCTGGTATAGTAGATACAGCTGCATCCTTCAATATCATCATTTCCTATCCTTATATCACTTCTATTATTCCCTCCCCCATTTGATATTATTATTTACACTTTACTCACTTCTTTTTTTGTCCTACCCTACATACACATTCTTGTATATCCCTCTGACCAACACATCAACCCTATCTAGCCTCTACTTAGGGTTAGGAGTTAAGTATATTGATCTTAGAGACAGGAACATAGCAGCAAGCTCACTAGGTACACAGTCGACACGAACACAACCAGGTCTAAAGCGAGACGCAACAAGTAAGGAGCCAACTACCTAAGTAGAGGCACCTGAGATGAAGGAAACAACAGCAGAACATCGGGAGCGGGTAAGTATAAGGCCCATACCAGGCACGAGAGGGCGTACTAATACCCGAGTATTAGTACACAGGAGCGAATCGAGAGTCAGCAGGAGATCGGCTGGAGCCGAGACGAGGCTGAGCAAACAAGGACTACCCAGAGGCATGCGCGATCAGGAGTACAAGGCCCTACACTGATGGCCATGTAACAGGAGAAAGGAAGTACTTTTAAGCAAGAGAAGAAGACAAGAACTTTTATAGAAAGAAAGAGCAGTAAAGCAATACTGTGTTCGGAAGCGGTTCATAAATAAAGGGAGGACTTTTGTAGAAACAAATAGGGAAAATGTTAGATGAACATGATGTAAAGTAATAAGAGAGAATATTAAAGATACTGAATCGGTAAGTAAAATATATGAGATAAATCAGAATCAAATAGAGAGAAGAAATAAATATTGAAAAGGAAGAAGGCAAATAAGAATGATAACTGAGAAAGTGTTAAAAGCTAATAAAAGATATGAAAGTGTAACAGTGAACAGAAACGGAACAAGCAAGATACAATACCGAAGTAAAAACATTGTTTTTGTATGTTTCAATAGTCCAAGTACTAATGGTGAGTAGTATTGGACCTTAGTAGGTTGGACATGGTGAGTGTCCACGCGTTGAGGATATTTCGTGCCTGGTTCCAAAGTCCGTTGTTGAGAAGATAGTCCACAATAGTGTACTTGGTGTTGGGGTCAATTAGATAGCGGTCAAGTTCATAGATGAACTGTTGCTCTTGAGTTAGGCCAGGCTCGGGATATGGCATACACTTGGTATGTCCACGGTCAAAGCGTTCTCCACAATGGCATTTGCGTCCCCAGCCAAATACTCCACGTCACCATGCCAGGAATCGTGCTTGATCCGTCACAGGGGCAGTAAGGACTACATCACAGTCCAGACTAGGTACTCTGTTGGTAACCATGCAAACTTGCAATAGCTTTGAGGAGTGAGGACCAATAGTAGAACGGATTTGAGTAAACTTCATAGTTGATAGTTGCTCGAGGAGAGTATGACGGAGGAGAGTAATAGGTGTGTGTTGAATGTTGGATAGGTGTTTTGTGAATGGAGGTGGAGGATTCAGAAACTGTGAGAGGAGAGGGTCATGCTTGTGAACTTTCATGCAGTGATTGGACTTTGGATACCAGTTACGGCGATCGAGAATAGCGCGTAGTGGGTTCGCAGGTGACATGGCCATAAGATGTAGATAGAACCTGGTAAAGAGATCTTGTGCTCGATTCACGAAAGGTAATAGTCCCAATAGATGTGAGGTAATATGAGGACGTTTGGCATTACCTCCAGCGATCCAGGTCAGACAATTGTTGTACGCATTAGTAAGTGTTTTCCATTCTTGAGCCTTACAATTGCGTTTGTAATTGGCATAGAGTAGTGGAAGAGAATATTGGAGTGTTGGTAGAAGGATGCTTTTGAAGATGTTTAATCGTATTCGTGGGGCCCAGGTGTCAGAATACCACCGCATTGCAGCAAGGCAACTCGTAACTCGTTGGCTGAGAAGAGTTCCTTGTTCGAGGAAATCAATTCCTTTACACTGAAACATGACCCCTAAATACTTGTAGGAAGTGACATGGGGAATAGGGTGGTTGTTGAGAGTTAGCGTATGGGGTAGATAGGTACGGATAGGTTGACTGGTAACCATATAACCACACTTTGGTATATTGAATCCCATTCCATGCGAATCCGCCCAGGAAGAAGCCTGGTTCAATAGACTTTGTGCCTTCGTTATGGTAGGTGCAATGAGGACTCCATCATCGGCAAAGAATAAGGCGGAAGGAAAGGTAGGTTGACTATTCCAATTGAGAGACTGTAATAGACTATTGATGAAGCGGTTGAATAAGATGGAAGAGAGAGGAGATCCTTGTAGCAGCCCACATGTACGACGTTGTTTTTGAGACTCACAACCATTGACAACAAGTGAGTATAACATATCACGATAGATGAGCTGATAGACAAGTTGTAGTACCAGAGGATTGATCCCTTGTTCTTTAAGTTCTTGTTGCAGGTATGGCCAGCTGACCCTATCAAAAGCTGAGGCAAAATCAAGGAATACGATATGCTGTGCTGCATCAGCTTCAATCAGGTGATGCAGTGTGAGAACATTGGTGAGTGTTGAGTAGCCGGAGGGAAAGCCGGCTTGGATACCGGAGTAGGCCATATGTCCTGATGCTGAAATAATAGAAAGGATAAGGGACTCAAAGAGTTTGCGGAATAGACATATAAGGCTAACTGGACGCGAGTTGGTTGCAGTATAGGGCTTTTTTCGATCCTTGCATAAAGGGTAAACAAGGGCTTCATTCCATCGGGCTGGTGTTTGTCCACTACGTAAACATGCATGGTAGAGTCGACATAGATGTTGGGGAAAGGTTGTTTCAAGCAAGTGGCGTAACATGATAACGGTAATTCCATCACTACCACAAGAGGAGGTGCTGGACATTCGACCGAGTTGAAACTTGATTTTGTTGGTAGTAACCGTATCAAGCAGACCAGATGCAAGCACAGTAGCTTCATCAAATGAAGGACATACAGGGATGTTTGGTAGTATAGAAGATACAGGTGTATTTAGAGAGTGGGAAGGAGAATCTAGCCCATGATCAGGTCGTATACCTTGAAAATTCGGGATCTGATCGCTGGTATTGCATATCGTGGAATAGTGGTCAATGCACTCTGCCATCGGTGTTGAGGTTGAGGTAGCGCTAACCATTTTTAAAGCTGTAGTGGATGTCCGGTGAGCCCTCTTGACAAGTTGTATGCTTGATTGCATATCCAATTGTGTTGCAAGCCTTTGCGCACTTTGGTCCTCCTTTTTTCTTGCATCTTCAGGCTGATAGATACCCAGGACAGTCTCTGCTACCCCTTGTACTGTGGAATAGAGAATACCATCAAGCATGTCAACATCAAAGGCCTCAGAGCCCTTAAATCTGGTAAACAAACTGTCCATCAGTGCCCAATACTTTTGAAATTTCTGAACAATCTTAGGCTTTCGCAGACGCTGAATATGAAAGGGAGTGGGCCCGGGACAGAGACTATAGGTGCGATTGGTATGCAATGCTGTGCTGTAGAGGGGGCATTCTGGTGATATTGAACATGCAATAGATATCGATGATCGGTTTGGAAGGCAAGCATGCGTGTAGAAACAAGATGTAGGGTAATATTGGATTGAATTTGGATTGATGCAAATAGGTGGTCTGGAATCTGGTGTGAAATGGTGTCTTGGGTGATGTCAGATATATGTATCATACCACAATTGACAGCCCATGTTTGAAACAGGATTGCACGGGTTGTTGCGGTTGAACTCGATATGTTTGTTCTGGGTACGGAGTTGGATTGAAATTTGGTATTTATATCGCCCAATAGAACATCAATAGGGCCAATTTGGTTGAGCTTGGTTTTGAGGTGTTCCTCCAAGAGCGAATAGGGAGGATAGTAAACAGCAGCAAAGCGAAAGCCGGGAAGCGAAATTGTAATAGAGTATTGTGAGGATGTAGTTGACTGGATAAGACTGCGGAGATGTGGTGTGACGAGAAGGTATATACCGCCATGCTTGCGTCCTCGTGGTAGTGTTTTATTGGTTGTTAAAGGTAGTGTAGTAGAGCAGAAAATAAGTGGATGGGCAAGTCGTGCATCGTGATGCTGATACCAATGTTCAGCAATAAATAAAAAGTCAAATGATTTTTCGAGAAGGCAAACTGCCTGGGCAAACTTCCCATCAGGTAGGGAGTTTGCGTTCACATAGCCAATGTGATACATTAAGCGGAAGATAGAGTCCCGCGAGTTGACTTTAGGATTAGTCTCTTTTTGGGTTTCAAATCCGCCAAACTAGCACTATATCAAAATATATTCGTTAAATCCATTCCTCTCTAATCTAACAAGTTGGTAAACTACTTACCTCTCAATACTGTCTTCACTCAAGATGCTAAATTTACGCTTGATATATTTGCCTGCACCCCTAACAACATGCGTATGGTCTTGAAGGTCGTGAACAATTGATTGTACATGCTCATCGTGCGAGGATTCAGGATCGGTATTGGGAGAATCCCCATCGTGCTCGGCCAAGATTATACCCTGTTTGTCCAACTCTTTTTCTAATTGCTGCCCCAGTCCACGATGGCTTGCCCAATTCATGATTTGACGACATATTGAATCCCGATTACTCGACAGTACTGAGGCTGACAATCGTATAACAAAGTTTCTCTTCAGGACCGATTCTTGTGACTCTGGCTGCATATCTCCTTCCCAATTGAAACACTCTGGTGATAAAGCATCAAAGTTGGATTTAACCTTAAATTTGGAATTCTCATTAATGTGGTTTTTCATCCGCTCGACGTGTTGAACATCGACCAGTAGTTCTATAACTCGTTGCTCAATCCAGCAAATGTTGCCTATATCGCGCAATTGGATACCAATTGCTGGATTACCAAGAATATGTTTAACCCTTTTGATAGTTGTGAAAGGTATACCAGAGATATACAATGCGGTTATTGTAGCAGGACGAGTTCGAAGCTTTGTCCTCTTTCTTTTTGGAGTAATATTCGTGAATTGATCTATACAGGGGTTTAATTGAAATCTTGAGAGAAATATGTATGAAATTGTATATACGCACTTGTGCTGCTGGATGCCAAAACACTGCTATATGTTGGTCTGGCTGAAGACAAATCTGGTGGCTGATATGGCTGTGGAGAGATAAATGAGGAATTATATGCTGATTCTCTGTTGGATGTGAAGGATTTGGGAATAGATGTAGCACTCTCAGCTCCCACAATGGCATCATCCTCGATATCATGCATGAAAGAATTCGGAATATCAAAATCAGGTGTTTCCTAAATAGGTTTATTCGCAGAGGGTAAATGATTAGTCATTGATTACTTCAAATTCATTCTTATAATCTTGAACTAAAATATCTCTTCCATCTTTTTTGGTAAAACCAGAGGTATTTGCTCATACTAAATCAGGACTCACATACCTGATCTAAGATGGATATCAGAGGATTTGCAGGATATTTCCCTTTAAATACTTGGTTTAATGCCTTTTCCAGATTTGTAATTCTGTCCTCAAGACGTTTGCGCTTGTTGGTTTCCTGCTTCAAGGTTCCGCGTAGACGAAGAATCTCAGAGTTCAAGTCGGCACAATCAGGCTTTCTTAAACCTGATTCTATTATGGTAATGGAGAGTTAGAAATCACCATACTTGGAAAATAATTTGAAGTAGAAATTTGAGTATTGAGTCAGGATATAAACAGGTAGTCATTAAAACCTACGTTCATCTTCAGAGTTATGAGTTGGGATACTCAAAAGTCCACTTTCGGATGAGGATTCAATCGTGATTATATTGTCCATTTTCTGATATATTCAATTTAGGTAGTCAGTAAGTTAGAACACTAGTCAATATTCAAGTAATCTTGAAAACGGCAAGTAGAACTGATTTAAACCAACTACTATAAGATATGACATGTAACATACAGATTGGGTTGTACGTGAAGTAATTTTGTCAGGCATTGTATCAGAGTTTCCACATGGATATGCTGTTGGATCATGTGTGAATGGTTTAAAGATTTTGGCCCCTGGAGGTTATTAGCATATGAGCGATCTCGCCTGAATTAGAAAAGAGAAAAGTAAAGAATTAAGGGATTATTTTTAATTGGTAGGGCATAGAATATCAATATTTTATATACTTACGGGAGGAGGAGGCAACTGGTAGAATATTATGAGAGCTTGGTTCCGTGAGTTCCTTGCACATACGAAGAAACTCAGTAACACCTAAAGTCTTGCCACATTTACGACGCGAACGACATTTGAAGCGTCTATAAATACGCCCAGCAGAATCCGATACTCAACCCGAGTCTTTATTGAATGCACCACTACTGGTACTATTAAAACCACAACTAGGACACTTTAGTTGTCCGTTCAATTGGATATGGAGAGCATCAGCCTCTTCGCGCTTTCCATTTTCTGATCGCAGTGCAGCCTTGGATGGTTTGCCCATCTTATTGAAAGTGTTATACCATGAGATTGATCTTCAAATAGCGATTAGCAAAGGTTTTCCATCATTTCTATTATCAGTGTAAGTGAACCCAATAGAAGAATCGTGGAGCAAGTGGAATATTAGGAGATAATGAACTTTTATCAATGCAGAACGCATTCTAATAACCTTAGATTTTCCCTCATAGTCATGTGCAGGGTATATTCTAATAGAGAGTCCATAGGTAAAACCTCAGGTTTCACCTCATTTCAAATATTATAAAATAGTGACAAAGTAGGGTTCAAGTAGAAACATGAATTCACTCGGACAAGTGGAGATAAATGATTGGTGTAATGTGAAACCCTGGATTTCACCGGCACTTTTAATCATGGGATATCGTTTATGAACGAAGATAATAAGAGAAATACTTTTCAACACAGGTAGCTTGAAATATGAAATTCATAAAGGGTCCGTTAGGGTTAGGAGTTAAGTATATTGATCTTAGAGACAGGAACGTAGCAGCAAGCTCACTAGGTACACAGTCGACACGAACACCACCATGCCTGTAGTGTAACACAACAAGTAAGGAGGTAGCTACATAAGCAGCAGCAACAGAGATGAAGGTAACAACTACAGAACAATAGCAGGGGGTATATATAAGGCCTATACCAGGCGCTGAGGCGGGTACTAATACCTAAGTATTAGTACTGGGAAACTAATCGAGAGTCAGCAGAAGACCTGTGATAATCGAAACGAGGCTGAGCAAATAAGGCCTACTCAGAGGCATTCGTGATCAGGAGTACAAGGCCCTACCTGACGGCCGAGTAAGAGGAGACAGGAAGCACTTTTAAGAAAGAGAAGAAGACAAGAACCTTTATAGAAAGAAATAGCAGTCAATTAATGCAGTGCAAGGATGCGTTTATAAATAAACAGAGGGCTTTTGTGGAAAGACATAGAGGAAATATGAATAAACTTTGTGTAAAGGAATAAGAGAGAACACAACAGATGCCAGATCGGTAAGTAAAAACGTGGGGGATAAATCGCGAACAAGAAATAAATAAATCTTGTAATTCAAGTGTGAAAATCATAATCAGAACAGAGGAAAGTCTTATAAGATGCAAGATATGAAAGAGTAATAGTGCAAGTAAACAAAATAATCAAGATAGAGAATAAAAGTCAAACCAATGTTTTTGGATTTTTGAATTGTGCCAGTACTAATGGTGGGTAGTGTTGGTCTTTAGTAGGTTGGACATGGTAAGTGTCCACGCGTTGAGAATATTTCGTGCCTGATTCCAGAGTCCGTTATTGAGAAGATAGTCCACAATAGTGTACTTGGTGTTGGGATCGATTAGGTAGCGGTCAAGTTCATAGATGAACTGTTGCTCTGGAGTGAGGCCAGGATTGGGATATGGCATACACTTGGTATGTCCACGGTCAAAGCGTTCTCCACAAAGGCATTTACGTCCCCAGCCAAATACTCCACGTCGCCATGCCAGCAATCGAGCTTGATCTGCTGTAGGTGCATTGAGAACTATATCACAGTCAAGACCTGGCACCCGATTGCTAACCATGCTAACTTGTAATAGCTTTGAAGAGTGAGGACCAATTGTGCTATGGATTTGAGTAAACTTGGTGGTTGAGAGTTCCTCAAGGACAGTATCACGGAGAAGAGTAATAGGTGGGTGTTGAAGGTTGCAGAGGTGTTTTGTGAATGCAGGTGGGTGGTTCAGAAACTGTGAAAGCAGCGGGTCGTGCTTGTGAATTCGCATAAAGTGATTAGACTTGGGATACCAGTTACTGCGATCGAGAATAGCCCTGAGTGGATTCAAAGGTGCCATGGCCATGAGATGTAAATAAAACCTGGTAAACAGATGTTGTGCTCGATCCACGAAGGGAAGTAGCCCTAATAGATGTGCCGTAATATGAGGACGTTTTGCATTACCTCCAGCGATCCAGGTCAGACAATTGTTGTAGGCATTAGTAAGTGTTATCCATTCTTGAGCTTTGCAATTGTGTTTGTAATTGGCATAGAGCAACGGAAGGGAATATTCAAGTGTTGGTAGAAGGATGCTTTTTGAAGATGTTCAATTGTATTCGTGGAGCCTAGGTATCTGAAAACCACCGCATTCCAGCAAGGCAGCTCTCAACCCTTTGACAGAGCAGAATTCCCTGGTTGACGAAATCTATTCCTTTACTGGCAAAGGTAACTCCTAAATAGTTGTGGGAAGTGACATGGGGAATAGGGTGGTTGTTGAGAGTGAGTGTATGCGGCAGATAGGGACGGATAGGTTGATTGGTAACCATATAAGCACACTTTGGTATATGGAAGGACATTCCATGCATATCTGCCCAGGTAGAAGCCTGGTTCAAGAGACTTTGAGCCTTGGGGATTGTAGGTGCAATGAGGACTCCATCATCTGCAAAGAATAAGGCGGAGGGAAAGGTAGGTTGA
>Ga0307517_10008920_pt1 | contig 14316 bp, 5 predicted proteins | sample 23_EM_MG_FD_194515 | JGI IMG/M metagenome (GOLD analysis project Ga0307517, IMG submission 194515) | Populus trichocarpa ectomycorrhiza microbial communities from riparian zone in the Pacific Northwest, United States - 23_EM | ecosystem: Host-associated > Plants > Roots > Unclassified | place... | reverse complement strand
ACCACAACATTACACGGATCACTAATTTATTTTATTTACTAATTCATATCAAGTTATCGTATTTTTAAATAACAACCTGTTTTTTTTATGAAGCACACTTTTAAAGAATTTTGATAACTATCTTGTAGTAGCGCTAGAAAATAACAAATTTTAGTAAATATATCATACTTTAAAGGTGTCACAATGTAAAAATGTATTATTTAATTAAAAATATTTTAAATAGTATTATTTTGTCAAAATTTGTAGATTACCGTGACAATTTCTTTTTAAAAAATCAAAGTTAGGAATCGGAGTGGAAAAACTAAACTTTGTAGCTTGCCATTGTTTTTGTTTTCGATTGTCAATTTTGTCTTTGTGTTTTTTAATTTGTGTGAGTTAATATTAGAGTTTCGGATGACTTGACATTTAGGAAGTCCAATCAATCAATCAAAAAAAGAGAGCGTTTGTTTCGAGTCCCACTTATACTAGAAGGAATGGGTGACATGACGAGGCAGAGCGAGGTGAAGTTTTTATTTTTAAAAAAAGAAAAAAAAACAGAAAGATAAAATGGTAATGATTTTGATATATTAATATTAAAATCTAGAAAAATTCTAAATTTTTGTTTTTTTAATTAAAATATTTTTTTAAAATATTATATGCCACATTATTAAATACACAATAAATTTATATATATGGTTCACCATATCTTTTAACTTTTTATTATTAATTCTTTTTTTGTTTTTGAATTTTTAGAATCACAATTTTTTAATGATAAAACAAGAAAGTAGTTGTAAGAAATATCAGGGAAAAGAAGAAAAAAAAACAAGACAAGCACATCGTGGACGAGTCACCCTGAGCGCGTCGAAGAATAAAATGAAGAGGCTCTAATTAGCCGGCTTACAATGTTCCAGAAACAATCACCTTGAATCCTCACCATCGCTACCCCTTCTCACTTCCTGCCCTCTCTCTCAAAAAATACGCTCCTAATTCTTTTATTCCTGCAAGGCTGGAACTTTTTTCAGGTACTTTCCTCTTTTTGTTCATTAATTTTTTTTCTACAAGAAGAATTTAGAAACCGTGTAAAGTGATTTCAAAGCGCTTTCATTTCGAGGATCATGAAAGCATCCTTTTGTATTCACTGTTTTGTTCTTTTGTAGAACAGCTCTGATAATTTCTATGCTGTCATCATCTTTTTTTCTGTTTTCTTGTTTGTCTACTTTATTCAGTCACCATATATAGCGCAAAGATTATTCTTTTTTTTTTTTCCTTTTTTTCCCCGCTCTTATGTGTATACTTCTGGTGTTAGTAGAAAACAAAAATCTGGACTTTGATACATGGTGAGAGCTATTACTTAGTGGAAAGCTATTTCTTGGAGAAACTACGAGTATGAACTGAAGCTGTATAATTTGGCCTTGTGGGTACTTGGTATTATCATAACTGCAGGCCGAAACATCAAGGTTTTGGAGTGTGTTGTAAGTTGTGAAATTTCTGAGGTATTGATGATCATGGATCAGTCCTTAAGAGGTTTATATGGTTCTGTAAATGGATTGAAACTAAGCAATGAAACCCAATCTGCTTCATCGGTTCAGGATCTTGTTAATGCGTTCAAGTTGGATAACAACTGTGTCAACCAAAACTATGTAAATAGTACTCGTGTTCCGCCTGATTCAACACTAAGTAACTCAGTTCTGTCCGCAAGCATGAGTCAAGAGGGAGATTCTCATGAAGATTTTGATTTCAGTGATGTGGTTCTGAAATATATTAGCAAGATGCTAATGGAAGAGGAAATGGAAGAGAAGACATGTATGTTTCAAGAATCTTCAGCGGCACTCCTAGCTGCGGAGAAATCGTTGTATGAGCTTATTGGGGAGAAGCATCCTTCTGCACCTGATGATCCTGTACAATTTTTAGATCAAAATCATGAAAGGCCAGATGAAAATCATGATTTGAATTGTAGTAATTGTACAAGCAGTACAAGCAGCAGCAGTGGCAGTAACTTGTTGGATCATGGGTCGACTTGTGATCTTGGCGAGTACAAGTCCTCGAGACATGCTTCTCAGTCATCCTATAGTCCAGGGAACAGCAGTGTTACTGTAGATGGATTTGTCGACTCTCCAGTTGGTCCTAATATGGTTGCTGAGATATTTGGGGAGAGTGAGTCTGTTATGCAGTTTAAGAAAGGGTTTGAGGAGGCCAGTAAGTTCATTCCAAATGGCAATCTGCTTATTGATTTGGAGAGTAAGGGCTTGTTTCTAAAAGACCTGAAGGAAGATGTCAAGGGTGTGTTAGCTACGGCAGGGGAGAAGCGTGAGAATGATAATTACGCAGATGGTTCGAGGGGGAAGAAGAATCCTCATCCTGAGGAGTCGGCTTTAGAGGGAGGTAGGAGTAACAAGCAGTCTGCAGTTTACTCTGAATCAACTGCGAGTCCAGCGGATTTTGACATGGTATTGCTCAATTGTGGAAAAGATGACTCTGCCCTCCAAGCAGCCTTGCATAACGGGGAAAGCAAGAGTGTACAGCAGAATGGACAAGCCAAAGGATCGAGTGGTGGAAAAGCTCGAGGTAAGAGGCAGGGAGGTAAGAGGGATGTGGTGGATTTGAGAACTCTCTTGACCCTTTGTGCACAAGCTGTTGCAGCAGATGACCGGAGGAGTGCAAATGACCTGCTGAAGCAAATCAGACAGAATGCTCCATCGACAGGGGATGCCATGCAGAGACTAGCCAATATTTTTGCTGATGGTCTCGAAGCACGCTTGGCTGGCTCGGGAACCCAGATTTACAGAGCACTTATTTCCAAGCCAACATCAGCTGCTGATGTTTTGAAAGCTTACCACATGTTTCTTGCCGCTTGTCCGTTTAGGAAGCTGTCTAATTTCTTCTCAAATAAAACAATTATGAATATAGCTGAAAATGCATCAAGGGTTCACATTGTTGATTTTGGCATCATGTACGGTTTCCAATGGCCCTGCCTTATTCAGCGCCTCTCATCCAGACCTGGAGGACCTCCCCATCTGCGGATTACTGGGATTGATCTCCCAAATCCAGGTTTCCGACCAGCAGAAAGGGTTGAGGAGACAGGACGCCGCTTAGCAAATTATGCAAACACTTTCAAAGTTCCATTCAAGTTCAATGCTATAGCACAGAAGTGGGAAACCATTAAAATTGAGGATCTCAAGATTGATAGAAATGAGGTGCTTGTCGTGAATTCTGGGTATAGATTAAGAAACTTGCTTGATGAGACTGTGGTGGTGGAGAGTCCTAGAAATATCGTTCTCAATTTGATCAGGAATATGAATCCTGATGTTTTCATACAAGGGGTAGTTAATGGAGCCTACAATGCTCCATTCTTTATCACACGCTTCCGAGAGGCCCTGTTCCACTTCTCCACTTTGTTTGATGTTCTGGAGGCTAATGTGTCTCGTGAGGTTCCAGAGAGGATGCTTATTGAGAGAGAGATTTTTGGGTGGGAGGCAATGAATGTAATTGCATGCGAGGGTGCAGAGAGGATAGAGAGGCCAGAGACATACAAGCAGTGGCAGATGCGGGTCCTAAGGGCTGGGTTTAGGCAGCTCCCTTTGAATCGGGAGATTTTTACGACAGCGAAGGAGAGGGTGGAAGCTCTCTACCACAAGGATTTTGTAATTGATGAAGATAGCCAGTGGTTGCTCCAAGGGTGGAAGGGCCGGATTGTTTATGCACTCTCTTCTTGGAAGCCTGATTGTTAAATGCGTTTTGAGTTTTATTTGTGGATCGGAAGGGTGACAGGATTCTCCATGTGGCTGACATGGTGCCCTTGTGCTATATCAACTTTGTTGTAGATTTCTGCTCAGAATTTAAGGTACTGACATTTTCCCATTAAAAATAAGTCTCATTTTTCTTTTCATCACCTTGCCATTTGTTTACTCTGGAATGGAAGTGAACTTGAAAAGAAATTGATGATGTTATTATGTATTTGCTGAGCAGGGATAGTGGGAGTAGAGTTTTGGCTGCTGCTCACCACAATTCTATTAGATGCCCGTTGTTCAAGTAGCAGTAATATTCATCAATTTATAAGAAAAAATTCAACTAATGTGTTGCTTGACGCCTGATATTTCTCATGTCACCAGTCAGAATGATCTATATCTTGGTGAATATGCACAAAAAGGGCTTAAGAAAAAGAAAGCCACCCCGACTCTAGTTCAGTGTTGTAGTTAAACAAAAGATATCTGTAGCAGCGATGATGTTTAAAGTTAATGCTGGTGGGTTGTAGAATTATGATGATTTTTAGGAATCTCTGCAGTCAAAGAAGATAATGCATGCGCATTGTTGCCCAGGTTCTTCGTTTTTTGTGCAAGCAGCAATCTTGGTTCTGGAGTCAGAAGTGGTCCCTGTGCATACTGTCCACTTAAATGTGTCATTTTAGCTCTAAATTTATTAATGAAATTGCCGCCAAGAATACTCTTGTTCTTGGTTTTTGTTGTTTAAGATGTGTGTGCAACAGTTTCACCGATCATTTCTTGCCGGAAATGCATGCTGATTCCTCCGACCAGATCCGTACTAGCTTAGTTTAGCAAAAGGCTTGTGAAATGATGGCCCCTACTAACTCACGCCTTCCCATTTCACAGATATTTGAGCATATGTTCTGTAAAGTGTTCTGCAATACAGAATCAGCACCAAAGTTAAAAAGGTGTTTTCATGGTCGTCTATTGCTTGGTAGTTCTCTGTTTAGTTGAATCAGTACACATCTATCAGTTGACTCAATCATTTGTTACCTTGAACTATTGCCTATTTGCATTCAAGGTGTTCCATTTTTCAAGGTATTCATAGTTTTTTGTGCATTCATGATGTGGAATGGTGCAAGGTTGAAGTAAAGCACACCCTATTGTCTATTGCAATTCACAAGTGAAAACCACCTGATATTGCCAGGGAAGTTTTCATGAGTTTGATGCAGTGTAGGAAATGAGGATGATTGAAGAGAGATCCCAATTGAAAAACAAAAGCAAAGGAGTTAACCACCGCTCAATGGATGAAAGGTCGGTCTACTGTTAACATGAATTTCTTGATCTGATTTTCCTAATTCTTGCGCGGAGAAGTTTTACTTTGGGAAGGTATGATTAGTAATTTAAGGAAGTCCCGCCTTCATACGACATGCTAACAAGGACCTTGCAGCGAACCCGTCGTTATCGCACCATCCATCCATTTCATGTTAATGTATTATAGACTTGATAAAGGGAATAATAGCAAGTATTTGCTAAGTTCTGTGTTTACTTGATGACATGCACTACGGCATGACGAGATGCAGTGACCTATGATCTACATGATAAGACAGACACTGTGATTTAGACAATTGTTCATGGTGCTAAATCCATGATAAGACATCTTGACATGAATAGAATAATGATTATTAAATTTCTGATTTCTGCTGCCAAGGAAAGAGTTTGGTGGTTTGATTTCCTTTTCAAGTCCATGAATTACCATTGCCAAGCATCGTTGTTAATCTCTCAGGTCACCTACTCTTCTTCTTGACCTCTTCTCAGTAATGCTACGCCCATATATTTATATACCAGCAAAAAACTGCTGTGATGCAACTGTTATCTTACTCGATGTCATGCATTACGAACATGCAAAATATGATATATAATCTTAAAACATACGATAAGTCAAATGCTAAAACCTAGCAGAATATCTAGTATATCTTGGTGGAAAACTCAATATTGGGTGTGGAAAGGTAGGAAGGGGATAATTCCCAAACACTTGCTAGTCGCTATTCAGGGTATCAACGTTATGATGCCATAAAAGGTGATTTCATGTAAGAATTCGGCAAAAAGATACAATGCTACCTTGTTTTTTTAAAATATTTTTTATTTGAAAATATATTAAAATGATATTTTTTTATTTTTTAAAAATTATTTTTAATATTAACACATTAAAACGAGTTGAAAACACCAAGAAATAATAATTTAAAATAAAAAATAAAATAAAATTATTTTAAAAAAAAACTTTTAAAAAATAAAAACAAAAAGGGTGTCAATAACGATTCAATGTATCTAAAATTCTATTTACGATATTAATCTGGGAGTATATCTAGTTTTGCAGAATGGGATGGGGAAACAATTCTAACTTTTACGATTCAATGTATCTTCTTTGCTTTTCCTTTTGAGAATTCCATTGAATCGTAAGTCAACACAAAGAAAAACTATCCCCTTCCAACCCGAGTCAGTGTATCTTAAGTCAACTAGAGAAAATTTTGCATGTGATGGTAGATAGCGTTGGGAAGCTGCAGAAACGTGGCAAAAATTTAAAATTTTTTAAAATTTTAAAATTGTTTTGATGTAATGATATTAAAAAATAATTTTAAAAAATAAATAAATATTATTTTAATATATCTATAAATATTATTTTTAAAACAAATTAATCTAAAATAGACTCGATCAAAATTCAATTTAATTTTTTATACTTTTTTAAATAATAATACTTTAATTTTTTTTAATCAAAACAATATTGCAAATTAACCCGTTAAGCCTTAAACGAGCTCTCTTAGGCAAACACATATTTCAAAATACTATTGATTTAATAATATAATAAGGGGTGAATAAAACCAAAAGACCAAAATGGCCCATTGCGTATATGTTGGTGGACTTGAAGCCCAAGATTATTAGGAGTCTTACCCGGTTTAGGACAACTGGTTCTGACCACAAGCCCAATTAATTGCCTTGGGGATTTGTCCAGTGTGTGTATAATATATTAACTTTTAGGAATTTAAAAATCATTTTTACTGCTAATAAATAATAATTTTGACCCCGGGATTTGATGTCGTGGGATTTATGTTTTATTCTAACCATAAGTGTAACAGTATTTGACTAATTAATAAAGATCTGAGTTTTGTGCGAGTTCCATTTTTTTTTTTTAAATTTTAAATTTTCAAACCATAACCATGAAAATTAAATGATACTATCACACGCCAAGATAAATCCTTGATGTATGAGTAAATTTTATTTCCAGATGCCCACAGGAACTCACTTAACAGGGAAAAAAAATGCAGGGTTCTAGTTTCACTTGTGATAAAACATCATTCTTATGAGCCATTTTCTCTTCTTAATTAACCAATTGAACTTTCCTGAGATTCAATGCGATGATTACCTTGGTTTCCTGAATTCAAAACTTTTCTTCAAATGTCTCCTTGTCTGCCTTTGCGGATTTCCTGATTTGGGTTTGATCTGTGTGTTCTGCAGCAGAAGGGGTTTTCTGTGGTGCTGTCAGACATATGTCCCTTGGTTTCTGGGATCTCAACTAGAGATGCAGCTTCATATGCAGGGTTAGGAATGCAAGCACTTGGTCTGGCAGTTGGTCGAGCAGCAACAGCCCATCTTGATGATGATTTTAGAATACACAGGCCGTTAAGTGATTCTGTGAATGTTGCAGATGATAATGGAATATTGCAACCAGGTGGTAACAAGGTTATGGTTATGGAGTAGATTAGATACCAGTAGATGTGGTAACAGCACATTTCTGACTTCCATTGCAGCACTGTTTGCCATGCAGAATTTAGCCGGATTTGCAAGCCCACTCTCTTCAGAAAGGCATCGTGGTTGAGGCCCAAGGCCACGAGGTGTTCATCAAGAGTTTGCTGGAGAAAGGAAAAGTTTTGCCAGTTGCAACTCTATTCCTGTATCATCTGATGCATCTCTGAGTTTTGCATTGGAGATTATTCCCAGCCTGTGGTTGAGGCCCAAGGCCACGAGGTGTTCATCAAGAGTTGGCTGGAGAAAGGAAAAGTTCTGCCAGTTTCAACTCTATTCCTGTATCATCATCTGATGCATCTCTGAGCTTTTGCATTGGAGATTATTCCCAGCCTGCTTTTCTTATTCATTCTTTTTTCATACAGAACTTGAAAAGTTCGGCTCATGTTCTCATGAAGATTATTTTGCAGGAATAACAGCACTTCATTGGTGATATTAATTTCGATCTAATCAATTACAGTCACTAAAATGAGAAAGACAAAAGAAAAACCCATAAAATCCAGACTTGTGAGAATGAATTACTTCATCCGATCCTTTTCTTTTTCTCAATGGGTACGTGTGAAAAACAAGTACAATATACAAAAATCCTGTTTAAACTCTACAATATAATTTAGCAAACTAATTTAGCAAACTCTACAATATAATCCTGTTCAAACTCGGGCAGAAAAGAAAAAAAGAAATCAAACTCCTCTTCCTGTACTTTGTTTGTGGTGTATGTATTTACAATATAAAGTAGCTTCAGATTTGCGTAGTGTTTGTCACCGAATCTGGGTTCGTCCTAATGACCAAAGGCCTTGTCACCGAATCTGGGTTCGTCCTAATGACCAAAGGCCTGTATCTTTCACTGGTGTCTGAAACCACAATAAAAAAGAAAATCTTAGTACTGGAAAGCCAACTGAAAACCCCTTAAAACCACAATGATATCACGTAACACGCTTGCTTACCTGTGTTTTCATAGAGGGGAAGACGTTCCAAAACCGCAATGTCTCATCCCCTGCTCCAGTTACTATTGTCTACATGACGAACAGACAATTTTGACATTAAAAACTTGTTCATGATCATTTCTTCTTCTATCCTTAGATATGCAGAAATCATAATTTTGCCAGGAATGCTTGGAAATGGAGATATTGTGGTACCTGACCATCAGGAGACATGGCAAGATAGAGTACTCGCAAACTGTGACCAACTAGAGTTGCAACCTATCACAAACCGAAAACAGACGGATTTTCTTAACAGGATTTTTCCTTGCAAATCTTGAACTGGTGGCTATTTTAGCTATGAGGCAGATTAATTACAAAGAACTAGTAGCAACTTTAGCTAATACCTTGGATAATGATGGATATTTCCACACCATAATTTGATTCTGGGAGTACCCATGAGTGCTGACCAGCTCATTAACATTCTTGCTCCAAGCTAGATTGCACACCTGCAGTCAGCCAGTGAAAATCCAGTAAGCTGAGGGGTCCTTAAGAGATCGCAAATTAGTTCTATGAAGCTCCATGACCTAGTGAAAATTAAGCAAGAAGTAAAGGAGGAAAAACCTGGCTTCCTGTGTCAACATGGTTTAATTGATGACCATTGGTGGTGTTCCAAAAGCGAATACATCTATCAGCGGTTCCACCTCCAGATGCAAGAAGGCCACTCTGGTGGGGTGACCAAGCAATGGCCTTGACAGCAGCTGTGTGTTCAGTCAGTTTCAAAATTGGTAGCTGGGAGTGCTGATTCCATACCAAGAGCTGATCACCAACAGGACATTGACTTGATTACACATTAATATACACACAAATAAAAGGGGACATGCCACCAGAATATTTATTAGCTAATGAAAACGAATTGCTACCATGAGCAAGAAAAATGTAGTAATCTTTACCTGATTATCATTTCCACCTGATGCAAGTTCCCTGTCATCATGTGACCATTTTAAGCCACATACCTGGAAAAAGTGATAGAGGGGCTTACTTCCATTTTTTCCACCATACACAAAATATTATTTCACAACTAAGTCCTAGTCCATATAATCCATTTAGACAAAATATTGGAAATACAAGTCAGGAATTGTTGAACTGAGCCATTTATTCAACTCTTCTGCTTTAGACTTTACCTCAGATTTGTGACCAATAAGTTTGCTGACATAGTCACTGGAAATTCGAAGATCATGCTGAAGTATATGGCGGTCCCTGCTTCCTGATGCTAGTGTCCTAGAGTTCCAAGCCAAGACACCTGTTCTTGTTTGATGCCCTCCCATGGTTCGGACCCTCTTGCACTGTGTTCCATCCCACACCTATAACAAACATTGACAGCAGACCATAAATCAAAATGAATCATATAAAAATACAAGATTTTGGGCTAAATTAGACCGTTAGAGCTACCTGAACTTGACCAAGATGTGTACCAACTGATATGTATGAGCCTTCCCGGGTCCATTGCACAGAGCATACACTGTCATTAGGCCCTAAATCACACAACCTGGTCACCTGAGAACAAGATAGCAAAAAGGTTTAAACATCTAATACCTCAGTCGGCCCCATTTTAAATAGCAAGTTACTATCCAAAGAAACTACTTAAGAGACCATTTTGCATTGGATTGGACAGTTTTTGGAGCTGTTCAACATGCTAAGAACCTTGTACGATCGAACTTACTTTACTATTTGATGCGGTCCATAAATAGACACAAGTTCCCAACCCAACAGCGAGTACATTCTGCGAGGACCAATCCACAAGATTCAGATAGAAGTCGTCTTGAAGTGACGGGGCATCCAAAACCTGCAGCAAAATTAACCTTCAATAATTACCATTTTCTTGGACTGAATCTTCAATGATTTCTATCGAATCCAATTAAATCAAAAGCGATGCAAAACAATCTTCTTTATCCACAATTTTCTAAACAACCAAAGAAACCCAAAATTGAAAAAAAAAAGAAAAAAGAAGACTCGGTAGTTACCTTATGAGGTGTTTTGGGGACTTTTCTTGGTGGCTTAGGAGGAGTAGAAGACTCACTAGAAATCCCACTATCGTGTCCCAAGATTGAAGGAGAAAACGGCGAATTAGGCCCCGAATGATCAGTCTTGAACCTCAACATATTCTTGTTAGGGCTACTCAATCCTCCTTGACCACCTGCAGGAGAAGAAAAGGAACCAAAATCAGACCCGAAAAGCTCAGATTTCAATAACCTTGCATAAGCTTCGTTGCCTCCTTCTTTAACAGGAGATCCTTTCTCTACGAGTCCAAAAGTGTGGAGCCTTGAAGATGATCTGCAAGGTATGAATCTATCACTACAAGATGAGGTTTTCGAGGGTGAAGATAAGCTTGATATTGCTCTGGGTGATGATACGCATGTTACTGCTCTAAAAGAACTGGAAGAGGAAAAGGTCTCTAGTCTTAAAGAAGTCTCATTCATCCCAGATGGGAGGTTCAGGCCACTCTTTCTTCTTGGTGTTGAATCCATATTTGTTTAATATTTTTGAGAAGTTTTGAGCTATTGGGTTCTCTTTTGATTTTGTTGATGAGCAGTGAAGAATATTTATTGAAAAGGCCTCTCTGTGGAAGGAAAGAGAGGGATTCTCAATGGAGGGTTTTTGTTTTAGGGTTCTTTTGTGTGGAAGAAGACTTGCAACGGTCGAAATTTTGGGTAGGATATGCAGGAGCGGAGTTGGTAAAGAGAAGGGTTTTTTTTGGGTTTTAAAGTTGTTTTTATATAGTGTGTTTTGTTTCAAGATTCCAACGGTCAATTTCTTGCTTGGGCCAAGCTCATCAGAGCTGGATTTGTGGTTTGGTTACCAAAATAGCCGCTCTTTGTGATGCCATTGTTCTTAAAAGCATCAAATGGCTTTGCCCTCTGTTCTTGCATAGACACCTACTCCTGCCTCCAGCCTTAGCATCAGTTCCTTTTCCTCTCTTTTTTCCCAGAGAAATTATTTTCTCTTATGCTAATAAACTAATTCTTCTATCCACTAACATCTTTAACTGTAACAAGTTTAATGTTCCGGTAATTCTGATTAGATTTTGAGTTTGCTCTTTAAAAATCATCAGTTCGAGTTTTATAAATCTCAGAATCACTAGAAACTTACATGATCATTAACTTTAATATTCGTAAAATTAGTCGAGGTACACGCAAGCTGATCCAAATATTTACATTCATAATAATAAAAAAAAAAGTGTAATGTTCTGGTACAAGACTTCTAGACCCATAAGACCTTTTATGGAATGAAAAAAAAAATTTGTTCTAGCTTCGTATATATTATTAATCAAGTTGATTTTTTAATTAGGTTTTGGATAGATCATCCATATTATCAGTGTTCGACTGCGAGATAAATCTTTGAAATAGTAAGTCAAAATTATATTATTCTTACCAGGTCCTTGCAGCAATATAAAATGTTATTCTTATTAATAATATTATATCAATTTTTTTTATGAAAGAAAAAAATAAGACTGGTTTCATTTAATATTAGAATAAATTGTAATTAAGAACACTTTGATCTTTTTCATATGTATGGTGCATTTTTATAAAAGTGATTTTTAATTGATAATTAATGTTTTTTATATGTTTTTTAATGGTTGTAACATTTTAAAAATTAAGTGAATGTTTGGCATTATAGTGTAATATGTTTTTTAAAAATATTTCTCACTTGAAAAAACATTAATATAATTTTTTCAGATTTTTTTTATTTTTTATATTAACATATTAAAATAAAAAAAACACACTATAAATATGATTTTTATGCTAAATACATATTAAAACACAATGAGAAACAATCATATATCATCTAAAAACGCGTAAAAGGCATCCATTTTACCGTCTCATTTTCAACTACACAAACTATACCCCGTTTGTTTGCTGAAAGTAGTTTTCTTTTAGAAAGTGAATTCCAAGAAAGTAAATTATTTTCGAATGTTTGGTAGTGTAATATAAAATAAGTTGAAAAATATTTTCCAGTATTTAGTTATGTCATGAAAAATGAGTTAGAAAATAACTTATTAATGTTTTATTTTTTAAAAGTTTTTTAAAATAATGAGGAACAAATCTTATAAATTAAAAAGTTGAATGAAATTGAAAAAAATATAATTTCATAAATTATCTCAAATAAAATAAATAATAATCAAAATAATAGAGATCAAATCTAAAAAAAAAAAAAATTGAAAGATGAAGAAATTAAAATAATAATAATTAATATTTCATAAATTATTTCAAATAAAATAAGTAATAATCAAAAGAATGATTACCAAATTTTATACAATCAACAAATAATATGATATTTCTAAATTTTTCACAACTTTTAAAAAGTGTTTTTCACCTAAAATAAAAAGCAAAACACTTTCCTGGAAACTAAGCCAAATTTTTCTTTAACTGGAAAGTGTTTTTCGTTTATCAACTTTTCTAATGACAAACAAACACATAAAAATTTATAAAATAATTTTCAAAAAACCACTTTCCAGAAAACAAACACAACTTATATTACAAAACAAAGCCTAAGTGAACCTTGGAATATTACTATATCCAACCTGCAATAAAACAAGAATTAAGTAGCTATTCTCTTTCCCACACCTTGCAAAATCAAGCATCCTCGTCTCTCTTTTTTGTGAAATAAAAACAATAAACGTGGAACAAACAATTTTAAATATTTAAATTTCTTTTTATTATTGTAAGTTGAACAATTACTTTTTTGTATCTGCACTCATTCTATTAGATTCCACAAGCAAACAGCTAAGAAACACGTGAAAATCAGATGCACAGTAAAAAAAAAGTCAGAATAATTATTTATTTTTTCAATTTGACTTTAATATTGTATAATATTTTGTTTTTTTTATTTGTCAATTTTTTTTTACTTTTTTTATTGTACATGTGATGCTTTTTAACATATTTATTGATGTAACTTAATAAAAGAGATGTAAATCCAAACATGGTACAGCTAAGCTACTGAGATTAAAAAAAAAACTAAAAGTGTATAAATCAAAATAGTTATAAAATCTATAATTATATATATTAAATGTTAGAATTTTTTAGATTTTATAATTTTTGGGTTTAGTGGTTTTATATGATACTTAGGTTTCTTAATTATTAATTATTGGAGATCTAGCAAACAAATATTAGTTGTTACTTTATTAAATCATTCAGACATTATTACAATCCATGAAGCAAATCAAGAATATACATGATTGATGTCAATTATCCAACACAAAAAAAATATGAATTATTAACCATTGAAAATAGTCTAACAAATTATTTAAAGATAATGCTACTGGCATCACTCAAATTTTTTTAAAAAATTACATTAAAAAAGATAAGATAAAACATATTTCATCGAAGTTCTTTAATATTCTTGAGCTTCAACATAAGGGAAAAATTGATATTAAGCAAGTCAGGTAAAGTAATAATTTAGCATACCTATTTACAAAGTCTTTACCAGCCTTAATTTTCAAGAAACTTGTCTATAATATTGAAAAATATCTTCTTAAAAATTTACCACGAGACATGTATTTTTAAGATAAAGTCAATGCAAATTATACTTTTTTTTCTTTGCTTAGGTTTATTCTTATTAAGTTTTTCTTTTGATTTTTTTTTGTAAATCCTAAAGTATTCAAATATAGATCTTGAAGTATCTACATAAAATCTTTTATTAAATTATGAAGTATTTAGGAATTACACAAAAATATTGTATTTTTTTTCTTTGTTTAGATTTTTTTCCATTAGATTTTTCTTTACAAAGTTTTAAAGAAATATATTTTTAGTACATGGTCATTCAAAGTAAAGTGTTATAAAATCTATAATTATAACATGAAGTTAATTTAGATTATTTTTGTTGCTATATATGCATGCAATTTTCATATATTTTTAATG
>Ga0307517_10008918_pt1 | contig 14321 bp, 19 predicted proteins | sample 23_EM_MG_FD_194515 | JGI IMG/M metagenome (GOLD analysis project Ga0307517, IMG submission 194515) | Populus trichocarpa ectomycorrhiza microbial communities from riparian zone in the Pacific Northwest, United States - 23_EM | ecosystem: Host-associated > Plants > Roots > Unclassified | place... | reverse complement strand
GAGACGTGAGTTCAATGTGTTTTTTTCTTACAATTTTTTGTTCTCAATCATTTTAATAACAGCATGTTGAAAAAACACAACGACCTCCCCTTGCCGACTTACCTGCTCCTTCATACTACAACAGTCCCTTTCACCAAGATGGGGTCCCACCTCCCAGCGAAACGGTAAAATCAGACTCGATTGAAGAACAAAAGCGTTCTCTTTCCGAAAAGGCTTCTCAAACCAATGGATCCGCCCACCCACAGGACAGCGATTTGGGTGCAGGCCCCTCATACGAACAAATGCTGCGAAGTGATTCAAGGTCATCGAATGCTTTCCATGCGAAAGAACCCAGTGCGGGGGTTCTTGATGGGATAGTTCAACTTTCTTTATCGACAGACGATAAACCCTCGGCCCCATCGGCTGCTGGTGTAAGCCAGCAAAATCATCCAACGTCAGAGCCAGTCGCACCGTCAAGACTGGATGCTAGGCAGGCTAAGAGGCTGAGCAAGCAAGCCGCGAGGAACAGCAGATTGGACCAGTTAAACATATTTCGGAAACCACCATCGACTCCGATCCTGCAACCTGTTTTCAGGTACTGCGACTCGGATGAAATTATCAAACCCAACAGAACACATCATTGCAGTTCTTGTGGCACTGTGAGTTTGAATTTGCACATACGTGCACAGGATTAGCTGCTGATTGGATGCCTTAAGTGTGTCCTGAGATACGACCATCATTGCCCATGTACGCACCATAATTTCGTCTTTAATTGCTGCTCATTTCTATTTCAGGGATCGGACAATGTGTTGGAGCCAGAAATCATAAATTCTTCTTGAATTTCTGTTTCGCAACATCCTTTTTTACCGCTTTTGTTTTGGCGTCTAGTTTGCCATTTATTGTTCGGTCTCTGACAGACAGTCACGGTGGTATCGAACCGCATTTTATTGCCCTGTTGGCATTAGCAGCACTTTTCTGGATATTCACGACTGCTTTGTGTGTATCTCATGTGAGACTAATTACACATGGACAGACCACTGTGGAGAGCATGCAAATCAGAGATATCCGGGACAGGGACGATCAAACACTTGCGAGGGGGTTTGCATGGTGGGAATGTCGGTGAGAAAAATTATTTACCTTCTTTTCTGTCCTAATCTTATTCTTGTTTCCAGAGCGAAAGAGAAGAGGAGAAAGGCTTTCGATGAAGAATGGGGCTCTGTAAATACCGAAGGAAATATCTGGTGGAGGGGAAGTCCATATCAAGAGTGGCAGGATGTGATGGGAAAGCGTTGGCTTGGGTGGATCTGTGAGCTCTGTTGCTGATATTTCGATCGTCCTCTAATGTGGCTTCAAGTTCCACTCGGTGGGCAGTTCGGTGATGATCACGGATTAACATACCCAATCAATCCCAGGTTCGATGAGGATGGTCGGTTGAGGAAACGATCAGAGTGGCCTGAAGACATGAGATAATGGTTCTAATATACTTTGCCGCTTGACTTGGGACTATTGTAATTTGTTACTCTCTATGACACTCGCAGCTATCAAGGGAATATTATGTAAGCACTGACTTCTGCAATGGACGTCATTACGGTTTATCCGCTACCACTGCCTCAAATTGCATATTTAGCGGCGGAGACAAGCTCCTGTGCAAGATTGTTGCAGAATGTCCTTCAAGTTTCCGTCGTTGACTGCAACAATCATGATGGCTTCTACACCTGCTACAACGCCACCAGTAGCAGAGGAGGAAGAGTATTATTCGTCATGGTCATTGTTCCTGGTCTGCATCCTCCTGGTTTTGTCACTGTTGACATCCTACTACCTACAAATCAAACGAATACGCGCTGTTCACGAGACTTTGGTGTCGATATTTGCGGGAATGTTCGTTGGTCTGGTTATAAGGCTCGCCCCTGGTACAATGATTCGGGACATGTTGGTGAGTCCTTTTGACGATAAAATGTTCCTCTATTCGCATTATCTGAGATGCCTGTCCATGTGGACTTTCATCCGCCGAGGATTTGTTGAGCACAGTTCACATTTCCATTCTGTGTTTGCAAACATTTCGCAATTACTGAATAAGAAGTGTAGACTTTCAGGCACACGATATTCTTCAACTTACTGCTGCCTCCCATTATCCTAAATTCTGGATATGAGCTCAAACAGGTACATTCCTCCAAACTCATATTTCGATCTTTTCATTCATGGCATTTCAGGAAAACTTCTTTCGAAACTTCGGTTCAATTCTCACCTTTGCTTTCCTTGGAACGTTTATATCTGCAATTGGTGTGGGGTACGCTACCAATGCTGATTCTCCAACCTTTCTTCTAACAGATTTCCATCGTAGGACCCTAGTCTTCATTTATTCGTATTTAGGCATCGACACCGACAGGCTATCCTTGATTGAATGCTTGACATTTGGTTCCACACTCTCTGCAACGGATCCTATAACAATTTTGGCTATCTTCCAGCAATACAAGGTCGACCCAAAGCTCTATACGATCATCTTTGGCGAAAGTTTGATCAATGACGCTGTTAGTATCGTCATGTATGAGTACGTATTTTGTCATTGCTTTCTGAAAAAGAGGAAAGACGTCTGAAACAACAAACAGAACTCTGAGCCGCTTCCATGGGACCGAAGTATTCGTGACCTCCATATTCCATGGTATCGGCATATTCTTGCTCTCGTTCAGTATTTCCATGGCTCTCGGGGTGGCCTTTGGACTTTGCACGTCACTGATGCTCAAACACTCTTACCTGCACTTGTACCCCTCAATTGAATCCTGCCTTGTTGCTCTCTCCGCCTACACTTGCTATTTTTTCTCGAATGGCCTATCCATGTCCGGCATCGTTTCCTTACTCTTTTGCGGAATCACACTCAAACACTACGCCTACCATACTATGTCACGTCGAACACAACGCGCATCCAAGTACATTTTCTCGACTCTCGCTCAGCTTTCTGAAAACTTCATTTTCATCTACCTCGGAATGAGTCTCTTCACCAGTGCACCCGTATCAGAGCCCGTCTTCAGCTATGTGAAGCCGGTCTTTATCGTCATCACCCTCATAGCAGTCGTGTTCACACGATATGTTGCAGTCTTTCCTCTATCAGCAGCCATTAATTTATTCAATCGACACGCACGCGGTCAGCGACATGAAGAGCTCCCACACTCTTATCAAATGATGCTCTTCTGGGCAGGACTACGTGGAGCCGTAGGTGTGGCGCTTGCAGCCGGGTTCAAAGGTCCCAATGCCCAGATGATGCGCACTACCGTGCTCATCGTTGTAGTGCTGACCGTGGTCCTGTTTGGAGGCACCACTTCCAGGATGTTGGAAATATTGGGCATCAGAACGGGTGTAGAAGACGACACGGGATTCAGCAGTGACGAGGACGAACCTCTCCCACCACCAACGAGGTCTGCTTGGACGTCCGGAAACGGGCGAGGAGGAAGGTGGAACAGATTTTATGAAGATGATTCAGCGACAGTACTGGGAAATCCGCCTCGCAACAGTGCATCTCGACTCGGAATACACTATGGCCAACCAAGACCATACAACCACCACCCTCAAAATCAACTACCTTCCATTCAAATGCAATCTCAAAATGTCCCTCAGGGCATATTTTCTGCTTCCTCTTCAGATTCTTTTGATTCCGATGTCGCAGACGTCCTCCCTCTCGCTCCTACCTCACTCGACAACAACAACAACAACAACCAGTCAACACATCATGCAAATCCCAACTCACAAATCCCTTCTTTACCACGCATGGGTGATGACGGTAAATGGTTCCAGGCAATCGACGAACGATATCTACTACCCATTTTTTCCAATGCTACCGCAAGTCGAACGTTCCATGCCCGCAGGGCCCGACGATCAGTCGGCCCATCCACTTCTGGTAGTGCGGTTCACACTCCAGTGGACAGTGAGGACGAATTAGACCTCACAGGACAGGACGTTGATTTGGGTAGCCCGACACCTGGGTCTAATGCAGGAAGACCGTCTGTGACACGGAGTATGTCTTTGGAGGGAAGTCGGATTGAAAGGGGACTTCCGAGCCCAGTAATGAGAAGTTTTAGCGGAAATGGTTCATCAGATGGTGGACGATATTTGTAAAGCTGGTAATGTTCTACTTTTCCTTCCACAATGATCAATTTTACTGACATTTGCGCTGATGTCTTATAGAAGCATTGCTTTGATCTTTCTCTGCTGTAAGGACAATTGCTTTAATTATCCTGGAAAGATCGGCATTGTTAATCCAAAATATGCGTAACTGATGGAAAAAATTAAAAATAAAATATATCACAGAAAAAGATATTCAAAGATTGGTAATGAGACAAAAATCGAAGAAAATTAATACATCCCACTCAACAACACTAGTGATAAATCACATAAGGTTGGCATGGCGTAAATGTTCTCGAAGTATGATTTCTTCAACTGTGCCAAGGGTAATTGCCGTCGCACGAGTGTCGATGACGGACGTCAGATGAGCATAGAATGGCCGTTGAATAGGGGAGGCTCCTCGAAATATTTCCTTAAAGTGATGTTGGAAATCTACAAAGTGCGAAAAGATAAGAAGTGGGAAATAACAGTGGGCTAGAAATACTGACATTTTGCGGCTGTGGCGAAATCATTCTTTTTCTCCCCATAGCTTGGAACCGAATCCCGAATCCTCACACCTCTCTGCAACTTTGCCTGCAGTAAGTCGCATTTATTGAGGAAGAGGATTATATGCGTTCTTTCAAGGATTTTGCATGCGGACACGGAGCGCCATAGTAGAAAGCTATCTTCGAGCCTGTTGACGTGCTTGTCTTCCGCGAGTTTTTCGTCAAAGGGAGAGACTATTAAAAAAATTCAGATGTTTGGATCGTGTCATAAGAAAATGTTTTCACAAACCTGGCCTGAATACAAAAAAGAAGTTGTACGATTTGTCAACGCAATGCCCCCTCCCTCAAAAAAAAAAAAAAAAGGAGAAACTCACGCTAAGAATATGATGGCGTCGACTACCACATAACTACCTTTAGAACGATGACAGCAGTTAACAGGTAAAGAGTGAACACACCGTCATCGAAATACGGGTACCATGCCGGTCTCTGTGCACCCCGAGCGTGAACTGTTTGAAACAAGGACTTTAACGCAAGAAGGGCTTACATTACTCCTTGTACCTCCCACGTCGTATAACCTCCATTCCTGGCCCATCGTTCGTCCTGTTCAAGGGATAATTCAGCCAAGGGTTCAAAGGTTGAAGCAAGGTCATATTCACCGTGGTCGAAAACAAACCTATATTCCTGCACTCCAAGCGTTCGTAAACGCGCTCGAATCACATCATCATCTGTAGGTTGGTAGTTTTGATCAGCGATTCTATCAGAGTCTGTCATGAAACTATTTCAAAATAGTGAGTCCACAGAAAGAAAATACAACTTGAGGTAAACTCACAACCCAGGTCCATCCTCCAATCTGACTTTCCGTCTGATCAACACCTCCCTAACGGTGTTGTCTTCCCAAAGCGACTTGATATCGTCTCGAACAGAAGCAAGGGTTGAAGCAGTTTCTTCTTCCAGATCATGGTCACCCATCATAGGGGTCAGTGGCGATTCTGGGGCATCACTCCCTGCTGCGGATCGTGCAGGTGGTGGTGAGTGATGTCGGATACTTCGAAGTCGGTCGAGGGCAGTCTTCCAGCCATTGGATGAATTAATTGAGAATTCGGACAACCCGCGACGAGATGAAGACGCAGAGGAAGGAGGCTGGTCAAAAGGTGCAGCTGAGTTGACGGAGGTTGACTGAAGTTCGAGGCTTGCAGAACCGAGTTTCTCTTCGAGACTGCGCTGTAGAGCAGCGAGAGGGTTCAGGCTATGGCGAAGCTGTTGGTGTTTCTCAGTAAACTTGATGCGTGCGAGGGTTCTAGCTGGACGGGGTGATTCTAAGTCATCTTGAGACCCATCTGGGTTGAAAGGAATGTCGAACATCTCATTGGAGAGATGAGAAATGACAATATTGATGTTTCGGATGAGGTTGAGGAAAATGACGGGTCGCCACGCAGCCTTTTCTTCGGACCACTCTTTGCGTGCATAGGTCAACTGAAAGTCTGAAGAATGTTTTGAGAAAATAAGAAGTCTTGAATACATGTTCCCTACTTTTCAGAGTCGCAGTCTTCCCGCTTTCACTTTGGCCTGGAAACAAACCCCCTGAATTCGCCCCTCCAGTGAGTATTGGCAGAACACAACGCACCTAGTAGCAATAACTTCATGGGTCTTTTCGTTTTCTTCATCTGTTCCCTGTCTCTGGCAATCTGTTCGTCAATTTCATCGCTAATCCTCTTCGCCTCCGCTTCTGCCGCCTCTCGCACAAGTCGTTCCTCCGGAGTCTCGTCAGGGGGAGGTGCTATGGCCATAGCGAGGGGATCCTCATCGTTTGACCCCATTGCCTCCGGGGAGGTACGAGGGGGATGAGAAGCAAAGATAGGGAGTCTGCACAAAATTTTTGCAAAAGGGGTTGGGATCAGTGAACCGAACTCGGAGGGGAGCTGGTCAACGCGCAATTCAATGACTCCACTTGGCGCGCTTACCCTGACGGAGATTCAGTTCCGCTCAGGGTCCAACTGAATTGCAAGCACCAAAGGTCTGGTCCTCATTCCAGCTGGTTTTTCTTCGTACACCGTGCACACCAGCTGCATAGGAGTCAGCCATGCTTTGAATGATCATCAACCCACGGATCTCATGCCGGGGAAGTACAGTATCTCATCATTTGAATACATCACCATGAGACCAACATATTTGCATAGTAGCCGAAAGGGTACACCTTATATGTACATTATTAGGTTGACCGCAGAGGTGTGCTATACCCATGGCTTACGTAAATTTGACCCTGGTCTGCTGTAATAAATGACAATTTGAATCAGCTGCCCTGTGCAGTTTCACTCCATACAATGATCGCCAAAATATGCTTATCCTAACATCTATTTCTGGTCACACCTACTGTCATGGGGAATGAATAATGAATAAATCTAAATAAACGTTAGGAATAATTTTTTATCCGAAGTTCTATTGTCCCTTGGGTGTCCCTTGCAGGGTCTTTTTCCTCGTTTCTTCTCGGCGAGCCCGAGCCACCTTCACCTTAATATCGCCATCCTTCGACATTAGTGTCCTCAGTTCCGCAAAGAACGACTGTCCCTCAACTTTAGGGGGATGAACGTAAGCAGGCATGCGTAAAGCCCGGCGGACTCGCGGGACCCTCATAATTATAGTCTGGGCCGTCGTAAGAACTGCTGTTGTCAACATCGATAATATCAGGCCCTTAACAAAACGGTGTCAGCGGTCAATACTCAATACGAGCATACCGTACGTACCGCGGGCAATCCTTTTAATATGAAGAACCCAGGAATAGAAAGGATGTTGAAAAAATACATTATTTTTCGCATTTGTGGGGCGACATCTCTTGCACCGAACTAACTCATCGTTTTAGGACCAACTGTTAGGCGGAGAAGAAAAGACATACAATGAATTGCGCGTTTATTGTCACGGTCATAACAAAGGGTAATATCCAGGTGGGATCCGCGATGGTCAGGTCAGAAAACAATTCAAAACCACTATATTTCAACTGTTCCACCGGAAGTTCGCACATTTTCTTGACCCCGAAAAACATTCCAAATGTGACTGGGAGTTGCAACAATCCGACCATGCTGCCGAACGGAGTAACACCAAGTTTGCCGTAGAATTCCTGCATTTCTCTATTCGCCTTGGCATAAGCAGCAGGGTTTCTGGTCGTGGTATTCTGCTTAAGGCGCCCTTGCATGGCTTCCAACTCCTTCCGCCGAGGCTGAAGGATGGCCGACGTCCTCATCGCCTTGATGGTTAAGGGCACGCAAACGAACCTCCAGAGAGCACTTCCAACCACAATCGTCCAGAACCAGGGTAGACCAGAGGACACGTTTAATATTTCAAAGGACCAGCGAATAATTCCCGCTGGCGTCCAGTTCAAAAGCCCCAAAGCCTCAAAATCGCCATATTGGAGAGGGACAGGTATGTTGTTGAGGATATCAATTATAGAAGTCCCGGAATCCAGAATCGAGGTCGATTCTGGGGCAAAAGAGGGTTCAGCTATGGTGGAAGTAGCCTCTGCGGTTGTTGTATCTGTCGTCGGTTCGACTGGAGGGAGGCCAGACAAAAATTCTGCTTCATTAGGTTTCCCAGCTATATCTTCTGGGGGTGGCGGGGGAGGTGAGGGGGTAGAAGTTGGGCTTGTCTTGCTGGGCCATAGCGAGAAATTTCGGGAGGCAAGGGACACTTGCACCAAACACGATCTGTGATTCGTCTTGGAAAGCGTCAACTTTGGAATACTTGGTGTAGAAGAAAAGTATCATACAGATAGCAGGGTAGATAATGGCCTTGTTCCGTTGCCATATGGTCGTACGAGCAGTGGATTTACCCTGCGAAATCTTAGCACGCAAGTTCTTTCTTTTCATACAACTCACCCTCTCGAAGTCAGCTTTATGCCCTGACGAAATCTTGGTCCAGCATAAGACATTTCCCAAGTCCTCTACGATAACCCGCTCCGTTCCAGTAGGTGTTCAGAATTGTTGGCAGGGTCCAGACTGGATTCAAGTTGAAAGGAAAACTTGGATTTCGGTCTGGTCATGTGTTGATCCAATGGCGGCGCGGCTTGATCCGCAGGCTTGGTCTCCAACCACAAATCTCTTTGGTAGACTGTGTATTATTTCATAGCGAAGATTGCAGCTTATACGATCGGATTTAGCTATAATATGCTCGAGGGCACACATTCGCATCGATATCGGTAAGCTCACGGTCATAATCAAAGACGATGTATGCTTCAATCATCACTACAGGGGTCATCGTCGGTATTCCTTTGTTGCCTCTGATGTAAATGAGCTTCAAGAACTACGAGCAAGGCAACGAACGTTCCACGGCGCTTACACCAGAACTGCATTGGGTGCACTGGGTTACGCATCGCTGGTCTTGCGCCTTTTCGCCCCTCAATTTCACCGAAGTGAGTTTTCTTCTATGTTCACATACTTTACTAAAAGTTTTGCTTCAGTTGGACTTCTTTTTGCTGTTTTGTCAGCTCTTCTTTTCGTCATTGCGTATCTACGGGCCCGCCATTCAACGCATGATTTTGCCGATCGCCACAAGGACTGGCTAGCGATCGATAAATGTATTAAAACCAAAGGACAGGAGAGTGGTCGCATTTTTGGGAGACCGTTTATTACTGCTGGGTGGCCTGTTGTTGAGGTTGCACTGGTGGTGGCGTTGGCGGAAATCGCCCTTCTGGGGCTTATTATTAATCATCCAATAAGTGTGGGTTTCTGGAATTTCCATTTCTTGTTTTGTGCTGACAGATCCTTAGACATGAAAGGGAATTCAACCTTTAGTTCTCCTCCTTCTCCTGAAGAAGGTTGATGAATATTTTCCTGGAGTCAAAGCCTGAAACTGATTCTTTCTTGGTTGGCCGTAATACTAATAGCAATTTCACCAACAAGGTCAGATACTGGGGCTTCACGGATTAGACGTCGAAGATTTATGGCAAGGTTGTATTAATACTAATCCCTGCGGCCTACACATCGACCTTTCGATATGGAATTTGAAATGGAATTCGAAATCTCATTTCTCAGCACACGACCTGACAACTGAAATTCTGATTGGCCAGTTCGCGGTCACGTGTTAATACGCGTGGTTAATTCTCTGTAAACAGTAAGTTACAAACTAGGCAATGTTCGAAAGATCAACTTGAACCACATCCACTACCAACAAATAAGCAAGTTCCGGGGCTCGGTCATTTTCTTGATTCTTAACGGAAGATTTGTCCGCGATATTAGTGAATTTCTTGCTTTCTTCCCCAATCATGCCCAAAACTCGAAGGGCTCAACCACAAACTGCACCACGTCTGGGGACTCGCGCGAAGAAAGATGCCAAATCTCTTGCACGAGAGGATGAGAAGGAAAATATAGGGAGTCAACCCACTGCATCTCGACAACACCGTCGAAGCAGGGTGCTTGGTGCCACAACCACGTTGGGGATTTCTAGTACTGCCTCAAAGGCAGTTCCCAAGGGGGTGAGAAAACCCAAGCCTTCGCAAGTAAAGAAGGAGAAACTGCCCCTGCAGGATATTACATCACAGTTTCTACCTGCACCAGAGTCTGCCAACCGTGGGGCGGGATCCGAAGGGGGTGAACGCATTTTGCCACTTCATGATCTATCATATTCCATCACGACAATGCCCAATACCTCCCGCCGACCGAATTTATTGTTATCCCCCTTACCACCCTCGTCACCTCCTCCTGATCTAGTTCTGCCCTCCGTCGAGCCCTCCGAGGGGAACACAGACGACCAACCGGATGACCAGCCAGACAACCCTTTCTCGGATAATAATCATCGACAAACGTCGTCGAGTTCCGATCCTTTTGGTTTCGCTGCACTCGAGAGAAAGCTCAAGGAGGAACGCAGATTTATCACAAGCGCGGTTGACACTTACGAAGATGACGACATTTATGAAGAACTCGGAGAGATCCTCGTCGCCGATACATCGTCACCCCGTCATGTCAGTCGCATCAAGAAATCTGTTGCCCGCCTCGAAGGGGAACGTCGGTCTCCTGAAATTGAGAACCCAGACGAAGCGGTTGACGAAATACTTGTTCCCCTTGCCCACCCACATTTCTCAACGCCACCAACCCCGCACAAAGACAAGAGTATCCATCGCCGACTCTCTCGCGAGGACCCGGACATCTTCAGCCCATGTTCCTCATCCCTCGAAAGTTCACCTTCGCCAACCAAGACGTCCGCTATTAAACGTCGCCGCGATTTCCTATATGGACAAGACCCTTTAGAAGAATTCAATACTACAGTCGACGAAGGCGGTTGCGCCGATGCTGTGGCAGACGATCCCCCATCAAAGCGACCATGCCAAGTTTCACGGAATCAAGACGACGGAGACCACAACTCAATTAAGTGGAACCTTCGACCGAGGCATCCTGCTGCTGAGAAGACCAAAGCTGCCCCAAAGCCTCCGAAAGATACCTCGGCTGCAAAACCGAGTAAGAAAGCCAAACCGAATTCATCCAAGAAGGTTCCTACCTTTAACGACGATAATGACTGGGAAGAGGTAAGCCTCAAAGAGAGCCGTGTATGAAACCGTTTTTTGAGTATTTTGACATAGAAATGGCAGCAAGAGCGCGAAGATCGTATTGAATTCTTTCATCGTTTAGCTGACTACAGCGTGGAGAAGGAAAATGTATATATAATCTAAATCTGCCGTCGGTTATACTTTGTCCTCCGTATCCTGTTCCATTATTACTGTACTTAAGATTGTACTACTACATACCTTACATTGATTTCGTGTAAAAACACGTGAATACGAATTAAATACATGGCATTCTTGAACTTGAAAGGTGAACCAAAGGTTAACTGAATATTAACACAGCGTATCTATATATTCTTACGTATAATGTTATTACACAAGGAATCCTCTATGTCAGATTAACTTATTGATAACTTCCTCGTTTCTTCGGATATTGCGAAGGCAAATGGATTCCCTGGGTAAATTTGCACATCAATATCAGTATACAGGACTACATGCAACTTACTGCTTCCCCAAGTTGACGGTGGGGATGAAATTGTGGTTTCAGGAGTAGGCATTTGAAGGTGTGAAGGCTCCTGTGCGGTTATGACTGATGTTGTTGCCAAACTCTGAAAGAATTGGTCGATCTCATCCTCCGCGGTAGCGGAACCATCTCCAACTGGTAAAGGATTGTTCACAGTAGGAGCGGGGAGCACCGCGACATCGTAATTAGGAGGAGGCGGATGTTGGGCGACATAACTCTCGAAAGTTGTTCTCCGAAAATCGTCTAATTCTTGTCGCCGGTTTCCAAGGTCCTCAGCGGTCACAAGAACTTCAGAACCAGCAAACTCCGTCCGATTCAGCGCCATGTCTCTTTCAACCGTAAGCTGACAAGAAAAATAAGCCCGAAATCCAATAAGACAACTCAGGAAGAAACTTACCCGCTCACTTGCAAAGACAATCTGGGCGATAGATTCCTTGACCCTGTCTGGGACAATGATTAAATCAGCCATCTGACCCGTAACCTTGAGATACACTCTCTCACCGTGGAAAGCCATATCTGTAAAAATGTTGTCGAAGAAAATATCACCCATGATGGCCCTGAGAACAAGCATTTATGTTGCCTTACTGATTTGGGTGCAATACCCACCCTTGAGAAATATTGACCTGCGGTATGAATTGGATGTTTGGAGAGATTCGCCGGGCTTGATCAACAAACATTCCTGCCTGACCCGCATAGACTTCGGCACTTCGGAGGGCATTTCTTTCTAACATATCCGCCATGCCGCTATTCAGTTGATAAGTGATGTGGAGACAAAGAGTCGGAAATCCCTACCCTCCTCCGATGCCCCAGATATCTGGAGACGAAAGGTTACTCCTTATGGTATTCAAAATAATCAGCCCATACCGCATGTCGAATGCCTCAATGCTTCACGCGCATTCTGTTGAGAAAGCGACATGGCTTTAGTTGCTTTTGCGAGGAGCTCGGAGGCACGACTTTCGGCGTTGACTCGCGCCTGAGCTTGTTCGTGCTTTCTGGTTGCCTCGATAACAGCATATTCAAGCCGGTCGTCTTCAGGGAAAGCTAATAGAAGACTGAGGATTTGGGGATTTCGAATACTAGAGAGATGGTTCACCTTCTGTTGGTCCATCAAATACCATGCCATAGAGTGCCTGCAATTCGGCTTTGGTCGATTGGTATAGTGCTTCTTTCGCATTCAGATCCTCAAGCTAATGCGATGGAAAGGATATTGATCCAAAGGAACGCAGACTGGTTATAATCAATAGTTGAAATGGCCGCGATTTCACAAACCACTCGATTCCCTTCCTCATACATCTGAATGCGTGTATTTTGGGTATCCCTCTCTGTCATCTCGTGTTCTAGGGCCTCTACGTATTCCCTGCTCATCAGATCAGCGAAAATACAGCAATTATTGACATGATCCAGTGCCCACCTTTCTTCTTTGGTGGCCTTCTGGCTAAACTTCTCCTTTTTACCTACCAAAATGTGTGCGAACCGCTTGGCTACCGAATCTCGAATCGCTTCATGTTCTTTCCTCTCTTTCTTCGTCTTCGCTGCCAGTTCTGAAATCCTCGCTTTCCCAGACTCGATTAGTCGTTCAAGGTCCTTGACATACTCAAGCTGATCCTTCATGGCTTGAGGAGCATATCCTAAATCGGCAATAATGGATAGAAGCTTTGCGTGGTATTCGGCATTGGCAGTGATGCTTTCTGGAGCGTCCATGTCCTGAGTATAGGGAGGAGTCTGATTACTCAGGCAAGGAAATAGGTATTTACATTGATTTGTATCCAATCAACAATTATTTACGGAAGTGACTTAAATTAGCGCCTACGACACATGACGAAGCACCCTTCATAGCCCGGATTCTCAAGTGGCGTCAATGAATCTCTCCAGCGACCTGAGAGTGCCCCGAGTGCATTCCCAACCAGATACGCACGATAAAGCCACTGGCCTCTTCCCCCAGTAGACTGATTGTAGAAATTTATAAGAATTTCTTAAAAAGGGTTCAGAAACAACGTACATAATCTTTTAGCAAACTGATGAAGCCATCGCAAGGCCTGACGCGGCCCACCAATTTGAACTGGCCCCAGGCAGAATGTCCCTAGTATTACCAAGGCGTATAAGAGAAAATGCTCCAGATTCACACAACCACACACCTCTCCAATGATGATTACATCGCGGACGCGGACGTCTCCACTTCGCTGGAGTTGCTGAGAATTCCCAAATGAGTAATATTGAAAAAGATCAGGAGATCCTGAATATCGCATCGTGAGTCCGTCCTTCGTTTCACGCAACTGCGCGTCATGTGGGAAGTACGACTTGAGTGGGTTCCCCCCTGGAAGAGGACAAACGCCGTCGTCGATTCCAGGTAAACTGGGAGAGACTTTGGTGAGCAAATGGTACTCCCGAAGCCTCCAAGTTTGTTTATGTCTTCCGACAATGCTTCTCTGAACTACGCTTGGCGCGGCGCCCGTCAAAATACTGGCGTAAGCCCCAAATTCTGCGTACTTACATGAATATTTAGGAATTTTATCACGGGGAAACAGAAGAGAACTCACCGTAAAGAAACCCTCCCATATCCCTTCCATGCTACGGACAAATCTAGATTCAGGTCAACAAAATACAAAATGGGATAGTGCACCTTCCAGGTAAAAAACAATCAGTAATATTGCGTTCCGGTTTTGAAAAACATCTTGCCCATTCAATATCCCATTCCTGCCATACAGAGTGCGGCAACTTTTCTCCTAGAGGTGAGGAG
>Ga0307517_10008917_pt1 | contig 14322 bp, 23 predicted proteins | sample 23_EM_MG_FD_194515 | JGI IMG/M metagenome (GOLD analysis project Ga0307517, IMG submission 194515) | Populus trichocarpa ectomycorrhiza microbial communities from riparian zone in the Pacific Northwest, United States - 23_EM | ecosystem: Host-associated > Plants > Roots > Unclassified | place... | reverse complement strand
AACCATTCCATGGAATCCATGTGGAACCATTCCATGGAATCCATATGGAATCATTCCATGGAATCCATATGGAATCATTCCATGGAATCCATGTGGAATCCATCTTGACCTATAGTGGGTATAAGTGGAATCCATATGGAATCCATGTGGAATAGCAGTGGAATCCATGTGGAATATGTCATTCCATGACTATTCCATATGGAATCCAAGGTGATTGTGGAACCAGAAAATAGCTGGGACCTCAGCCAAAAGTCATTCCATATGGATTCCATGGAATGGCTGGTGGAATCCATGATTCCATATGGATTCCATATGGATTAACCCGGGGAGTGTAAAGACCTCGTCGAACCTGTTGCCGCTGATGCTGGTGACTATTATTGGCACTGTGGTCCCGGATTTTGAAGCGAATCAAACCCCAAATGCGACTGTCGAGTTGAATGCATGATATGTGAGCCTGGTGGGCAAGACGAGAATGCATGATGGAGGTGGTAAGAGGAGGAGGTACGAGGTGAGGTAAGATGCCCAAGTCCTATTAGAGCGATACGAAATCTTCACATTTTCAGCGCGGTCGACACTGTGATTGTCAGTAATGGTTCACCTTGGACATGAAGTGAGAGTCTCTTCGATTTGAGAAGGTAAATCACCGGAAATTGGAGACTGGATCAGCGATTGCATATTCTGGGCGGGAAAGGCGGTGGCGATAAGGATGAGTGTGAAAAGGCGGAGTGTTGTCGCGACTACATGCTGTGATGCAGTTTATACTGGCTTGGTGACTGGTTTCGGGCCTTCGTTCATGGACCATCATTCGCCATCGAAAGCTTGGATTTCGACCGAACTCTGTCTAAATGGAATTTGAAAAGGTCCACAAATGGGGGTGTGGTGGTCTGGCGCTAACATTTGACGACTTGGTCGGGGATTCTGAGGGTAACTCTCGCGATGTCGATGAATAAGTGATTGAAATTATTGAATTGGGCCCAGCAAGTCAGTCAGTGGGCAGAATAGAGCGATAGATGATGACCAAGTATAACCAGTCCGACATGAAGGCCAAGCATTCGAGTCATGAATGATCTGTCTTGCTCAGTCAGATGGTAGGTGTCAAGAATGGTAAGCGTCTGGGAGTGATGTGAATCTGGGGCATAAATATGTGGTGGGGGTCCTCAATGTGACGACATGCAAAGTGGCACCAAGGCTGAAATCCATCCTTCAGGCGGTTCGATAGATGGAGTGCGGTATCGAGTTGGCCACTCCCATCCGTAAGTAGCTTGGAAGCGGTCAGCACATCTAGCGGAGAATTTTAAGGTGGAGAGGGAGTGTTGCGAAATCGAATCAGTGGAGATAAGACACACATGACTGTGGGAAATCCCGGACATCTTGTCTGAAGTTTTATTCGAAATTTCAAATTCTGCTTCAACGAACCATATTATGCCTGCTCTAATTTTGTCAAGATCCACTGTCAATTCATCCTCACCATTACAAAACAAAGGCAATAAATCATCCCCTGCGAGCCGACATTCTTACTTTCCCTCCGAGTCAGATTTTTTGGAAAAAGGAGTAAGCAGTGATTGAATGGCATCATTTTCTTCGTGTTTCGAGCTTATTTTTTCAGATTTATTCCAGCCCATCCACCTTCAAAAGCCGCCCAATTACTTATGACGAATATGAATTGGAATACCTACATCGATATAATAGATATCCTACTCCACCTGTATTTGAATTGCAGGCTGAAGTACCGTTCAAGGTATGTAACACAAGCTGTTTTCTGCTCGTCTGCACTAACTCTATTGATCATCACAGTACAATGATTCGCAAACCCCAAAATTTGCTGTTCTACCAACTCCTCCAACAAAACAGACAACTCCTAAGAGACATTTCAAAATTTCGAAAATTGGCCACCTAAAAGCAGAGCTACGTCTTAAACTCAAGATTTATAATGAAGAAGCAAAGTTCTCTCGACATTCCTATCCCAGGGTCATACCTTCGCAGGCTCATAGAATGGCAAAAAGGGTAGCTCATGAACTTGTCGTTCTTTCCAAAATAAAGCATCGCCTCTTCAGAAAGTACCGGTTTTTGAAGAAGATTTCTTTGGGACATTGTCGAAAAAGGCAGCTCTGAGGAGATGCTGCATTCTAATACAAGGTATGTGACATGAGAATCCAATTTTGTTTTTCACGTCATCTGATCCTGTCTTTGATGATTCAGCCTGATCCTTATACATCCTGTTCGTATCGTTTGATCAATATATCATTTACTCTCCCCCCATCTCTCCTTTCTTCTGTGCAAAATGAGCTATCCCTGCGAGGCACAATGTGGCCGATTTTTTTCCAGCTTCAAGTCAATGAACACCCATCTCACTGCCGCCAGATCTTGCTCCTGGTATGGCAAGGGAAAGTTGAGGGATTTAGGAATCTTGGATAACAATGAGAATGACATTATCCAACTGACAACACATTCCCCAGTTTTAGCTAATTCAGAAGACGACAATATGGAAACCTATGACCCACAGCAAGATTCTGACATCTTCGACACCGACTTTGGACCCTATGGAGAGGAGTTTCATTTCCTTCCAAACGACGAACCAGAATATATACCAGAAGATCCAGAGGTGGGGCTTGCAGGTCCTGGACCCAGTACGGCAGCAAATCGGATCATTCAAGGAGCAACAAATGCACAACGTTCTGTTCTCGATGATGAAGATATACGCGTCACTGTTGAAGACAAGGAAGCTGGTAGGATTTACCGACAAGATCCACCTCCAAGCTATATTTCTGTTGAAGACGATGAAGAGGGCGATATTGTCATGGGCAATGATGGTGAACCCAATCCTTTTGCACCATTTTCATCGGAATTGGACTGGAAGGTGGCACAGTGGGCTGTAAAGGATGGGCCTGGTCACAACGCCTTTGACCGACTTTTGGCAATTCCTGGGGTAGGCATTTTTGTGATCTTTTCCTCTATTTTCTAACATTAATTAGGTCGTTGAGAAACTTGGACTTTCTTATCATAATATTCAGGGGCTTCACCAAAAGCTCGATAAAATGCCTGAAAAGGCTGGTGAATGGAAGACCCAAAAGCTTCACTTCAAGGATTTGCCCGATGAAACCTTTACCCTTCGATATCGGGATCCCATTGAGGCAATAAAAAGCCTGTGGAAGGATTCTCAACTCTCACCCGAAATGGTCTTCACATCACAAAAAATCTTTTCCGATAAGACTCGTAAAAATCGGATTTTCACTGAGATGTGGACAGGGAAGTGGTGGCCAGCGCTTCAGGTGAAGATCATATCCACCATTTTTTCATTTCTTTTATTAATTTACTATTTTCTAGTCTCTTCTTCCAAAAGGCGCTACAGTGGCTCCTATTATTATCGCAACAGATAAAACGCAACTTACACAATTTTCTGGCAACAAAGCTGCCTATCCCGTTTATCTTACAATTGGCAATATCCCTAAAGCCACTCGTCGCAAACCCTCCAAACACGCATGTGTTCTTATCGCCTACCTTTCAGTCGAGAAAATCAATCGTTCTAGAATGAATGACCAGGAGCATCGTTCTCGAGTACAACGCATATTCCACGAGTCGATGAGAATTGTCCTAGAGCCCCTTATTCATGCCAGCACCAACGGCATCGAGATGACCAGTTCCGATGGAGCAGTTCAATGTGTTTACCCAATCCTCACCTGCTACGTTGCGGATTACCCAGAGCAATGCCTTGTTGCATGTACAAAATACGGTACATGCGTCAAATGCCAGGCCTCTGCTAAGGACCTCCAAAATCCTACACCAGCTGACAATCGTACTCAGAAATGGACTGAAGAAATTATTTCCAAGGGAATGGAGGAGGCTAATGGCAACGCCAGAAAATTTCACACCTACTGCATGTCCAATGATGTTGCTGGAAGTGTCTATAAGCCCTTCTGGGTGGGGTTTCCCTTCGTTGACATCCATCGTGCTATTACACCAGACGTCCTTCATCAGCTTTACCAAGGAGTATTCAAACATATAGTCTCCTGGTGCCAAAGAATCCTTACCCCACAGGAGTTGGACCGTCGCATTCGAGCACTTCCACCTGCATATGGTCTTCGACAATTCAAAAACGGGATATTTGCCCTATCTCAAATATCTGGTCCTGAACGAAAAAATATGGCCAAGATTCTTCTTGGCTGTCTTGTCGGAAGCATGCCCTCGGGGGGAATAGCAGCTATCACTGCACTCCTGGATTTTATTTATATTGCTCAATATCCTGCCCATGATACCATTACTCTTGGCTATTTGAAAGATTCGCTGGATCGATTTCACAAAAACCGAACTTACTTCATCACAACATTCGTTCGAGAGGATTTCAATATTCCAAAATTCCATTCTCTCCTCCACTACATTGAAGCCATCGAATTCTTTGGAACTACCGACAACTACAACACAGAGATGTTTGAGCGCCTTCATATCGACTTTGCCAAACACGGATGGCGTGCCTCCAATCAATGCGATGAATTCCCGCAGATGATACGCTGGCTTTCCCGACAAGAAAAGATTGCCGGCTTTGAAGCTCACCTTCCACAACCCCAATTAGTGAACAATCCAGACGATTCACATAAAAAGAAGAAACTCCAAATTTCCATTGCAAAAAAGCCCAGCTTTTCAGGTCGCCCACTTTCTCTAATCGAGGAGAAGCATCTAGTGCCAGATTTCACATACTATCTAAAGGTCTTTCTGGATTCACTCCTTGACAAACCTATGCAAAATCGTTTCCTGAATAACTCTTCACTTCCTTTCACAAAAGTCGACGTCTACAATATGTTTCGTTTCCATCCCGATGGCATACAAGATAATGATGAGGAGAATGACCTCGTTAGAGCCCTTCCTAAATCCGCACAGAATCCACATGGTCGATTTGATACAGTCATTGCGTTTCTTAGTAACAAGGACTCTGAATCGACTGGTGTGGCTGGTGAGTTGAGTATTGACTTCAAGGATAAGCCATTGTCCTAACAAACACTATCTAGGTACAAGAGTTGGCCGAGTCAAAGTCATTTTTACTCTTCCCAGACAAGTTGAAACATTTATAGGATCTCAGCCCGCACCAAAAAATTGGCCACAAGGACCCTTGGTGTATGTTGAGTGGTATACAAATTTTACCGCAACTGCAGATATCAAAAATGGCATGATGTATCGGGTTCGAAAAGCATACACTTCAACTACCCCACCCAGAGTACAAGGCGCCATTCTTCCTTTAAAAAACATCCGACAGAGCTGCATGTTATTTCCCATTTTCCCCCAAGACGTTCCCATTGAATGGACGCCGTCTAACGTTCTAGACAAAGCCTCATCATTTCTAGTTAATAACTGGCTAAGTAAATACAGTTATCAGACTATTTGGTAGAAAAAATCACATGTACTTAATTATTCATTCTGCAAAGCATAGTTGTATATCGATAAACAGAGCCTGAGGTGGATTGATGGTGCAGATAATGACTGCATATATGTTTTTCGGACTCAGTGATCAACCCGACCCGACGATCACACTTGCCTTCACTCGATCATCTCATATCATAAGGGCTCGTTCACTGAGGCCCTTGCGCAAAGCGGAGCTGCCCATCATCCCTCCATTACTATCACCGGCACTACAAGAAACTTGTGGACGATTTGCATGAAATCCAACGAGAGCAACATCCTCGTATCAATAGCATCACCGCCGTGACTTTCGATGCCGCACTCAACTTTAGGGATGCATACATGGAATATATTCCGAACTACCCAATCGCTGCCTACAGAATTGATGAAGAGATGGCTAACAATTTGGCATTCAAGACCTTCGTTGACGTGAGTCGTCTCTTTTATATACATCCTTTCGCTGTGGTTTCTTCATTCTAACTATCTCGCTTGTAGCAATGTGTTCGCCATCCGGGTGCTCATCGTCTCGACATGAAAAATTTCATAAACAGGCCTATTCCTCGTTTGCTTCGTTATGAACTTCTTTTGAAAGGTATCATGGACGAGACGCCTCCTGGACATGAAGATTTGGAGTCGATCCCAAATGTCATTGATGTCATCAATGCACTTGGGAAGGAGACGGAGCCTGGGGTGTTTTCGGCAAAGCAGAAAGTTGATGTTTGGCGATACAATGCTGGTCTTGTGTTTAAGCCTGGAGAATCGATCGTGCGTGGTTTGAGACTTAAAATGTTGATTGTTGCTCATTGATTTTCGATAGGACATGGATCTCCTTGATGATAAATGGTCACTTATTTATTCGGGAAGATTGCTCAGGCAACCTGACAGCGGTCTCGAATGGAATGGATGGAGTGAACTCCACGTCCTTCTCTTCGACAATTATTGTAAGCAATGGTTAAATTTTAGTATCACATGATGCCTAATTTTATTACAGTGGTGATGACGAAGCCGAAAGAAAAAGACGGCATAATGAAATACCAAGTCAATCGTCGAGTAAGCCGCTTATTATTTCTTGCTACTACTGCATTGACCCCTTTTTGAAAGCCCATTCCACTGGATCTGCTTACTCTTGTCAACTTCACGGACCCGCCAGCCCAACGAAGCATGGGTATCCTCCACAACTTACGCGGTGGTGAATGTCACGAACCAGGCAGTATAATCCCAGCAGAGAACGCCACCGACTCTCGCTTCGTTTACCCTCTCACTTTGCACCACAACGGTCGCACAGGCGGACCGTATATCTTGTACGTGGAATCCGGCCAGATATGTTCCGAGTGGCAGAAGAAACTGGTGGATGTGCTTGGGCTGCAGAAGGCCGTTCAGGACTCGAATAAAGTGTTTGAGGTGGAGTATTTGAGTAGAGATACGTTCATTATACCCTCGATCACTCAGGGTGCCAATGGATCGACGTGGAATCAGGATAGTCAGTTCAGTTCATGGGCAGAAAGTGACGTGTTTGGTGCCTTTCAGTCAGTCCTTGCTTTTTTTTTTTTTTTACATTGTTGTGGATGCTCAATGTCTCTTGTTTTTGGCAGACACTCCCGATGGACATGCTCTTGTTGCTATTGGTTGTATGGAAGGTGTTTGGATTGGATTCCAACACGATCCCAAATGTGAGTGATGTGACAAGGTCGAGAACCTGGTAAATCCTTACAGAACTGTTTTCATAGCGATCTGGCGAGTTCTCCATTTGAAGATGGTCCAGCTGGTTTACTAGGATTTGAAGGTGCAAAGCAGGTTCGTTGTTCTTTTTCACCTTTGTGTACCCCTCCTGATTTCGACACGTTAGGAAGTCAGAAAGATGTCATGGTGTAGAAGGTGGCTTTGAACGAGGCGCAAATGGCCGGCATTTCAACTGTTGCTGTTGCTGCGCCCGCAGAAGGTTCAGTAAAAGCAGAGGAGGATGACTCCACACCTATTGACCCCGCGGATTATTGCAAGGGTCCCTTCCTCGAAGACGACGTCAATTCTGGCATATACCCCTACAAGCACCCCCTTTTCACATCTCAAACGACCAACAGACATGGATCCCACTCTATTCATCACCCCTCTTCAACGTCTGATGATCCCCACCATTATGCCAGCGGGTTTTGACGCGCATCAGATTATCAACAAGCGCGAGGGTTTCACAGACGCTTGCATTCAACAGAGGATCCGAGAGCTCGAAGCCATGCCTTCGACAATGGGTGATGGAACCTTCGATACTAAACATTGATGTCACTCAAGATGACGCTGCAAAGGAAGACAAGGAGAATGACAACAAGGGCCCCACCTGAAAGACGAGCCAAGCACAAACATGTTGAACAGCTTGGTGTTATCTGCAACCATGGAAAAGAGGTCATTGCCATCAACCGCGCCGCCCAGGACCATCTTGGTTGTATAGTCCTCGACTTCCATGCACATACAGAAAGAGGAGCATCCTCCCAAAGAGCGTCTCAAGGTGCTTGAGGCTGATAATGAAGAGGCTTACATGAAGCTCATCAATACTGCCAAGGACACCCGTATCGCTCACTTGCTCAGGTAGACTAGTTGCATACCTTGACTCGCTCGCTCAAGCCATCGTCGCTCAGCAAAACGAAGGTGGTCCAGTGCAGTAGCAGGGTCTGAACAGGAGGACGGCCCCACAAATGAAACTACTTTCGGTGCCAAAATCAACCCAGACAATGTCATCGAGGACAAGAAAGTTGACTATATACCATTGCCCACAGGATTCCAGAAAAGATCACACAGCAAACTGGTATCCCCATCGATGGTAAACTCAAAGATCACCAAATCAAGGGCTTGCAGTGGATGGTCATTTGTACAACAACAGGCTCAATAGCAAACGAGATGGTAGGTTTAAGTCCAAGAAGTTTTCGACTACTTTTACTGATTCTACCAACCAAAGGGTCTCGGGAAAACTGTTCAAACCATTTATTTGATCACCTTCCTCATTGAGTCCAAGAGGCAGTGTGGTCCTTACCTCGTCATTGTCCCCCTTTCCACGATGACTAACTGGTCTGGTGAATTCGCCAAATGGGCCCCTGATGTAAAAATCATTGCCTACAAAGGCAATCCAGCCCAGCGTCGTACAATTCAAGGGGAGCTGCGGTACAACAACTTCCAAGTCCTTTTAACAACCTACGAATGCATCATAAAGGACCGACCACACCTTAGCAAAATCAAATAGGTGCACATGATCATTGGTTCGTACTTCCATCACCTTCAGTATGTAATGGTGATCTTATGTGACATCCAGATGAGGGCCGTTGTATGAAAAATACCCAGAGTAAACTCGCCCAAACCCTGACCATATATTATCAATCTCGTTATCGTCTCATTCTCACCGGAACTCCTCTGCAGAACAACCTCCCTGAACTCTGGGCCCTGCCGAACTTTGTCTTGCCCAAGATCTTCAACTCTGTCAAATTGTTCGATGAATGGTTTAACACTCCTTTTGCCAACCCGGGCACAGGTGACAAGATTGAACAAAGAGGCGCCGCTCATCATTAGACGTCTCCATAAGGTGCTTCGTCCATTCCGCCTGCATCGCTTGAAAAAGGATGTATGATTAATGTCCAAAATAGTTTCGACAGTGACTGGAACCCTCTTACCGATCTTCAAGCACAAGATCGTGCCCATCGTATTGGACAAATGCGGGCTGTTCTAATCCTACGGTCTATCACAGAGAAGAGCATAGAAGAAGCCATGTACCAGGGGGCACATTATAAGCTCGACATCGACAACAAGCAGTTCGTTTTGACAACAAGTTGATGCATGAAGAACAGGGAGAGTTCTTGGTGCACCACCTTTCTAACCTTTGGGATTTCGTAATATTGACAGATATCGATTCTTTTTAGTGATCCATTCTGGAAGCCGATCAGGAAGACGAGAACGAAGAGGCTGGCGACATGAACAACGAAGAACTTTAGGAGCACCATGAGTCTGTAAACATCTTCTGCAATATGGATATAAAACGAGAGCGAATGACTGCGGATAACTGGTGCAATGCAGGACATCGTGGCAAACCTCCTCAATCGTTATGCAGCTTGATGAGCTGCCAGAATGTTATCAAACTGATGAGCCGTTCAAGGTCAAGGATATTGACTAACCGGTCTAGTGAATTCACCAAATGCCCCCAATGTCTTGTACGTTTATGAAAAGTTTATCTTCATCATCTTTTCAGATATAGTAATCAAGATGAATCTAAGTTGTGTCGGAGTCATCTAGGGTCATGGCCGATTAAGAATGCTCAGAGTTCTCCGCTCCCTTCCCAACGATCCTCCTAGTACTTTTCCCTGTGTCTTTCTCTTACCCCCTCATTACATCCCATACCTCTTTACTTGTAATGGAAGCTTATTGACGATCGCCTCGTTTTACATCAGACACAGTCACACCTAAACCCAGCGGTTCTGTAGAAATACCCACAACTGTTGAACCGACAGCTCGAAAACCCATTCAAAAAAAATCTGCAGGTGAACCCCGTGGATCGAAAGTGACACCCAAGAACTCCAAACAAAACCAGAAACAGGAGTCCAAGAAATCAAAAGGGAAACGAATGGAGGAGGATGAGCCTGAAGATGTGCTTTCGACAGAGGCTTTAGATCCACTCCTCAAAGTAATTTCCGCCGTTCTGGAGGCTTTTGCCGATGAGCACACGAACGAAAAATGGTACAAGCGTCTCAAATTACGGTATTCCCTCTTGTCAACAGTTATCAGCAACATAACGACTCGGAGGGACCTTGCAGGACGAAAGGAAATGGAGGAATTTATCTGTCCTCCCATCGAGGAACTCTCCCAGGAAACCCAATGCAATCACCCCAACCTCCGTACCAAATTCGAGGACATCGAAAGATTTCGCAAAATTGCAATAACTCATGCTCTGGAGCCAGTTGCACCATCGCTCTACTGTCTTCACAGGGCCTACCATAGGTACCAGCGTGATCCCAGAACAGCTGTACGTGCAGGACGTCCTGGGCCATACCCCATTCCCCTCGAACTTCTTCATCCTGCATTCAGGACATATACTTACTGGTCTGTCCTCAACCCTGTCGCAACGCCCGGTTGTTCCGATGAAGGGGAATTCATCGACCTCGACACTCGAATGGAGCTTGAAGAGTGCATCAGCATGCTTCGGCATTCTATGCCCCAGTTTTATTCCTCCCATGATGGACGGCTAAGGGCTTTCCTGGACGCTCTTAAGAAGATATTCCCTGAGAATAGCCAATATGAGTGGTGCATAAATGAGCCCGCCAATGTGGTCGATCCCACTGATTCTCAATCCCCATACAAAATCGACATTGTATACCGCTACAAGACGACTCGCATACCTCTTATCTTTGTGGAAGTAAAGCTTGAAATGGGTGAAGGCGGCGACCCTTTCTGGCAGAACAACCGGCTTTATCAATCATTCATAACAGAGCCCCAGGTTCGTGAAACCGAGGCCCCGGTATTTTTTGTTCAATTATGCGGTATGACCCCCAATTACAATTATTTCCAGACTTCTGACGTTTCTCTCCAGGTGTGCATATGGGGGTAGGTGGGGCAATTTGTGATTCAAAGAATGCCCCCCCTGTTGTCCTACAATTGGGCGGCTACATCAACCTCCAGTATGACCATTGTGGAAGGAGTTACAATGACGCCTTAAATACCCTGTGGGCGTTACACCAGGGCATAAGGCAAATTCCAAGGTAAATACCCTTATCAGAATTCAAACACTGTTTCTAATCTGCTATAAATCTATCTAGTACTTTTGGTGGACAGGGCTCCCAGCATGACGAGCTGGATGTTCCTCGTTTCAGTGAGCATCTGGGGATTGAAATTACAAAGACCCATTTTCCTGGTGTTTTGTATCTTGCAACATGGAAGAGGAATACCCCAGCCGCCATCCCTCAAACCAAGAATGCAGAGCTGTTGTTGAAAATCATCTACTCTGGACTGGCAAAACAAACATACGGCAAGGACGTCCACAAGTATCTAGCGAATCTCGACATGGCACCTCTTTATTTTGTCGATTTCCGCTTAGAATTCGACGATCTCCCTCTCGGCAAGGTGCCCCTGGAAACATACATTATGGAATACCTTCCCCCACCTTCAGGTTCAGTTGCGGGCTGGATAACGCTTCACAAATTGATTCATGAGCATCCGGAAGTGGCTGCAAGGTCCAAAGACGAAATCTCCGATGCTCTCGAAGCCATTACCAGCAAGCTTCAGCAAGCTTCCTATGTCCATGGCGATCTCTGAACTAACAACGTGCTTGTTTGTGTTACGACCACAGTGGGCCCCGATGGCAAGGGCACATGCGTCGTCCAACCAAGGCCCAACACTTCCCCTCAAGTTGCCTACCTGAAGGTCGTTGATTTTGACTGGGCAGGCATTGCAGAGCAAGTACGGTACCCTCATCAGAGAAACCCCGAAATTCACTGGCCAGGTCGAGATGGGCATCCCATCTCTATCAGTCATGACAGGGAAATGATTCACCGTTGGCTGTCTCTCTGGCCATCCAATGCAGATAAGCCCATTCAAAAACCCCTGAAAAAGATGCAGGTGATCTTTGGTGAAATTGGAAGCTCAACAATTGGAAGCTCAACAAAGAAACCGCTGAGTTGTGTGAAGGCCTTCTTTGGAGATTAGTATGCGATGTATTTGGTGGACATTTTTTCTTTCTTGTTTATGCTTTCGTCTTCATTCTCCATCATCTTCCTTCTTGGTTTCATCATCGTTCAAGTTCTTGTGTGTGCCAGTGATTGTAGCCATGACATTGTAATACGAAGCCCGTTGTTACCTGCGATATCCATTTGTGGCTGTGTTCAGTCTTAACCTCCTACCACCATCCGAGGCTGTCCCCACTCTTGTTTGTCCAAGATCTGGATTGTGGCTCTCAAATATATTTATCTGGCTTGTTTTCTACATCGATAACAATTGCCTTGACTTCTGTCCTGCCTGCAAACCCACCATCTTCGATGCTCGCCTTACCGAGCAGTTCAAAAGGAAACAATGGCTTGGTGTTATCTGCAACCATGGATGGCATTGGCTTCAGTCGAACTTTCAATTATCATGAGTCACCGCCACTTAATGGCCTGGCGGTGACTGGGGCCAGTGTAAGAGTCAGCAATTAGTAGGAGCCACCAAAAACATTGTTTCGCCATTCATTGCCAGTGGTGCACTCCTCGCTCTTAGATGGGCGGTCATTCATGTAATTTGGTTGGAGAACTATGGTGGACGAGGGACTACCTGGAGAAACTGATGTTTTCCGAGTCAGATGCCTTGGATTGGCCTGTTTTGTAAAGGTGCGTGTTCTCTTCACCCACAAAAGATGTATATGAAAAGTCTGAATTGAATCTCGCAGGCCCGCTTCTCCTTGTTTTTGGCCTCACAAAGAAGGTTCCATATACCTCTTTGCCTTTCTCTGGGTACCATCTACAGGAATTCACCGTTTTCCCCACTCTTCCATTCTGCTACATCTTTTCCACCTTCATGATTTTCATGATGCTTGGATTGCTTCTCTACACCGCCATCATCTCTTCTTCACAAATTGTCCCAGAAAATCAGTGCTGACTCCTCGCTCACACTGCATGCCAAATCAAGCAATGCCGTCTGTGATCAGTGCTCTGAGCTCTCGCACTGGCAACAAGTGTGGCATCCTACAACAAACACATGAGGTTCTGTCTTTTCAAAGCATGCGTAGCAATGTATTATCCTGTCTAAGGTACACTCCAAGGAATGCTCATCTCTGACGAGTATTGTACAACTGTAAGTAACCCTTTTTTCTCCTTTCTTGATGCGCCAAGTTTGGCTTATCCACCCAATTCTAGCTGTCCTCCTTATTCCCCACATGTGTCTCTGACGCGTGCCGCACACAGGGCAGCCCTTACCGCTAGTGCTGATGTTGGCCCTCTCATGACTGCCGTCATCATCAACTGCCCAGAGGAACACGCCAACCCGATGAACAACAACAACAACAACCACCACCATCTCGCCCGTGTGGTAGGTGGAATTGCTGCTGTTCTGGCCAACTCGAGCTTTGGGCACTCGATGTATGTCGTTAAACGACGCTCAGTACCGCCACGACTTGCCGAGGATTCGAACAACCACCACCACCAACGTCATCATTCACAACTTTCATACCGACTTTTTTTTCCCCCTTCACTATGCAGTCCCAGCCACGAAAACTGCCCTCATATCATCTGCCTACATTTCCTGGACCAAAGCCCCACGTGCTGACTCAAAAACCTCATTCTGCACAAAAATCCATGCAGAGGATTGCCCGCCTTCTTCTCTATGTGCACGTATGAGAACTGAAGTATTTATGGCCAACATGGGTATCTGAAGCAGAGAATAAGGCTCTCAAAGCCCGAGCATCGACAGTAATTGGTCATTATGCCCAACAACCAAGCCGAGCCTCAGTAAGCCTCGCAGCTACTGTTGCCAGCTCTCAAGGGAGTTATGAGTGTAAGTGGCTTATAATATCTTAATCCGCAAGTGTGAAGAACTGATGTTCACCTCAGGTCCGAGCTTCTGCTGTCTTCCTGGTCTTGATACCGACATTAACAGCAATCCCTATGTCAGTTTTCAACGCTCGTGCACTGGCATCTCTAGTTACTGTTGCTGGTCTCCCTTTTGGACGACCCACAAGTAGCTGTGCACACAGCTGCATGGAATGCCTTTGATTCCTTTGTCAAGTCAGTCCCAAAAGACGCCACTAGTCATTCCCCTTTGTCGAACCACAGGTGCACCGGGCCGCACAGTTCCGGGCTTGGACCTTCCCAAGGCGTTGAGAGGTGCGGCGTGAACCTGAGCAGAGAAACCACAAACACAAAACACACACACCAGCGGAGCGAGGCTCTATGAACGAGCGACGCGATCCACACAAAATAGTGTCGTAGACACTATAAATCC
>Ga0307517_10008916_pt1 | contig 14322 bp, 3 predicted proteins | sample 23_EM_MG_FD_194515 | JGI IMG/M metagenome (GOLD analysis project Ga0307517, IMG submission 194515) | Populus trichocarpa ectomycorrhiza microbial communities from riparian zone in the Pacific Northwest, United States - 23_EM | ecosystem: Host-associated > Plants > Roots > Unclassified | place... | reverse complement strand
CTCACTCTTCTTAGCCATTCTGATAATAAATACTACAAAGAGAATGATTTTTGCTTAAAGAGTGATTCAACTTTGAGTTGCATTTACTTAATCAACGTCAAGTTTTTCTCTGACAATGTGTTCTTTTTCTTACTCTTTTATGCAGATATTAGAGGGCCTTCTTAAGCTGCAGGAGAACAGAGAATGCGCTGATTGTCATAGCAAGTACTCATTTATGACCCTTTCTTAGCTTCAGCTTAATCATTTTCGCAATTATAATGTCTTGTACTCAACTAGAATTCATCCTCGCCTGGTTTTGGATTAGGCTGTTTCATGCCCTAGCCACTTTTAGAGATAAGCTAAAATCTTCGTGTTCACCATTATGAGGTGCTTGTTTAGCTATAATCTATTTCAATGGGTATTGGATTAAGTTCCAACATGAGATCACATTCTTAGTAAGCACTCTGGAACCTAACTTCAGCTGAACTTGTATATCCACACATGGAGTTTTGTGAATTTCTCTTATGTTTTCTAGCAGCTGCTTTTAGTCTATCTTAGAAGGAATTCTTTGTTTTCTAATTTCCACTGAAGTGAGGGCAACAACTGAGTGATTCTAGGACTACGAGACAATGGAAGCATCATACACATTGCAAAACTCACAGAAACATTGTAGAGAAAGTTACTGACATAGAAGCATAGTGAACTGAATTATCGTGACTGTTGGCTCCCATTCTTTGCTACCTGTGTGCTATAAGTCAAAAGCCTGGCAGGCATGGATTTTTTCACTAGTTAGAATAGTTTTTTTTTACATTCTGGTGATGCAAAAATATGGTTGTAGAGAATTTCAAATTACGTCTTTACTTGTCCAAGAAACTGTTAAGAGTTCGATCTTAGAATTTTGGCTTTTCAATTTATTATCTCAGGGCACCGCGATGGGCAAGTGTGAACCTTGGAATATTTATATGCATGCAATGTTCAGGAACTCATCGGGGTCTTGGGGTGCATATTTCACAGGTTTGTATTGCTATTCTTGCTTTTCTAGTGTATCTTTCACCTTCTACTAGCAAAATCTGGGATCTTTACTTGTATAGCCATTTTTTACTTCCTTTTTGTTATTAGCTCTTTCATTTTTATCGCTATACATTATTTTGTTGGCTCCTCACCACATTACGTCATTACCTGTACTGATAATGGCTTGGACATTTTGGCTTTGCGAATAGGTACGGTCTACCACACTGGATACATGGTTGCCAGAGCAGGTTGCTTTCATGCAATGTAAGCATATCTCACTGTTGTTACGTGTGAAATGAATCGCGAATCAATCATCTGTAAATGATATAGTTTCTCTATTAAAAAATAAGTTGTTTCATGGCCTTTTCCTCTATGAATGACAGAAAAATTTAAGATTTTGCTACAAAAATCTGACTGATAGGTTTTGTTATTTTTCATTGGCCATCCAGCTTCTCTGGCTAAGAACCACAAGTAGATATATAGTTTGCGGTTTAATGCTTGAAAAGCTTTTGATCTCGTTTAATTTGGAGTGTGTATAATGACCATTATTGCACAACTGTTATGCTAACCATTCTTATTTGAATTTGTTTGTCTAATAGCCGTGGGTAACAGGAGATCCAATAGTTTCTGGGAAGCAGAACTGCCTCCAAATGTTGACAGAAGTGGGATTGACAGATTTATCCATGCTAAGTAAATCTGCTACTGAAGTTTATAGTGAGCTGTATCTGAGAACAAGATTTCCATCTTTATCTTTCTTGATTAACCCAGTTTGAATTTTTCCAGGTATGGGGAGAAAAGATGGGTTTCAAGAAATTCAAAGCAACCAACTGAAGTTTTAAGTCGAATTAACTATAATAATGACATGTTGGTAGAAGGTGCAGCCAGTAGGGTTGTTCCGAGGCAAACACGGCCACAGTCTCTTGACGAAGAGAGTTTTACCAGGATCACAGCACAACTTTCTCCTCCAATTACAAGACCTCGTTGGGTAATGTTCCTATATAAATCTTAATATATGGTGATTTGTGCTTGAGAGAAAACTCTACCTGACTTGCATCTTAGTTATAAACTGAGAATAATATGTAAAAGAGAATGGAAGCTAGAATCTTAATCACTTTCTAAGTTTTATGCTATGTGAATAACCTCACAAAACTCTTTTCAAATCTTGTGCAATGCTACGATATAAAATGACTATTTATATGAATGGTATTCTAATTATCTATAGAATGTTTAAATAAACAAAAACAATGCATGAGCTCTAAAGTCCACTTTTCCATATAGGCTTCGTTGGACATGAAGAGCGATCCAATTGCTTTTCCTACACCAAAGGGACTAACTGAGAGCATAAAGAGGACCGATGGTCCTACAGACCTCTACAGCTTGCTTTATGTCGATGATACGCAACAAAATACCTCTTCCATGGCAACTCCTTCGAGCTGGGCAACTTTTGATTGTAAGTATATGGTATATCTGTTAAGTATGATATGTGCACATCTTTTATTGATATATAGAATTAGCATTTTGATAGTTCCTGAAATTAACTGTTGGAATATATTGTAAGAAGGAAAATCTTCACGCTGTGTAAGTTCTTTCAAATTCTATTAGCTTACCATTCTCTCCTCGAATTCAATGTTTTCTTTCTCCTTTTTTTATTTTTGGATGAAATGTATTTTAATTTGTTTGAGATAAAGTGAGATGGTAGTTCTCTGCGATACGAATGAATGCTCTTTATGTAGACTAAGTTGCCTGAAGACAGCCTCCAAGCATGTTGATCCTACCCTGAACTTGATGCACCGCTCTTGATTCATCATAAAACTGCACCATCAGAATAGACAAGTTATACGCTAGACTCTTATACCACAATCTGTGGTTGCAGGAAACGATGTGCTGTTCAAGCAGGTGGAGCTACTTCACAGCTGGTCAAGTCGGACCATGGCATCGATTACCAACTAGCCACTAAAGTATAGATCACAAGTTTATGGACTGAAGTGAACAGTTTATATGTCATCAACAAGGTTTGCTCTCTCATATTTTGCCAAATTTGGCACACCCCTTTTCCCCTAGGAGGTGCCATAAGATTCGAAGAACATTCTCTGTCAAGGGTAGTGGTTTCTCATCTCTGTATGTAGGAAAATCATTTCCTAGATAAACATCATTTATCTGCTTGTGGCTGTGCAAATGTTGACATCCTTTTCTGTATGCCATACAGTATGAAAGCAAGGGATAGTGTATCATTTCTTGTAAATTGTGATATTCAGTTAAAGTTGTGGTTTCACCCTTCATTGATGACTGTTCAAGGATCTTTCTTGGATGAGAAGCGAGGTGTTGAGCAAAAAATTGTACAAGTTGCTCCACTGAATTGTTTACAGCGGCATGTAAATCATACGCAGAAGCATACAATTTTAAAGCTAAGAGTTACAGTTTGAGTAGGATGGATTTCAGGACATGGATCTATCAGTGCATCTGTCAACTTTTCAAGTTTCATGCAGAATTTACTTAAATGTAACACAAAGGCCATTTCTTCCTGTTTTCTGAGATGCCTTTCCTCCCCTTCCCATGACTATTCTTCGGCTGATTACTGGGGCATTTAGGAGGTTAATGTGATTGATTTACTTCATGTGGTCTGGCAAAACTCTGGGCTGTTGTCATGCATTTTTAAAAATAAGTTTAAGCCCATTATAAAGGACCCAGAACTATGAAGTTATCGAACAAGAGAGAAAACAGAAGATGATTGCTGAGCATAGTTGTCAAAACCAATCTGGGCATGGCCCAGAAAAAAAATCTAAGCTATTGGATGACTGGTTTAACTCATGAGAAAGCTGTTTTTATTAGAACTACATTGTTTGATTTTCTGTTTTTTTTTAAAAAAAAATGTTGACAGATTTATATCAACTTTATTTGGATTAATAGAATTATTAAAAACTTAGATAAGTCAATATCTAAGTGTATGATCGAAAAATAAAAAAAAAATTATAAATATGATAAAATTAAGTTCAAAACCCATATAAAATTTTTAATAATAAAACACTGATTTCAATCGAATTTTCATGAACAACTTATTATTAGTTTTATTATTTTTAGATCAGATATATAATTTTTAAGAAAAAATCTTAAATTTCAAATAAAAATTTATAATAATATTTAAGAATAATATCAAAATTAAAAAGTAACTGAAATCGATAAAAAAAAAAATTATGTGTAAAAAAAATAAAGAAATAAAAAAAGAGAGTAAAGGCCCAGGCACGCACGCGCGCCTGCCTGGCCCTGATTTGATTTTTTTTTATTTTCAAGGGGGCGAGCCACCCCTTATATTTTTGGAGAAAAAGAAATAAGAGGTCAGCTGTCCCAATTTAAAAAATGAAGGTCATCCACAACGCTGCAACCTATTCCCTTATCACGCGCACCTTGACCAAATGTGCAACAACACAAAATTGTTATAAATCGATTAAAAAATTATATTAACATACTTCACTATGAACATAAAAATATTATAAAAAATCCTTTTTTTATTTTTTTTATTTTGTAGGTTAATATTAACCCGAGATACATGTTCAATATTAAAGGTGCATGTTAAATTGGGCTACCATCCCGAGCCCATATGCCTTGATAAAAGTTAGGTTCGGGAATGGTAGCTTAAGCCCGTGGAAATGTTTTTTTTTAAAAAAAAAATTAAATTTAAATTTATTAATTAGTTATCTATTTTTATTACTATATTATTAGAGAATAATACAAATCATATCATGAGACCTCATCTAATAGCTTAAACTATTAGGTTAAAATGATTTTTTGACATGGTATCAGAGTCTTGATGACCAAGTGGCCACGAGTTCGAATCTCACCATCCCCATTTATTTGATAAAAATTAAGTACAAGATAATGTGGACCTGTACAAGTTTCAAGTCCACTTGAAGGGGTGTGTTAGAGAATAATACAAATCATATCTTGAGACCTCACCTAATAGCTTAAGCTATTGGATTGAGATGGTTCTTTAACATATATAATTCTCTCCTCGCTATATTCTCTAATAGAGTCGTAAGTGTAACATGGGTCTATAATTTTATAATTGAGTTTTTATTTATAATTGTTTTTTTAACTGAAATGATCAAATTAACTTATACTTATTTTAATTAAATTTGCGGGCTCTTGTGCCCATATCCTCATAGATTTCCCACGGAACAAGATAAGTCACTGATTTTTTTACACAAGGTTTAGATGGCGCAAGTTCTATCTATAAAATGATTATTTCTAATTTCTAATTCATATTAATCATAATATCCGTTGTAATCCAATTCTGATCATTATACATAAACGTTGGTTACAATAATAAATTTCTACGAGAACCATAAATATTTCTGATTATATACTCTTCTTGAGCCATTGAAGAAGATTTTTTTAAATAAATAAAAAAAAACATCGATTCAATTATGGAAATTCATTAACGTGGCCCTTCCATCAACCTAACAGAAACCCTTTTTTTTAAGGAAAAAACCCAACAGAAATTCTTGCATTTGTCGTAACTTTAATTTGAATTTAATTAAAAATCTTGTCTTCCCATAAAACCAATTCCTTTGATGCTTTTCTTTATTTGTTTACTCTTCCTTTTCTCTCGTACGGATTCAAGCCTAAGACCACATAACCTTAGATTCTCTTCTTTGTTTTAAAAAGTCGATCAATGAAGCTACTGGCAATGCTTTAGGGCATGCAAGGACAACTTCGAGCATGGAATCTGTTCTTTTGCTCGATGCTGTCTACTTTGAGATTGTGCTTCGGACACTACAGCACAAGAACCATAGTAATGGGTGTCTCTCTTGCATCTTAGCTTTTGGACATATAAACTAGATTTTCTTGGAAAAAGACAAGCCAACTAAGAGCTGGCACTTCTTGTTATTTAAATTATATAACTCTCAGGTAACTTAATTAAGTAGGTTTTGGATTTGTTCTTCAATAATAACGAGTTTAAGTTCTTTCAGGGATACTGAAAACTAGTCGAAATACATACAAACTAACCCAAACATCTACGTTAATAAAAAATGAGGGAATATGGGCAATTTGTTCAGTTGGGTAGAGAAGGTACTGCTTATGGATTGAACCATTAAATGAAAAAACTCATTTTCTTTCGCTGATATAAATCTCTCTGTCTATGTTTTACTGTCGAGATGGAGACAATTCCATTAAAATGACCAACTTCTAGGTGTAACAAACCTGTTCTTTATTCATGTCTTCAAACCCTTCAATTCCACTTGCTCTATGGCACCACGGTATTTCTATACAAGCTTTAGGAAACCAGCTATTGTTTGACCTAATCATTGTATCACTCGATCCTACCTCAATTAATTATCGTTTGGTTTAATGATACTCTCTTATAGAGTAAGGGGAAGAGAGAATAAAACTTGAGTTCAAGCCTTTTTATGATCTTGAGAAATAGAAGATTTTGGAGACCATTCCTATGCAAACCTATGATTGAGGAGACCCGGAATCTTTATGTATTTCATTAAATAAACTATATGAAGGAATTATGTTTCTTACCTTTTCTTTGTTTTCTTTTTTGGTTTATATATATAGTGATTGGTTATTTTTTACTTTTAAAGAGAAGAAGACAATAAAAATAGAAGAGAAAAGATAGAAAAAGAGATAAAATTATGTTTAGTAGTGGTGTATAAAATAAAATAACTGTTTTTAAATTATGTTTTGTTATGGTAAATAAAATAAAATAAAATATGAAAAAATATATTTTAGTCTTAATATGTATTATTATGAAACTTTAATATATATATATATATATATATATATATTGTTATTTTTTATTTTAGTTTATAAATGTTGAAATTAATAAGATTATTATAATAGCTTTAGTTATAAAACCAAGACTAACCTAGTGGGTTGACCTGGAACCAGTCCGATGCAAGGCCTAGATTGGTCTTAGTTTAAAAAAGAATAGAGAAATGATTGACTCGACCTGACCTGATAAAAAATCCAAGTTGACCCATGATAAAACACAAGTGAAAAACCCTTTGACTTTTTTTTTTGTCAAAACAAGGTTACTTTAATTATTATTTTTTAAAAATTGGGTTAACCAGGTTGACCCTCCCGATCCATTTCTTGAACCTTGTCTCAAATAAACTCAAAAATCGAGTTTTAAAACTATGATAATAATCACTTTTATTTTTATGTTTACCAGAGCCAACCCTGGTTGACCCTCTTGATATGTGACTCAGGCCTCGTCCTGAGTCGATCCTCGAATTAAATTTTAAAAATATAATCATAATTATTTTTATTCTTACATTGACTCGGGTCAACCCGACTCATAACCCAGGTCTCGACCAATGACCGGGCTTTGCCTCGGATCGACCCCTGGGTTGAGTTTTAAAATTATGATAATAAGCCTTTTATTGTTGCATGTTTTTAGTTAGATAATTTTAAAATTAAAAGATTTTTTACAAAGATATTTTAAAAATAAAAATATTGTTTTAAGAGACATGTTCTCTTTATACTTTATGTTTTGAAAAAACATAAATTTATTCTAAAATTGTCTTAAAAACAAGATTATTTTTATATTTCTGCTTCTATTTTTATATCTTCATTCTCTCTATTTTTTTTGTGCTAAATAATAGAACTTTAGATTCTCACTTTCTCTTCTTGAAGAAATTAATTATACAAAAACAGACATTGCCCTTGATTTTTACTCTTTTTATTTGATAAGTTGGACAAGAAACATAGTTTAATAGCCAACAAGAGAAGAGAATGACTCACTGTTAACAGCATCATTAAAAACAAACAAACAACGAAATTAAATTAATTAAGAAAGAAACAATTTAAATATTACAACTATTAACAAAAACAAGAAAAAATCTGTAATAAATTACTCGAGGGTCATTAGATTAATGAAAAGCTAATGACTCATAATGTTCTTGAGATTTCTTTGTTGTTATATATCAATTTTCAAATATTCTTCCATGATCAACGTCCCAAGTTAAAGAAAAGCTAAATACTATGCTCCAATATGGCTTGCTTTGCTCACAAGTCTGTTTCACTGTTGAGAAGCACTGTTAGCTTCTCTATTTGTGTGAATAAAAATCACAGCTTTTTTAAAATTATGTTCTGGTTGTTTTTCAAAGTATTTTTCACTTAAAAACATATTAAAATAATATATATTTTTATTTTAAAAAAAAAATTGACATCAGCATATAAAAATGATCTGAAAACACTAAAAAAATATTAATTTGAAACAAAAAAAATAAATTCAAATTTTTTCAAAAAAACTTTTAAAACACAAAAACAAACAGACCGGACTCGAAAGAAAAATAGCATGGGAACTTGTCATATCTTCAACTGTTCTGAACTATTTTGATCATTTTAAAAATAATTAAGGTAACTCATGCATAGAAACATCTCTATGATAATTATATTTTTGTTTTTCTTCATACGAGTAGATATATACACGAGTACATATCATCTTTATTTCTATTATCTTTGGTTTTTTTTTTTTTTTGAAATAGCAATTATACTCTAAATTAATTTTTATTTTATTTTAAAAGCAGGCAAAAAAACTTAATATCAAATTAAGTATTTAGAACGGTGGTTGTCGAATGTCAAGAAAGGATAATGTAAGGAAGTTGGTATTTTGCATAAACAATATTTTGGTCTTCTCCAACAATTCTCTCAAATTAACTAGCTAGCTAGGTAGACGATGATCAATGAAACCTAGCAAATTGTTTCCTTAAGACGCAGAAACCAGGCATCATCATCTAGCTAGAACATGGAGCTCAAGAAAGACTTGCAATGAAGGAATGGCACTATGAAGATCTAGAAAGTTGACACTGTAATTAATGGTATGAGTTCCATTAAAGCACGTAAAGTAGCTTGGAAACAAAGCATGTACCGCCCTGCAAATCGGTCACAAAATCTTCAAATCCAAGCAAATAGAAGCATGCTATTGCTCCTGCATGATGCAGTTGATGGCACCCAATTATTATGAAAAAAGATACTGCTCATCAGTAGCTACTACGCGCTTACTTGCTTGATCACAGTTCAAATGGCCCTTCCTTAATAAAGAAAAACCCTCGCATAAAAGATAACTACTGCAAGGATAGGGCGCCGCCTGGTGGTGACCCACCACTAACACCCACCAGCCACCACCACTTTAGTGTTTAGTGGCAACAACTCTATAATCTCTTATACAGCTCCTACCAAATGTGAGTATGTGATCCCTTGTCTCCCCATTCCATATGGATTCATTACTAGCCTGGACATTGTTGCAAAACAGTGTTTGTCGGAGTATTTTTATGATACCAACTCGTCGGTATTAAGATGTTTTTTTATACCAACATAATTATATAAAAAATAAATTATTAACTCTAAATTTTTATATGAACTAAATTTTTTTAAAATTTTAATTAATAAAATGCAAAAATATAATTCAAAATGATAATCCCCACATCTTATAGCTAGCTTTATAGTTAATAAACTCACCTGATGATGAAAGAATCAAAGAAATAAATGGAGTTGACATGGTGATTGGGCAGGGCCGGAGAGGAAGGTGCAAGTTTGATAGATATAAGCGGTGATAGAGGATACCGGCAATCGGAAGGAGGGGCGGGGCTTGGGTGTTTCCCGGGGGCAGACATGGAAACCCCATTAACAAATTGCCAATAATGAAAAAGGATATTCTTTTCAACGAATAAGGCTTTAGTTTGGTAATTACGTGGATGGTGCTGCATGGTAAATCTTCAAAGCTATTTTTTATTTCATTTTATAATCATTAAAATAAATATTTTTAAGAATTCGAAGGATTTAAATTCAAGAAAATATATTTTTTAAGTTAAATTTTTATTTCTTCATGAAAAGTTTTTTATTAAATTTTTATTTCTTCATGAAAAGTTTTTTATTAACAATGTTGTTATTTAAAAAAAATAAATATTTAAAATAATCTCAACAATTTAATCTAAGGAATGAAAAACCTTATTTCTTTTGGCAAAACTCTCATTTCCTTAATATTTTTTTTGCGGAAAAAACATGTGTTTATTTATTACTAGTTTGTTTTTTTTTTAAAAAATAAAACTTATCATAATCTAAAAATAAATTTTTAAAAATAAATTGAAAAATCATGTCTTCATAATTTTTTTTGGTTGTATGAAAAAACAAAAGAATAAGTAATTTGTGTAAACCATAGTTTTGAAACCCGGTTGCGACCCGTTGACTTTTGTTTTTTTTTATTAAAATGATGTCGTTTTGATTAAAAAAAAATTGACCAGGGCCTTGGATCGAGCCGGGTCTGAAAACTATGGTGTAAACTATATAAAAATTAATCATAAAAAATAGATATTATATTCTCATTGAATATTCTTTTGCAATTTGTTTTTATAATTTATAGCATATTAGGCTAATATATTACATATAACCATAAAAGCTCACTGTTTTACCAGACAAATACTAAGGTATCAATGCAGAGCTTGGTTTTTATTTTCTTGGAATATTTTGGATTAATTTTGTGAATTAAAATTAAATCTTTTTTATTGGAAATTAATTAGGTAGACATCAAAACTTTAAGAAAAAAGATTAGTTTCTTTTAGTCTTTTTTTTACACTTACATGTGAACCAACAATTATTTGCCAATTTTACCCTCCATCTATATATAAATGTAATTTGAGATATGAAATGAGGAGGAGCTTAGTTCATTAGGCAACTCAAGATTTGACTAGAGAAGAAGGGCACCATCTGTCGAGTGCTTGTATTTATTTATTTATTTATTTATTTATTATTATTATTTCCTCTCTATAAGATATTTGCATACTATCCAATTAGTACTGAAGGTGGTGGTTGAGTTCTATTCTTTTCAATTTGAAAATGAAAAGTAACTAATAAGATTCGATTGTGATTTGTGTAATGTCTGTCTTTGGTACTGTGGTGGTGTTTTTTTTAAAAAAAAATTATAATTAAGATTTTATTATTTTTTAAATAAAAAATATTTTAAAAAACAATCACTAATATAATATTAAACGACATTTAATAACAGTGAAAGCGTGATTTTAAAATAAAAAAAAATATTTGGACTGTGAAGTTTGAATTAGGCACAGCTCATGTTTTGTTTTGTTTTCTACACAAATTGGAGAAAAGAGAGATGTTATAAAGACGGTCTTTTTCCAACTTTTGTGGCGTCGAAGACCAAAATGATCTTTTCTGTCTTCTCTCTTTCATGTCAATAACCCCACCCTAAACTGTGATGGTCAATGATCTTTTCTTCACCTTTTTAACTATCAAGTCCGAAGTGTGGTATTTTTTAAAAAAATGTTAAAAAAAATTTCAACAATTTTCATAAATCATATTGAAAATTTGCTCCATTTTAAATTTATTTTAGATTCTAAATAAAATAATAAAATAAATTCACTTATTAAATTGTTCTTGTTAGAAATTTGTTAAAACATGGCCGAAAAACACATCTGGAACCGGATTAAAAAGAGAGTACACTCACTTTAATAATTATAACATAGAACATTAGCGTGATTTAAATAAATTATGGGTGAATAAGAAAGTGATCTCAAATAACTTTTAATTGATATTTTTGGTGAAACTCAAAATCCTCTAAAAAAACCTCCATCCCATATAGAAAAGAAAAAAACTTTGTTAATATTTATATAGTGAGAAGTTGAGAAGTTCAAATTTAGCTAAAAGAACACCAAACTTTTAGAGTTAAGAGATCCTAAGCAAAGTGAATTTTGAACTAAAACTCCTCCACACACACGTGCAGCCAACTCAGCTTGGGTTAGGTTTATTATAAAATAACTTTCGGGGCTACAAAATATTATTGTTTGTCAACTGAAATTTAGGCTTGGGGCTTGGCCCATGATGAATTATTTCTTATAGCTCATGAAAAGATGAATTTGATTAGTTTTTCCATAATTTTCATTACTGCATAAGAGATTTTTTAGCTCAAAATTCACCTAATTTAAATCCAAAAATATTCAAATTTAATTTTGGTTTTATAGTAGGTAATCGAAGTTGTTAATAAACTTGGGTTGAGTTTATTGCAAAATATGTTTTTGGGCTATAAAGATTATTTTTTACCAACTGGAATTTCGGCTTAGGCCTATTCCATGAAGGATTATTTCTTTCAACTCATGAAAGGATGAGTCTAATCAGTTTTTTCAAAACTCTTTCAACAGTTTCTAAACAATTTGTTTTAGCTAAAAAATCACATGATTTAAATCCAAAAAATATTTAGATTTAATTCTAGTTTTATAGTGGGTTATCAAAGCTATCGGTGAGAGAATTTCATTAGCTTTTGATTTCTAAGATTCTCTATAAAAAGAGACTAAATGAGATTGTTTGGATTGGTTAATTCTACACTATTTTGATAGAATTCAACACTCTTCTTCACCTAATTTCCCAACTTTACTCTTCTGGTTTTAAAGCTTTGTCATTTCTTTAAATTCTCTCCTTATCTAAAGCTTTGGTTCAATCCTTATATAAGAATAATTAAGTTTTATTTTTTTGGTTCGTTAGACCTTGTTTAGGAGTCCACCTAAACAAGTTGGTGTTGTTGGAATTTTAAAAAGCTTATTGAAAAGAGTCCTTTTGAAAAAAAATGAGAAGCAATAAAAGCTTAAGGATAAAATATTAATCCTTGACAACAAGAAAGGAAGTAACATTTTTTGTTTTGTTTAACCTATATATTAGTATATATGCTAGGATTATGATTCAATTATTTATCCAAGTTTGTAGCAAGTATGCTAGTCTTTTTGTTATGATTGTAGGTTGTTATATTCTTATTACATTGCACGTATATAATCTAAACATATTTTTCTCGCTTGTCTAATTTTATTTGTGAATTTTGGACAAAGAATAGCGAATGAGAGAAAAGTAAGAACAATAAGAGTTTATTGCATAATCATCAAATTTGGCTTGAACCATTCGGGTTAAGTTTGGTTTTGAACCAGATTTTGAGATGACCATGATTAAACTTGGACAACATGACAAATTTACTCGCGGCTCAATTGATTTGATAAAACTAAGATGATACTTGGTTTGGTCAACCCCAAGTATTTTAATTTTAAATCTAAAATGATATCATTTTATATATAAAAAAATAAAACAATGTTGTTTTGGAATATACATGGATTGACCCGTTGACCCATAAGGTGACCCAACCAATTCGTTCCTTGAGCGAACCAGTTCAAATCCCAAGACAGGATACAATAACTATATATTATACTGTATCAACCAACCTAATAGTTTATATGAATTCGTATTTTTTGATCAGCTAGTGGGTGGTTAAAGGCAGTGTGATAAGGTAATCATTTATGCAGTGATGACTTATTAGTTGGTATTTAGCAGTAGAGCGCCGATCGTGAAAGCAGCCTTAATGCTAATCTGATTAAATTTTTAATCAACCAAACTAAATTAACGAATAGGAGCAAAAAATTAACCCAATATTTTTTGTTAAAGCTAATCCATCGTTTGAATTTGACTAGATGGTTAGGATTGAATCAAAGAAAGGAGAGATTTAAGCGTTTCTCTTGAACGAAGAAAGCCCGATGCCCCCCTCCCTTCTCTTTGCATTGTGGTCCTCTGTCTATCCTGTATCACTTCGCTACCTCTTTTATAAGTCTCTGGGCAGCTATCTCTCTCTGTGCTACAGAGCAATAAAAATGCAAAATCTCTCTGCAAGATTTGCACTTTCAAAATCTTGAAAGCAACACCTCATGTTTTCCTGAAATAAAAGATTATGAAGCCAGTCCACTGTTTTCTCGTCAAGATTGATTCTTGAAGGGTTATTTTTTTCTTCTTCTTTATAATAGCATCTTGCTATCACTTCTGCCAAATATTTTTGAAGAGCTGCAGGGGTTTATTTAGTTAGAGAAGGTTTCAACTGCTTAGTGCCTTTTCTCTTCCAGATTATTCAAGATGTTTTGGAGAGTGCCCTTTCTTGACTCTTGTTTGCTATATATTTCAAATAGCAATAAGTTTGGTCTTTAGTTTTCCTCATTTCGGTGACCATCGAAGTCTTGAAAATTCATAGTAGTTTATGGCATATTGCTGAAAGTTGAAATTGTTTCTTCATCTTTTCTTTTCAGTTCTTTCTGTTCAAGGAGTTTTCATCTTTCTGATAGCTAAACTTGTGCACCCAATGGCCAATCTGTTTGAGATTTCTTCTTTCAAAACAGGCAAATTTGGTACCACAATCTGGGTTGTAAAGATGATGCTTCTCTGTGTAGGGATCATTTCCACTTTTATTTTGTTCAAAGTGGCTATAATTCCTTGCACTTTTAATCTAATTCTCTCAACTCTTCCTAGCGTATGGATCTCCCTTCGTGGCTGGTTATCTCCTCCTTACATCTA
>Ga0307517_10008915_pt1 | contig 14322 bp, 16 predicted proteins | sample 23_EM_MG_FD_194515 | JGI IMG/M metagenome (GOLD analysis project Ga0307517, IMG submission 194515) | Populus trichocarpa ectomycorrhiza microbial communities from riparian zone in the Pacific Northwest, United States - 23_EM | ecosystem: Host-associated > Plants > Roots > Unclassified | place... | reverse complement strand
AAACACATTTCCTCCCGGTGATAAGATTAATTCCTGCAGGGTGAAATCCCCGGCACAGCCAGTGCTCGTCACTACACAAAAAAAAGAGAACAAGATCGGGTTTAACTCCTGGACGCGCTCACCCCGCAACGAAGCAGAGTCAAGTCAGGGGATGAGGATGAAAACGAGCGTGCGGTTGCGATTAATTCCTAGTTGTACTACATATATAGGTGTTACAAAACACTTAATCAAGTGGGTAGAAGGTGAGGGAGAGAACGAACAAAACGAAGGGAATATGAAATGAACGAGAGAGAAAAAAAGGGAGAAGAATCCGAACTACACTACTTAACTAAATTCTGGGCGTATCGATACCCCAACAAATATCTCCTGGGCTCTAGGTCAAACGAACCGTGAGGGAAGTGGAGGAAGCTAAACGTCAAGAGTGACGAAAGGAGCGTGAGGGGATTGTGAGCTGGATTAAGGTTAAAGGAAAAACCAAGAAAGTAAGGCTGTACAATTATAGACATGTTAGTGAGAGCGTGAGCGTCTCAGGAACACACCACCGAAAGAGAAGTGAACGGTGGTGCCAAACCCAATCCACAGAAAAACTGTTGAGAGGGTCGTGACGGCGGAACTCAAACTTTACCTCGAGGAGTTTACCGTGGTGCACGCCCGAGGTCGACACCCACTGCCGGGGTTTCGGTGATGGGTGACGCTACCACCCTTCTTCCGACCTCTACCGCAAACTTCGCAATATCTCCCCGAGCCCTCGGCTTGTCGAATCCCCTCAATCTCCGCTTTGAGATCCCGAATCTGACTCTCCAGTTCCCAGATGTGTCGTTGCCAATCCTCCTTAGCGCCGAAGATCTGCCCCTGGAGAGCGCGGATGACGTCCGATTGACTATCTTCGCTGCTCGACCCGGCAGAGGTGATGGTCGTCGACCGAGAGATTTCCCCGCGCACATCGCGGAGAGAGACGAAATCCGGGCTCAGGGGGGAGATTCCTCCGGATCCGGTCGCAGTCGTCGGCGTACCGGAATCTGCATCCAACGCAGGCTCGGACGGCGTTCTATTGTCCGTACCCAACAGATGGTCCGCAAAATGTGAACTAAACACAGTGGAGACCGGCCTCAAACTCAATGCAACAAAGTCCGTCTTCCCCGGCGGGGCACTCTGTGATTTGTTCTCTTCATTGTCCGTCGGGGAAGCGAATTTGGGCTTTGGAGACTGAAGGGGATTCGAACCCAACGAATTCGACGCTTGGTGGGCTTGAGTGAGTGGCCGATTGGTCCCAGGGTTGCTGGTGTTGATATACAGCGGGGGTATAATGCGTTTCGGGCTCGACCTGGAATGGGAGGAATGGGCGTCGACTGTGCTTTCAGGTGAAGGAGAATCAGCGGGAGAGTTGACTGCGGGATTGATCGGGGGAACTGGAACACGGTGAGTTGGTAATCGGGAGATTCGCGGAACAGGCGGGATGGGCTGGTGTTCCTCGGCGGAGAAGCTGGGAATATCCGGAGGACACGTCGCCGGGGCCTTCTCCTTGCTAAAAATCCTCATGAAGCCGCTCTTCTTGTGTTTCAGAGGCTTGAGCCCCTGCCCGGAAGCGCTATCCGGTGTCTCTGGCGGGTCGTTCCGTTGCTTGGTCGGGCGATTGAAGTCGGTGACGACGTTTTGCAGGACAGCTTTAGCCTTTCCACCGCTGCCGAGCGAGCGGGTGTGAGGACGGGGTTGGGGTGGGGTCGAGCACCCTGGTTGCGGAACCGCAGAGCTCAAGTTAGCGCTGGAATCTAACTGTGTGAGGCGTCGTTGGGCTCGAGCCTCTTCCAAAGAGATGAGGGAGAATGCAACTTGAGTTTGCTCTTGCCAACCAGGAATGACACTGACGTTTTCCCGTAGTCTTGAATCGGAAGTAACCTTCTGAGAAGGCATCGGCATGGGTCCCGATATTTCCCTTTCGCGGGCACGCGATTTGGCTTTGGAGAACACGATCTGATGGGGTGATGTCGCCAGGGAATTACTGGTCGTGGCCGATGTCAAAGTGGCTAAGGATGTACTGCGGGGGAAAGACTCTTCCGATTGGGTGTCAAACGATACGAAGGATTTGGGATAGATGGAGTCTCTGGTGCGAACTCGTGAAAGTTCAGGATTAGCATAGGGGTGAGAGACAGGAGAAGGCGAACGATTCGTGAATATAGAAGCAGCGTCTGTGGGGACATTCCAGTGTTCCGACTGTGGGGATGACGGGCCTTTCGACAAGGGAGAGTACATGATGGAGCGGGGACTGGAGGGCGAAGTGGTGGCACTCGACACGGCGCGGGTCCTTATTTTGGGGAGGGACAGCTTTTGACGAAGGGAAGTTTGTGTCAGGGTGGACTGGGGAGAGACCAATGACGCGGATGACACCGAAGCCTGAGCTAAAGTCCTGTAACGATCAGACCGGTTAGCATGCTCAGTGAATGCGGTCCTTTCGTTTAGTACGCACTGCAAAGCACTACCGATGGGATGCTGGGGCGCATCGAGTGACTTTTTATTCGACCTGGAAGACTCAACGCTCGGTCGGACGGTGAAACCCCTGATACTTCGTTTGGAACGGGAAGGGGGTCGGTCTCCACTGTTACGATCGTGTTCTTCTTCTTCCTGGATGTCCTCTCCGCCTGCTTCCCATGGGGCCTTGGAATGGAAACGCATCTTAATTCCCAGCATGCTGATCCGGTGCTCGGGCTCATCGTCGTCGGTTAACGACAGGTCGTCTCTGGAGCCATACGTGTCCTCTACGCTATAGGTCGTACGAGCGGTTGCGTAGGAAGCACGGGGGTCGTCGGAGAGGTCGAGGGTGCTGGGTTCTTGACCTTGGTCGTCAAAGGTCGGGATTGGGGTAGATTGTTCGAACTTGTCGAAAGGACGGGGAGTAAAAGGAGAACGACTATAGACTGAGGGGGAGTCTGAGACGTCAGAGACAGAGGGAAAATGAGCGTGGTGGGGTGTACAGTTGGAGGCGTGTCTCTGATTGAGGAGTTGCCGGATGTGGTCGTGATTGGGCGAATTGTAGCGGCTCATTATTTGGACTGACGTCTGCAGAAAACACCCTCAAGTCGTCCGGGGTCGTCTTGCCGTCGTGGTCGGTGGCAGGGTCGCCAGCGAACGGAGGGGACGGCGGGTCGGGAGGGATAGGTTTGGGTTAGGATGGAGGAACCGATGTGACCAGCTGTCACCCCAAACCCATCGAGGGTTCTTCATCACTTGTCCCATATGGCGGACACGGTCTCAATCACCCTTTCATCCTCTGCGGCAGGCAGGACATCCGGGAAGGGCTGGAAGGACAAAAAGACCCCAACAGTGTTTGTCTCAATAAGAAAAAGAATCGCAACGGACTGACCACAATCCTCTCTCTCTGCATACAGTCGATCACAACAATCCGAAGGCCACAAGACGAAATGGCAAGAACGGATGAACAAGACACAGAAAGAACTTGCGGTCAAGAAGCTTCAGCAAGAACTCCGGCAGGAAAAGGAGGATGAACGTCGCCGGTAAGCTGATCTCCTCTCTGCCTCCCTCCCCCCGCACTCCACGACAATGAATTTCATTCAACATCGTACTTGACTTGAATTAAAAGCAAGCGAGAGATCACGAAAGAGAGACGACTAGCGGCGGAGGAAAGGAAAAGGTTGGATGAGGACAAAGCCAAGGTGAAAGAAAACGTGTTTTGTAGTCTCTCGACACCGCTCAATCCCGCTCACCCTTTGTCGTAGATGGGTGCCCGCAAAGCCGCGCGCTTACGACGAAAAGCCGGACGGACGAAGAAAATTAATCACTGAAGATTGAGCTTTGAAACCATTGCTACCGCTTTGGAACCACGTATGGGCCAGCTTCTCTCTTGCTCTCCGCTTGAGACACTCCGATCTTTGTCTCGTGTCAAAAATTTGTATGCCAGCTGTTCGGAGGTTATACATGAAGGCCTGACGCCCGAGATTTCCATCGGTGGCTATTGGGACTGAACTGTGTCGCAGTGGAGATCCCAATACAATCCCCAATTGTAAGCTGTGATGCATAAGACCCCCCACACGCTCGCCGCAACACCCCCAATTCGTCTATCAATCACTGACGTTCTGGCGTGTCCGAAACGCCGAACGTTCTCGAAAATGTATTCCGCTGGCAATGAACAAACATCAAACCATCAGCCGGAATCAAAGATCCCAACTCGTATCTACCTCCCCAGACTCAATAAACGGTTTGTCCAGCCCAGCAACCACGCTTTCGCATAGCGGACAGTTGCTCGCCAACACGTTTTCGAGCTCTGTCCTCAGCTTCTCTGCCTTCTTGCCCAGTTCTGGATCTGCACCGTTCCGCCTACCGCCACCAAGTCCGATGCCAGGTATCCACCCAACTGGCGCCGTCACGAGAGTGACCAAGGTGTCCGGAACGATGAGTTCCCTCAGTTTGTCTCCTGCCGATAGAATGTTCCGCCCGACAACGTTCGCCGCTCGTGCACCATTCGGGATCGGGTTTGTAAAGTTGGATGAGAGCAGCGTCCGTTGGCTCGTTGGCTGACGATGAGGTGCTTTATGGGGAATGGGAGAGTTTGATCTATCAATCGGACCCTGGTTGCTACCGACCATCTCGTTTTGCAACGCAACGATTCGCCGTAGTAAGTGTGCAGGCAGGTACTCTTTCGCCTATCAAAGGGACACAATTACCAACAGGCGAGAGGGGAACAACAAGCTTCACAGACGTACCAATCCAATCAAACAGTCAGCGTGGAAGGTGTGTTGGCAGGGGAACACATAGAATTGCCTTGTGAGCAAGGCATTCCCACACGACGAACACCTCTCCCCAGCATCAATCGTGACGAAGCGGGTCTTCAAAACCGCAATGTCACCCTTGATCGCCTGCGCATTCCTCGTCGCATCGTCCATCTCGGACTTGAGTTCGTCGATGCGTACGGCATAATCCTCCAGCGCGTTGCAAATTTCCTCCTTAAAGTCGTCTATAACGACAAAATCCGGGAAGAACGGTAGGATGTCTTCGATCTTCAACAAGTCCGTGTTCTCCAAGAAATGCATCGCGCTAGTACCAATCTGTCAGTGGAACCAAGCTTGCCTTTGAAACGGAAATACTGACGTTTTGATGTCTTGCTTTTCCTGAACCACATATTTCGCAATCTTCAGCCAAAGCTTCTTCCTCAACGGAATATCATCTTCAGGCATATCCGCGTTAATCTTCGCCAGCTCCAGGTCGTTCTTCTCCAACGCCAAATCGACGCTATTCTCGAACAACCCCATTTTGGAGTAGATGTGTACACAGGGTTGGATCCTCCCCGTCTTCTTGCATAACCTGAGCGCATAGTCCAGATCGTAATACGGTTTCTGCGTTAACAGGTCGACTGGAGCGGTCGAGAGGAACCGCAGGAGCTTGACATCTTCTTCAGGTGAGGATGTGGTGGGGGCAGAGGTGTGGAATGTTATGACAAGGTTGTGTAACGTAGAAGAAGTGTTGCCCTGTTCGAAGATGACATTGTCGAGGTACCGAATGGCCTGGTTCTGGACGAGAGGGTCTCGAGGGACATGTTGCAGTTGTAGAAGTGATGGAACGAGGCGTAATGGGTCTAATTCAGGTCGTCGTAGCCATGAATCCACTGTTTCCTTCGAAGCGCTCCGCATAAGGACCGGGCCAAAACGATAGTACAGCTCCAGATTAGACTGAAAGGATGAGATGTCAGAGTCCTATAGTCCATCTTTTCCTTGGTAAAGTTTACCTGACGGTTAATAACATCAATCGCCTTGCTCCACTCTTCCTCAAGAATCCAGTGCTCGACAACTCGTTCGAAATCGCCGATAGTTGTTGCATAGTACAAGAACAGGTCCGTCCTCCCGTGTCCTTGGATGAGTTCATACATGGTTGTTGGATCGAGATTTGCCTAAAGAAGGTACATCAGATTCAGAACCAACCGGAGGTACGCATCCCAGACCTTATATGTCACAAAGAAGTGTCTGATCTCTTCCTCCAAGATCGTCCGTTCCGCTTGTAGGTTTTCCACGTCTTGAGAAATCGACCGTGAAGCAATCATGTCATCCAGTTCGTTGCATTTGCTGAGGTAAAACTCGACTAGCCACGTCGCCAGGATCATCCGTTGTGTAAGATCCTGTTCCACACGATCCGTGAGTCAACATGTGAAACCTGACGAGTCCAACTTACCCCTTTCTGAGTACGTTCAAGCCTTGATACAAGATACGACCTCAACGAGTCTCGTTCCCCAACGTCCAAAAACTTGAGCGCGACGTCTTCGAATGACACGGACGATTGGGAATAGCAATGTGCGGCCTGGAAGTATCTTCCTTGGTCAAAGTACGCTTGAGCTTGAGCTGATATTACGATATCCCTCTGTGCAGCCGTATGTGTGTATTCCAGGGCTGACTCGTATTGTCCCTTTTCCAGGTAGGTCTTCCATACGTCAGTTGCCTCGTTCTCAGTCGACAGTTCGTAGATCGATTGGTCGGTATATATCCAGTACGTCCCTCGCACCGTGTCCGCGCTGATCCCTCGCACTTGTTCGCCAGCCTTGGAAGCGACACTCAAAAACCGTACCACATCACACATAAAAACACTCACCAGAGGAACCTCGTACGTCGTCTTATCGTTCAAGTTACATATTGCCACGAGGCGCTCCCTATATAACAGCATAAAGTGGAACTTGGTCGCGACCATGGATAGGGGAGGGTTGGCTTGCAGATGCGGAGGGTATGGTAGGAGTTGGGCAGAGTCAATCAAATCGTCGGTACTGGATTCAAAGTTCAGTGCCCCATGATAAATCCCAGCGGCTAGAGGCCCTAGTCAGCTGGCGACAAATGTGCTGATGAATTGAACGGCACCATTCATCCACGCGATGAGCCTCGGAAGGGAGTGTGCCTGGTCAGCATGGTCGGTAAAGACGTGAAGCTCTGAGTTTTGGATCTGCCCGGGAAGCTCAAGAATCTCTGATACGAGTCAGCATACGCCACCGCGCAGCGAAGAATTCGAGACAACATACTCGGTGTTGCGTCCCGATAACTCGCAAACAGGTTCGTGAACACCTTTCCTTCATCACCCTTTTTCTCCGGCGCACCGACGAATTGGTAAATCCTCGTCGGAGTGGTTGCAACCACCAGCGCTTTCTTCGGGTCCAACGGGGGGAACATATCGAACCTCAATCCCGTAATAGGCTGTTTCTCCGGCATCGAGAACAGAGGTTGGAGGTACCGATCCGTGCTCTTGAACAAATCCTCAGCACCGTCCAACAGCGCCTCGTAGATCGTCCCACTCCTCGCCCCGATCAAAATCTCCCGACTTGAGGTTGAAGTCCCCTGGGACGAAGCCAAAAGAGCAGACCGGTTCCACGCGACGGATTCGATAACCATCTTCCAAGATTTGAGTTGTTTCGGTTTCTTAGACGGGATGTATATATACCACGTCTCTCCCTGTGTGGAAGTAACGAGCAAATGCCTCCCGGAAGGGTCGAAGAACATCTTGTAGATCGTCATCTCGTTGGGCTTGCGAGGGATCTGTAAGATGGATAGGTACTGTTCCCGCGTCAATTCGAGCATTACGAGTCGGTTGTCGGATAAACCCATGACGAGCGTATTGGATGACACGACCAGGGCGACAAGTGGGGCGGGGAGGGTGTATTGAACACGCTCCAGGTTGAAGAGTGGTTTAGGCATATCACCAGCCTCCAGAAGCTCGAGAGTAATCAATACGGGTGCGGTCAAGTGATACGTGGTACTCACAGAGGGGCTCAGGTCGACGACTCTGTTATCACCGGGCTCATAGGTCGGCTCAAAGCCTTCATACTGTAACTGGGCGCTCGATAGCCCAAGAGCAGGCACATTCGAGTGCTCTACATCTACAAGGAGGAAACAGGTCCGTTATAAAACGCATGATGTTAAGATATAGCACGAACAGTCATCGAACATTGTGAGCTAGGTCACCACCCGCTGTGGCTGCGAACGCGCAAGAAGTGATCGCGCGACAGGGCATCGTAAGCGCTCGCTCGAATGGACAGAAATGAGATTCCCTCTGGTCGAAACTGTACAATCGGATACGTGATACACGGGCTACTGAGACACACAGGGAGGAACGACCTTGGGACAACACAAGAACAATACGACGGCATGGTGCATAGTAATGTCTGGGGTAAAGTAGAGGAGGGTAAGAAGGAAAGAGTAAAGAGGACGGGGACAACGCGTCGGGGGTGAAGAAAAGATAAGATGTTTAAGTCGACCTCGACTGGTAAAAAAAAAGTGGAAAAGGAAAAGGGGAGACAACGATAACATTTCAATGGGTGGTGGATAACAAGCGGGAGAGGGAGGAAAACATCTGCTGGACGAAAGGGTCGTGACGACCGGATGTTACTAGAGCTCAAAATTCTCTGTCGGTCCTCCTTCTTTTGGAGGGGGGAAGCATGTCATCCCATGATGTTCCTGAAACGCCGAATTGATCAAAAAGTCTTGCATGATTCGAGGCGTCCAACTCACCAGCCAAATTCTCATCAGGGAAGAGCGAATTAAAATCGCTGTTAATCCCCGCTAAAGGGCTACTGAATGGCGCACCGCGCATAACTGGCAAAGGACCGGTCCTGACAACCGGGCTGTCCTCAGGCGCAATCGGATTTGTAGACGCGCTTTTTTCCTTTGCATCCTCCTCTGCAACTCCAGGCCACGTCTGATAGAGGTCTGCGAAGGGATCTTCGCCAGCAAGCCTGATAGGCTCAAGCAACCCACTGTCTCGAAGGGATGCAGGAGACGCGGGAGAGTCGGAGCTAGGGACGGAGGAAGTCGAGAAAATGCTGGAGCTGCTGCTCTTCGAAGAACGGAAGCTGTTGTCCGGCGAATCCAATGTCCATCGACGAGGGGTTGGGAGTGAGAATAATCTGCGAGGGGAAGGCTTTGGGAAGCCCGGAGTCCTGTTGGCAAAAGAGTTCAACTGCCAAAACGAACGCTTTTTTGACGATGTAGGGATACTAGGGCTCCCTAAAGCGCGATGTTTGGAATTAGGCGGCCCGAGAACAATCGGGCTGACATCGAGACCTTTGCCTGGGGTGCTTGCGGCTTCGCCGCGTATGAAAGAAGCAAGCGAAAGATCCCGAGCAGTCGAATGAAGGGGATGACTTGGGCTGGGAAACCTCCAAGGTTGATCAGAGGGGTACCTGGGAGTAGAGTGACGGAACGAGGGAGTAGCTAAAGGATCATACGGTGGTGTCAAGCTTTTTAATGGCGACCCGAGGGTGTGAGATGGGGTGAATGGGGTGGACTTGGGAGATGGTTTGGATGCTAACGGTCGGGGTGGACTAGCCTTTGGATCCGGCAAGACCGTGTTTACTTCCGCAGGAGCGGGGGTGGGAATTGGCACGGCGCTTGTCATGGGTGAGCGGGAACCTTTTCGGTCATTGGATGCGTCGGATTCGGAGCCATTTTCCTGTGACATTTTTGGCTCCTCAGTCTTCTCCCTCGACCTCCAATTCTCCTCTGCAGGGTCGGTCAGTATATGCGCTTAGACTGCATTGAAACGCATAAAACTCACTATTTCCGGCACGACGCCGGCTGCGGTCGGGGTTGGTGGTGTCGCGACGATTTGCCATGGCAATCTTGTGCTTTTCATAGACATGGCGGCGCCACATACTCTTCGCGTTCACCCCGGCATAAGTACGACGACAGAAGGTGCACCTCAGGCGAGGCTCCTGACCCTCCGGCCAGGGTTCACCCCCGCGTTCCTTAAGGTCCTTTTTCTTTGCAGGACACCAACCCCTGGGAGGTTCGAGCTGAGCCGGATATGGAATAGCATTCGGGTTGGAGTTCGCAGGAGAGACGAAGTCTTGAGAGTCTAAGAACCAATTTTCGTTGTCCGCCATGACGGTGTAGGTGAGACCTTGGGAATACTTCTCGGCGTTCGGAAAATTTGTGAACGGAGGGTGAAGGAAGATCACATTTGGGTCGGCGGGTGTGGGGTCCATGGGGTACATAATATGAGCTGAATCCTTGCGGGACAAGAGAGACCTCGAGGTCGAGGCGGAGAAAGCTTGTGATGAGGTTGCTGGCACCATAGAATTTGATGCAGGCTGAAGATCCTCAGCGGTGAAGTGGCGCTTTAGGGCTGGCGGTGTGGGATCTGTGCCCAGTGATGCAGAGAAGGTGTACGATGGCTGAAGTGGTGCTCTCGATCTCGGTTGGGCCATCGTGAGGGATTGACCAAGCTGAGAGGAGCAACGTAAGCAAGAGAAAAACAAGACGAGAATGACGAGAAATCTGCACAAATTGTCTGAAAAGCGTAACCAAGTCTTAACGGAATGAAAAACAGAGCTCAAAGCGCGATGAAGAGGAAGAAGTGGAGGAAGAAGACGGGGAAGAGCGTCAAGGCTCGGGTAGAAAAATATTGCAAGCGATGGGTCGAGCCGAAGGTGAACGGAGGACAAGGACCAGGACAGAATCAATCGGAACACAACCACCACCCAGCGGAGTTTCAACTTGAGCTGTGAGAAAAATGGATCGCGACGCGAAAGTCACGTGTTCAATCTCAACCCGTCACTCTCGCTACTACAACAATAATTATCTACAATGCTAACGCGACGTAGCTATTTCGGGGAGTTGAGAGAGTGCCTGGACCGACTGCAGCTTTGAGTATGGCTCACCCTGCGACCATGAAGACTCCGCCCAACGGAGTAACCGGCCCGAGGAAGCGGAACCTGGATCAAGGCTAGGGCCTCAGCCACCACAGACGAGGGACGTGAGCAACGAAACGCACTTCTCTCCGAGCGCGCTCAACGCAAGGATGGAACCGGAGAACAAAAATGTGCCCCCGAAGATGGCCGGTCCGGCAAACTTGTGGGTGGCAAACCTATTGTGCTGGGAAATGGCCAGCAAAGCGATCCCATTGAGGGTCTACGTCGGTCGGAAGGGTCACAACTAGCATCCATAAATTCGGGTAGTCTCCGCACCATGTAGTTAGCAGCCCTCACCCAGCTGGCAACCCTCTCCGGGGTGATTCCAGGTCTGCCCTTCAAGCTGTGCGCTCCGAAAGCCGCTGCAGAGATCCCGGCGGCAGCTGAGAGACAAGAGAATTTGGTTCATATCTTGTCGCATGTGCACAACATGCTCACCGAGCACCGCGCCAGAACGCCATAAGTTAGCAGAGTTTACAAGTGGTTCAGCCATCTTATTCCGAGGTAGCAAGGGTGTGTTAGGCATGTTCCGTGACAGTCCCGGTCACGCGGGTCACGGAAGTAATTTTCGGAAAGTGATCGACCTGGACCACAAACCCAATCCGCCCGTCAGTCATGGCCAAGGCACAGAAAAAAACCGGAAAGGGTCGGTTAGACAAATACTACAAACTTGCAAAGTGCGTTTATTATCTCTTGCGTCTGTTGCAGTTGTCCCAACCTTCCGTCCAGAGAACAAGGCTACCGAGCCCGTTCGGCGTTTAAGCTGATACAGCTGAACAAAAAATACAACTTCCTGGAATCTGCACGATGTTGTATTGATTTGTGTGCTGCACCAGGGGGTTGGTTGCAGGTCGCCAGCAAATATATGCCCCCGAATAGTGTCATCGTTGGTGCGTTCATTCCGTTCACTCCTGCCCTGCTTCCACCTCATGCACAATCAAAGGCGTTGACTTAGTTCCTATCAAGCCCATCCCTCGTGTTGTAACCTTTGCGGCCGATATTACGACCCCGCAATGCAGAAACCTGATTCGTGCAGAACTGAAGGACTGGAAGGCCGATGTCGTACTGCATGACGGTGCTCCCAACGTCGGTACCGCTTGGGTCCAGGATGCTTATAGTCAATCCGAGCTCGTGCTTATGAGTCTCAAACTCGCGGTCGAGTTTCTGATCAAGGGCGGAACATTCATCACCAAGGTCTTCCGGAGTGCCGACTACAACAACCTGATTTGGGTCTTCGGTCAGCTGTTTGCCAAGGTTGAGGCAACAAAACCGCCGTCTTCGCGGTAAGAGGATTCTGTCCTATCTGTCTCCTCGTAACCGACTCCGGGTGCTCTACAGGAATGTCTCTGCTGAGATCTTTGTCGTCTGTCGCGACTTCCTCGCGCCAAGGCAGATCGACCCCAAATTCCTTGACCCGAGGCACGTCTTCAAGATGCTTTCGTCTTCCTCGTCCATCGACAAGGGCGCATCCTCCAACAACTTCCAAGCAAACGTCTTCCAGCCCGAGAAGAAACGCCGGAAACGAGATGGTTATGAAGACGGAGATTACACACTGTTCAAGGAGGGTGCAGCTGCTGACTTTATCCAGGGGGACGACCCGGTTTCCTTCCTCGGAAGTGTGAACAAAATTGCGTTCAAAACAGACGAGGAGAAGGAGTGCGTTCACTCCTCGGTTTACCTTGAACTCGCGTCACTGAGGTCCTTTTCAGATGGCGAAACCTCGACCTGACAACACCAGACATTCTCGCAAATTGTGAAGATCTGAAGGTTCTCGGAAAGGGAGACTTCAAGACTCTCATCAAATGGCGGTCCGCTCTGCGAGAAGAGGTACATCGGCACTGGAAAGACATTGCATTACATATGCGTTTCTCACTGTTCTCCCCTAGCTCGGACTGGATGTAAAAACTAAGCCCACAGAGGAGCTTACTGAAACTGTCGAGGTCGTCGAGGAGGTGGACGAGGAACAGCAGATCCAGGACGAGGTAGGCCATTGATTCCCCACGATGTGATCGCGCCGCTTACAGCTGACGAACAGCTCGAACGCCTCAACGCCGAGGCCGCATCTCGAAAGAAACGCGAACGGCGGAAGGCCAACGAGGTCAAACAACGAACCATCCAGCGGATGCAACTCCAAATGACCGCTCCTCTCGATATCGGATTGGACTTTCAAGATCAGGCCCTCGGTCACGGACAGGAAGATATCCTCGACCTCGAGATGTCGAAAAAACAACTCGGGAAGAAGGGTCACGTTGACCTCGTTAACCTGGTCGACGACAAGGATGATTTCGACAGTGACGAGGGAGGGCAAGGAAAGGATGCGATGGATGAGGACGAGGAGACTCTAGATCCGGATAATGAAGGGGATAAGAAAGTGGACGACCTCGAAGCGGAGTTGGACGGGCTGTACGATGCGTATCAGGAGAGGATGAAGGAACGGGATGCAAAGTACAGGGTCAAGGAGGCCCGGCGGAAGGACAAATCACGAGAGGAGTGGCATGGCATTCAGCAACAGGACAGCGATGACGATTACGACGTCAGCGGCGGTTCCGAAGGAGGGTACGACGTCGTGCAGGCCACCAAGGCTCAGTTTGGGGAGGACTCTGATTCGGACTCGGACTCTGAATCTGACGACAACCCGGATGCCCATTCTACCAGCAAGGAGCTCAAACGGATGAGAGGGGCCGACGTCGAGGTTTGTGGAAGGCAACTCAAGAAGGCCAGGACAGGACAGCTGGAGACGAGCAGAGCTGCAAGCATGTGGTTCGACCAAGACATGTTCGCTGGGGTTGACCTGACGGTCAGCGACGATGAGGGTGAGGACGAAGAGATGAGTGATGCGGAGGATGAGGATGTGGGTGAAGAAGGTGGGGTGGATGTGTCCCAATCTGAGGAGTCAACAGACTCCGAGGACGAGTTTGAGGTGGTCCCGCAGGAAGACCATGACGAAGATATGTGGGACGTCGACGACGAGGACCAAGATGAGATCAAACGGTCCAAGATACAAAGTACGGTTCTTGATACTCACTTGCGAGGAACGATGACTCCTGACAAGGGTTACAGAATACGGTCTGTTAACAGACGAAGCCGTCTCCATAGCCCACCGGCTGGTCAACAGGGAAACCACCAAAACCCACCTAATCAATGACGGGTTCAACCGTTATTCCCTCAACTCTAAAGAGGGGTTACCAGCGTGGTTCCTCGATGACGAGAGCAGACACTTCAAATCCAACATACCCATAACGAAGGAGGCTGTGGCCGCCCTCCGAACTCGCCAACGCGCTCTGGACGCTCGTCCGATCAAGAAGATTGCCGAAGCTAAGGCTCGTAAGAAATTCAAGGCCACACAGAGACTGGAGAAGGCAATGAAGAAAGCTGAGGGTGTTCAGGATGCCTCGGACTTGTCTGAGCGCGCGAAGGCGCAGCAGATCGAGAAGCTCATGAGGAAGGGTACGTCGAACGGTAAACCTAAGAAGGACATCAAAGTCGTCGTGGCCAAGGGATCCCACAGGGGACTGAAGGGCAGGCCGAAGGGTGTCAAGGGCCGTTACAAGATGGTGGACTCGAGAATGAAGAAAGAGGTGATTCCCGCCGTTTTCTTTTGCTTTTTTCCCTCTGAAAAAAAAAAACATTCATCCTTTCTTACCCTTAGGTCC
>Ga0307517_10008914_pt1 | contig 14323 bp, 11 predicted proteins | sample 23_EM_MG_FD_194515 | JGI IMG/M metagenome (GOLD analysis project Ga0307517, IMG submission 194515) | Populus trichocarpa ectomycorrhiza microbial communities from riparian zone in the Pacific Northwest, United States - 23_EM | ecosystem: Host-associated > Plants > Roots > Unclassified | place... | reverse complement strand
TGTGAGTTAATGAAGGGTACTTGCTTGCGATGCGCCGTGATATTCAATGGGAAGCTAATATGAGTGACAATGTCACAAGTTCGGCACGACATGACAAGTCACTTGACATACCAACCGGCAAGGCGACTTGACATTTAAATGTCCGCCGTGTGATCAGTCTGTTGTTTGGTGTGACAATGGCGGAAAGTCACGGCGAGTTATGGAATTTCACCCGGCTCCCAACCGGCTCCTAAGCGCGTCGTTGACGTTGATGCATGATGGGCGTGAATGAGTCAAACCACAGTTGCGAATGGCAACTAGGCATTTGGTGTAGTAGGTAAATATACCTATCTACTTTCGAAAAGGTTTATTTAAAGTGTACTGTCGTGGTACTAGCTACATGTGATCAGGTAATAAGAATGCGACCAGTTAGACTAGTCACTACTAAGTCTTCATACTTCGTCAATGACTGACAGCGCTAGTATCGGCACTGTACGTACCGGGTCTAAGTTTTTAGATGGGTTTTCATATTCGTGTCTTGGTTGCATGTTTTGCAGTCCATGTCGGATACATCCCCGGGAGTAGGACTAGAATGGTGATGAGGGTTTCTGGACACCAGTTAGCAGATATGGGAAGACATACGGAGTAGCAGTGCACTTGCATATCAAATGATAACTGGGGTGCTTCGAACTCGTTTTGCAATCCGCTTTCTGGCAATCGGATATCTGACACCAACCAAAAATACTTAGCAATCGGCGTTGAGCCATCTGGCGCAATGGTACGTACTGTAACCACAATGTCGTGTCCGGGTGGGGTCCTACTTTCAATGCCACTTATATATTATATGTAGAATAACAAGTCTCGGACACCAATGAGGTCCACGACAACTTCGGCAATTTGTCACAACTAGTGGAGGCTATAATAATAACTACGAACAATGAGTGACAACCCTGCAGCTTCATCAAGCGATGATGGTAGAATCGACTCCAGAGGCAGTCCAAACCATTAAGCAGCGGCCAGGCTTCAAATGGAATAGAATCCTGCTACTGGACAAATTCGACATTCTGCTATTCGAGGAGGACAGACAGGTAAATATCCCAGCTGAACCAATGGCTGAAATTATAGGAATGAACGAAGTGTACTCTCTGAGCCAGCTCTTCTATGAATCTTGATTCCCTTGACGTTCGGAATTCCAGGACCGCAAAAGATAGAGAGACCTTTTGATTTCGGGCTAAGGATCTGGAGAGTGTATGTGAATCTGTTTCAGCTGACAACATTGGTAAAAGCTGAAACCGAACCTCGGATATCTTCTTCCTGTGTGTTGTGTAGAGACGTCACCTCGCAGGATATATCCTTGTGATTGGAATGTCGGTGACAGGATGAACACTCTCACTCATCTATTAGATGAATTCGATGTTCCATTATTCGCTGTGTGGGCCGAGGAGGACAGACGGGATTCAAACCAATGGGCGAAATTGTTGTTGGAATGAACGATAGGCCCTCTATGCATCGGACCGCAAAGGATGGAGATTTTGGGCTAAGGATCTGGAGAGGTAGTATGTGGGTCTGTTTCAGCGGTAAAAAGCTGAAGCCGAATCTCTGGTATCTTCTTCCTGTGGTTTTAGGACGTCAATGAAGGCGCTTAGGAGGTCAACAGGACCAAACAGATTAAGTGCCAATGGCATCCCAATGAGGACGGACTCGGATGTTGGCCGTCATGCCCACCCTAGATAGTTTATTTTTTTAATAACACTGATCTAAAGTATTCAACAGGAAATCGACGCGACAACTGACGAGGAGGTCCGGAGTCTCCCTTTCCTGTGTGGCTTCTTTTCGATACAAGTAACGACGGACACCTCGACCATTCCGCATTTGATTTCAATCAAGCCAGCCAACGATGAGGAGGCTTCTTGCTCCTCGTCATAACACATGTCTTCGATGTATTCTCCCCATCTTATTGAAAAATCAATGCGGAGGGTTAACTTTCCTCATTGTGCTTCACTCTCGATACGACGAGGTCACCACGGAAACTACCACCACACTCGAATTGCAGGCCTGCTCGTTGTGTTGATTCCCTTTCGACAGCGAGGAGGGTTGCCTCCAAGATTCTCTTATCTTTCGATTTGATGAGGGGGGGATACCTTACCCCAACATCTCCCTCTCTATGCGACGAGGGCCTCTCAGATCTCTTGTTTCTTTTTTTTGGTGAGGGGGAAACATTCTCTATTCGTGTCCCATGAGGATCGGCATGTCTCCGTCGTTTCAAATTTGACTCACCAATGAGGGTCCTCGTCGTGTTGTTATCGTTTCTATGCGGCGAGGTGCTACGTGTATACTCCTTGTTGTATAATAATCAATTTTCACTGCGGGCTTTGGAAATCCATTACTGTACCCAAGTTGAGGGTATACTAGTTTTTCATCCTGTGTTAGTATGCAGCTATTCCAGAAGAGTTCTTGGCCATTAGGCCGAACAATGCCTATTGCCAAAGATTACTTGGTTGAAGCCATAAAGTTTTTAAATTCAGATTGACCCGGAATACACTTGAGCAAATTTCTTCCGATACGCCTTAAGAATGAGATTAATATACACGGAAAGGGCATACGCCGTAAAAGCATCCTGGTGGCGACAATCAATTCAGAGCTGACGTCCTAACGAAGACTGACTTCCCATCGTTGAACACCTTTCAGAATCAGCGGCACTGATAAAGAATGGATAAGCGAAAAAGGAGTTGAATTCCTATTTATTTGAACCAATCAATGTGTCGCTCCATCATTGCATGCCCTTTATTCTCGGTGTCCTGGAAAATAAGTCAGGTAACTAACTCTTCAGGAATATATCCATACATACTGTCTCTATGTATTCATCTTTTGAATAATAAATGGGTGGTTCCAAATCCATGGAGTCGGAAGACGTGGGTAAATATATGCCGACCTTGGTTTAGTTGGCGTAGTGCTATCGAGTCATGGTGGTCGCGAGCTTGACTTCTCGCGAGCTGGCATCTAGGTTCTTGTTGAAGTTGTCACCAAATTTAAAGAGAATCGAAGAATTATCCCTAACGAAAGATTTCAACTTTTTGTGATGGTGGAGTCCGATGAGCCACAGATGTCCTGAAGGCTGTTGCTCTTGGTGCTACTTCAGGTATGGGTTAACTGTTAAGTTTATAAGATATAAGATCATGGGTTTATTGGTCGGGGAACTGATATTATTCCACTGACGAAAGCATGCAACCCAGCTAAAAATCATAAATGAAAAAGCAAAACTGTAATTTGCATTAATTCAACATACCTTCTACATAAATTTGACTCATTACAATACGAATCGTAGCTTCAAAATGAATTACTGCAGCAACTCTTCATGTACATTGAAGTACCTAATAGAATGCGGAAGTTGATATCAGCGAAATTTTTTCATGAAGGATTCTTGCTCACCGGACAACACGGCCCATCTGATGACAAGTACCAGCACCACCAGCACCCCATTTTACAATCCACCGTCCAACAATTGTACCATCTGCACCATCTGCAGTCATTGTCTCTGCTACAGTTTCCTCAAGACCTTCTTCTGGATGCACGTTTGCCCCAACTGATTCCGCCCTACTTGACGTGAGGACGAGCTCCCTGGTCAACTCCCACTGGGCGAAGGGTCTTCGGCTTTCAATTAAGAAAGAAGGGTCGTAAACCTATGATATGTAATCTAGGTCAGGAGGTACATGATATTAAACTTCAACCTACCTTTGTGATCAGCGGCTTTAGAAAAAGTGAATGGGTCGTCATTTCCAATATTTCTGCACTACCACTTCTCTCCGGGCGAAAGCGACGCATCGTCGTTACATACGGTTTGGCACACCAAGTTATGAGTGCAGTACTGAGGCCAGAAGTCCCAAGTGCGATAGCAGCGAGTGAAATGCGAGCAGACATCGGAAGCCCGGATTCAACGATGAACAAGACTGGGGTTAGCCCAACAGTAAGACCGACGGAAGACAATGAAAAGATCTTCAAGTTGCGAAATGATTTGGCTAGTGGCCCATGATACACGAAATTGTCTTCGGTCAATTTCTGCTCCTTAACCTTTGTTAGGGTTTCCGAAGATGTTGAAAAGCGTAAAACTTGAATTGGTTCTGTCTTCTGACGGAGAGCCGCGACGCCTCTCCTCGAAAAGCCAAGGTAGGAGTTAAGACTCGAGCCTGAACATTGGTGGATACTACGCCAAAGGGTTGTCCTCATCGTGGTTAAGAACACATGCCGAGGCCCGACTGGCGGCAATCATACTGGTGCACGTTTTATATTTACCCACGTCTTCCATGGATTTGGAACCACCCATTTATTATTCAAAAGCTGAATACATAGAGACGGTGTGTATGGATATACTCCTGAGGACTTATCTGACGTATTTTCCAGGACACCGGGAATAAAGTTTCTCGTAGAGCTACTATTGCCGGTCCCCAAAATATCATTCTCGGAGGGAAAACCATTATTTCTAGTGGTGCTATCATTCGTGGAGATTTACGACGCACAAATCCTGGCCATGCCGTCGTCATTTCTTTGGGTCGCTACTGCTTGGTTGCAGAAAACTGTATCCTGAGGTGAGAGTCGCTAGCCCACCCAACCACTCAACAAACCCTGAACAATCATCTAGGCCGCCCTACAAAACTTATCGAGGAAACTTCAACTACTATCCGATGAAGATCGGGGACCACGTACATATTGGTGCTTTTACAGTCGTCGAGGCTGCAACAATCGGCAACCATGTCGAAATTGGGAAGCATTGTGTGATCGTACGTGCCGTTGCTCGATTTCGCAAAGCCCTGGGTATAAGAACTTTCTAGGGAAAATTTGCTATTATCAAGGATTGTGCTAAGATTGCGGACAATACCATCATTCCTCCCAACATGGTTATTCCTGCTTTATCTTTATTCGCCGGTTCACCTGGTAAGCATATCCTTCTTTCTTCAATTTACGTGTACTCACCTCCTCCCAGGACGGTTTGTTGAAGATTTACCGGAATCCACTCAGGAAAAGGCCGAAGCATATACAAAGCAGTATTACTCACACTTCCAACCTTTCGAGGAGCGCGAACGCAAAAACCCGCCATCTTTGAATCCGGGCCATTGAGAATTTGCTGATATCCGTAGCTGACCTTGGGATTTCTTATTGCATTTGTATTTTATACCCCGCAACACCAAAGGAAAAATATTTGTCAAGCATAAGGAATAGTATATAACACACCATTCAAGTCTGTCACACTGACTACTCCAAGGTGATCGTCAAGGTACAGTCCTTGTACACTAAATAAGTCGATGAAGTCTGGCAGAACCAAGTCTCGATATGTTACTTGTGTTTTGTCGGGCGCACAGCTGATAAGGCGCAAGGTCTGTGTTCCTCGATCATTCTCGACACCTTCATCTTTCACATTCAACAGCACCAAGCTTCTCCTTCCAGACAAGGTTTGGACCAACCTTTCCCACCGAGTCGAATCTACCCCCCCGTCAGGGGTCCTATAGAAAAAACCTGGTATTTTCTCAGAGGTAAGTGGGATCAGTAGATGTTTATCCTCCCCAGTCGATTCTGGCCGTATCCAAAATCGCATTTCAAGTGCGCTAGGGACAGGGGGGTCTGCAATAGTTGTCACCATGTTTACAGACATCGCAGACACGCCATAGGGTGAATTAGCTGTCAGAACGGTTAAGAATGATATAGCATCATTCCCCTGAGGTTGATGATTGAAGTGACTGAAATTGCCCTCGAATCTGAAGATCGATACAGGGGGACAATCTGGATTATCGTCGCGAGGGAGATGGCTGTTTGGCACAATGAATACCCAAGAGCCGGCAATGAGAATACAAAGATTGCCGTCGACGATTGTCGTTCCTGATTGAAAGATCTCGTCATCATCCAAAGATGTTTCCTAGATAAACGGGAATGAGACCCATCGTCCCAATGCACAAGATGTTTTGTCGTAAGTACCGCATTCGGAATATCAGTGATAATGAGTCCATTTTTCCCAGTTGTTCGGTTTATTGCAAAAACACATAACCTCTTCGCATCGTCATTGAAGCACAAAGCGCCGACTATGTCGTGATCCAAAAACACGGCCCAGTAGAAGACCTGCGGCCCTACAGGAAGATCGCACAACAAGGAGACCGTTAACGTGAAGACGTCCGGTTGTCCGTATTCAACGCAGATTAAAGATATCTGGTAGCTGAAATCCAAAAAGTTAGTTAAATCACGTTTTACAGCGCGAAGGAAATCTGCTCACCAATCCTCGCTATCCTCTTCCCGGACCAATAAAGCCATCGTTAACCTTCCGGGCAGGTCTTCCCCTTGAGAGATGTCGCAAACTTCGGTGGAAATTTGGAAGGGTCCACTTACGATCCTTCCCAACCCAATGTGCCATAACTCGACAATTCCTCGTATATGGCAATGGAGCACATAAAGTTCGGTTCCAGGGACTTGAAAGAGGATTTCAAGTGTTGGGAATCCCAATGGCACTGTCTTGATTTCTCCTAATACTTGTGGATTCGCTGAATCCAAATTTCGCTCGAGGCGTCGAGTGTGGAGAGCTATTCGCCTGAGACTATGGATATCGTGCATTGTGATATCCTCATGATAGGGACAGGCGATGGGTCTAATCCGACGTTCGTTATTCAATGCGATAATCCAAAATGCTTTTTGGGCAGCCAGAGTGTACATGTCTTTGCAGACCTGGTATGCTCGTCATGACAAAGAAAGGAAATTGGCAAGAGATCTTCCTCACCATCGAGAATGATAGGCTAACTTCCAGGCTACAGAAGCTTAACATATACAGAAGAACGTCCACTGGCAATTTGAGGACACCAAGTCCTGAAAACATGACTGTGTTTGTCAGAAGGCTGAGAGGATCTAAGAATAGAATCATGTTGTAGCATCGAGATTACATTGAATGTGTATTACGACATGAGGGGGGGTTTTGAAGCAATAGCAGGACCATAAGATAGAATGTACTTTTAATGCTTGATGATCTAGGTGGTTGAAAAGAGAGGACGTGCGTCTAACGCAATGGTAACAAGTTCTTTAGTCCTTCTTCTCCTCCTTCTTCTCCTCCTTCGACTCGGATGATTCCGAAGAGGAGGATGACGAGTTCTCTGCAGCGCGCTTCTCGTAGACTTTCTGGAAGAGACCAAGAGAGGCATTCTGGGTTTCGGAGATCTTTTCCCGAATGGTGTCTGCAGTGATTGAAGCGTCACCAGCCTGGCCCTTGCTTGCGAGTTCACGTAGTTCACCAAGCAGCTTCGTAACCTTGTCCTTCTCCGTGGCGTCAAGTTGGTCTTTGAACTCGCTCATGGCTACAGAAAACGTAAGAATTTAGGGGAAAAAATTGGAATAGCAAAATATTTACCCTTCTCGGTGTCGTGAACAACTGAATCAGCCTTGTTACCCTCCTCAATCAGAGTCTTGCGGGCTTTGTCGGTCTCGGCGAACTCCTCTGCATCGGAAACCATTCTTTCAATATCCTTGTCGCTCAGACCGGAGGACGATGCAACGGTCATCGATTGGTCCTTGCCCGTTGCCTTGTCCTTGGCAGAAACGTTGACAATACCGTCAGCATCGATGTCAAAAGTGATCTCGATTTGGGGAACACCCTTGGGAGCTGGAGGGATGCCCACTAAGTTGAAGTTGCCGAGCTGTTTGTTGTCCCTGACGAGCTCACGTTCACCTTGATAGATCTTGACCTCGATAGCTGTTTGACCATCAGCCGCTGTGGAAAACACCTGCGACTTTTTCGTAGGAATAGTGGTATTGCGGTTGATAAGCTTGGTCATGATGCCACCCAACGTTTCGATACCTGATAAGTGTTTAGATTTGTCAAGGGATATGGTCAAACAATACCCACCTAATGAAAGAGGAGTTACGTCCAAGAGAAGAATATCTCTGATATCTCCAGCCAAAACACCGCCCTGGATAGCTGCGCCAATTGCAACGGCCTCATCTGGGTTCACCCCCTTGCTTGGCTCCCGACCGAAAATACCCTTTACAGTCTCGGTAACCCTAGGCATGCGGGTCATGCCACCGACAAGGATGACTTCGTTGATTTCACTGGGCTTTACACCAGCGTCGCTCAGAGCTTTCTTGCAAGGGTCGACAGTCCGCTTGACATGGGTATCAACCAGAGACTCCAACTGTGCACGAGTCATACGAAGGTTAATGTGTTTGGGCCCAGAAGCATCGGCAGTGATGAAAGGCAAGTTGACTTCGGTCTGCGTCGTTGATGATAGTTCAATCTTTGCCTTCTCCGCTGCTTCCCGAACACGTTGAATAGCCATTCGATCGTTCTTGAGTTCCATCCCTTCAGATTTCTTGAATTCGCTTAGGATGTGGTCGACCAAGACAATGTCGAAATCTTCACCACCGAGATGCGTATCACCGTTGGTCGATTTCACTTCGAAGACACCTTTCTGCATTTCTAGAATTGAAATATCGAAGGTACCACCCCCGAGGTCGTAGACGGCAATGACAGAGTTGTCTGTGCGGTCCAAACCATACGCAAGAGCTGCAGCCGTAGGTTCGTTGATGACTCGTAGAACATCGAGACCAGCAATTTGACCAGCATCCTTCGTTGCTTGGCGCTGGGCATCATTAAAATATGCAGGAACAGTAACGACAGCATGTCTAAGAAATGAAAACTGAGAATGAGCGAGAAAGTGACAAATAATTATCACTCACTTGACTGGCTTGTTCAAGTACTGCTCGGCAGTGACCTTCATTTTCGTGAGAACCATGGATGACAGTTCCTCAGAAGTCTATGGGGAGTGTTAAATTTTGAATAATTGCCACGTCAGCATAATACATACAAACTTCTGTCTCTTGCCCTCATTATCAACTTCAATAGCTGGCCGACCATCAGAAAGGGGGACAATGGTAAATGGCCTGAAGCAATTGAGTGCTTAGTCAGGCAACAGAAATGAAAAATACCGACCAATGACGCATGTCCTCTTGCACTTCCTTGTCCTTGAACTGCCTGCCAATGAGACGCTTGAAACCAAAGACGGTGTTTGTGGAATTAACCACGGCCTGTCGTTTGGCTGGTAGGCCAACTAACCGTTCACCATGCTTCGTGAAAGCGACCACTGACGGTGTTGTTCGTGCGCCTTCCGCGTTCTCAATGACGCGAGCCGTTTTCCCTTCCATGACGGCAACGCAAGAATTGGTAGTACCCAAGTCAATGCCAACTACAGGTCCTGTAATGCCCATGAGCCATGGTATTGTAGAATTCATGATGCCACGTACCATTGACTTTGGAGTTCATATTCCGCGCAACCATGGGACGGCTGAAGCGCTGTGTGGCACAGGGTATAAGTCAAGGTGAGTAGTAAAGCAATGCAGAAAACATACTGCATATTGGGGAAGACGGAAGCAGGGACGAATGGAACGGGTCGCGGATAACATGGTGGATTGTTTGAAGAGTCAGAACCAAATTTTTAATGCGTTTGGTCCGGCTTTTGCCGAACTTTCCAAATAGAAATTTAAACTCAGCCAAACATACCGACACGGCTGTATCAATAGAAAAGTGTGCCGGCGCACTCGTCGCAGCACAGTCCAGACCCTTATCTATTGACGTCCTAGGACAATCCCTCGCCGCCGAACTTTTATTGACGAAGGACCTGGTTTTTACCGACCAACGACGCAGGATACTTCGATGTTTCGTTTAACGCTTTGAAATCGATACTTACCACGGACTTGTTAGAGCTGTACCCTCAACCCAAACCTCTTCTGCGCTTTTGTAGGTAAACGAGGACGATCGGTTGGGGAAAGTCACTAAAGCGTTGAAAGTACTGAGATCGGTCAAGTACCCAACGGGACTGGACTTGCTCGAGCTTTGTTTCCTAATGCGCTTGTCGTTAAATCGAACCGAATATTGGCGTTTCGGAATTGATGCAGCCAACGGTGGATTCAAAGCTGAGACAACCACTGCAGAGGCATGGAATTTATTGTTTCCCGTGTTAACGCAGCATAAAGAAGTGGCATGGCCTACTCTCCAATCTCTGATTGACTATCTTGGTTCGGAGATCAAGACACTACAAAATGATGTTCCTATTTCATGTAAATTGAGAATTTGGATACAGACTGATTTTTTTCATTCTTTTGAATAGTTATTCGATTGCACCGATGCCATTGGAAAGATTTGTAAGTATTTAGTCAGTTAATTGATTGTCGATTAACAGATTCCAGAGCTCACTGCTCTGCAACCGTCAGCCCTGAATTTCTACTACCAGTCCAAATGACAAAGACTCGGAGGCAGTAAGTGATGGTCTTCTCAAGGTCTTCTCGACGTTAGAATCGACCTCACATTGAGCAGTGTTCCCAAATTCTAGTACAAAATTCCCACCGAGTCCTGCAGCCGTCTCTGGATGTCTTGCAAGCATATTCCAGTATCCCATCGGAATTCAACCGCCATCACCCGTCGATCTCACCGTTGCCTTCTTATTCAGCCCCTTGTTCAGCGACACCCGTGCAATCCACCAACATTTGTTTCAACCCAGATAGCTCGTCTTCTGTTTCGTCGATCTCATTGAATGATTTGAACAGGGATTTGCTCCGCGACCATCCAGTGACATACAATCATTATAACAAACCCGCTTATCCTGCAGATACCATTCTCCATTGGTATGGTCAAAATGTCCAAGACAACGCCGCGGAGTCCGCCTTCCAACATGATAAAGCCCTCCTCGAAGAGTATATTCGGAGTGACAGCAAATTAACTGCACTGCTCGCCTTCATGAGGAGTCAGCGAAAGAAGAAACAGCTGGACAACCGTCTAGTGGAGAGTTATCGTTTTATTGTTTTCTTTATAAAACATTGAAGACAATGGTAATAATATTATGGTATGCAGGTTTTTTATCAAATTATCATGTGCAACAATATGTTCATTACTTATTTTTAAGCCTCCCCCTACCAGCATGTGTCTTGACGTGACACAGTCTTGGTCCTGCAGAGCCAAACAAATCATCAGGCTTTAAAACAAAATTGGCCCTCATGGTTCGTCGCCTCACCCGTTGGTTACGAAGAGGCTTCAGTCGAATGTAGTGACCCGTAAGGGCTCTGACCTGTTGACTTTTTTGAGACAACAAGCTCTTAAGAATGTTCATACTTGTTACAATTGTTACAATTGGACATCCATCTACGTCTAGTAAAGACTAAGGGTCACTAAAAAGAGAGCCTCGATGGATCAGGAGAAGAGTGGAGTGTTGAAAACTTGAATGTGAAGATATATAAGGTAATGTAAGTTCTCTGTCAAGTTAGCTTCAGTTCTTTCACATTTAGTATTGGTATTACGTAAGTAATGGTGTCTTCTCATGTTCGAAATTGTGTTTGTCTATCTGAGTATCACCATGACTGATCCAATCCTCGCCGATCTCATGTAACAGCTTTCTGTCAGCCATTTCCGTAATGGCAATTCATATATTTCACGACCCAGGACATGCATGGGTCCCCAATAGTCACTAGTATTTACTATTGGCCCTTGGGGACCCATGCATGTCCTGGGTCGTTTCGATCTTATTGTGGGGTCCAATTACTTCTGTAATATCGGACCGGTTCAACTGCAACTTGAACGTTGTGAACATTGAATTGGCGCATTTGCGACCATGTGCAGTTTGAATTTCACAAAGTGGTCGCTGATCGTATTCTTGCGGATCACCGATCATCACCTTGAATGTGACCTCAGTACTCAGTAGTCAACCCTCATCCAGAATGTCGTCTTTGAAAAAGATTGGTGGAGAATATGGCGAAGTCCGTGCTGGAATCGACATTGACAGACTCAATACATATCTAGCCACAAACACCCCTTCCGTCAAAACTCCGGTTAGTGTCAAGCAATTCAAGGTGGGTCTTCTTTACCTTGCTATCATGGTGTAGCCTGACGCTTGGACGACAGTATGGCCAGGTAGAAAGAGTTGCAATATCTAGCGGACCATACTGACACAGCCCATTTACAGTCAAATCCTACATACTTCTTGACGGATGCAGAGTGAGTAACATAATTCTATATTGTAAAGGATTTTCCCATTCTCCACAGACAAAATCGCTTCGTACTCCGAAAGAAACCTGTCGGACGACTACTTTCACAAACTGCTCATCAAGTGGAACGTGAATATACGGTCCTCGCGGCTCTTCACAGGCACAACCAGAATTCAAATGCTTGTCCTGAACATAAGGTCCCAGTACCCGAACCTATCATCTTATGCGACGATGTGTCTGTTCTCGGAACTCAATTCTACGTCATGGAATTCGTGGAGGGGCGTATTTTCACGGATATGACAATGCCTGAGGCCGATCCGAAAACTCGACGAGAATGGTGAGTTTAACAAACCTCTCCTCATCTATTCAACCCTTGAACGTCTTAATAGCTGGCTTGCTGCTATCGGAGCTCTAGCTGCCCTTTACTCTGTATCCCCTGTAGCCGTTGGCTTATCATCCTTCGGACCACCTACCGACTATTTCCCCCGTCAGATTAAGTCCCTCTCCCGCGTCTCAGCAGCCCAGGCAGAAGTCGTTGACATCGAAACTGGCGAAAAGACGAGTGAAATACCTTACTTTAAAGGACTCGTGGCATGGTATAAGAATAATCTTCCCAATGAGAGCAAAATTGGACCTCGCATCGTCCATGGAGACTATAAAATGGATAATCTCATCTTCCACCCGACAGAGAATCGAGTTGTCGCCATACTAGACTGGGAGCTGTGTACTTTAGGCAGTCCAGTAAGGTGTTTTATTTTTAAAGAGTTTGGATTCTGACAAGTGTCAAATACCTAGCTCGCAGACCTAGCCAATCTCACACAACCGTGGTCGATAGACGCAACCTCCTTTTCAACTCACTCGGTTGTGACAGGTTTCAAGAATTCAAATATGGCTCCAATGCCGCTTGAAGAACTCGAAAGAGAATACTGCCGTCTGATCGACCAACCGTATCCGATTAGGGGGATGATATTTGCCCGCAGTTGGATGCTTTTCAGAGTGCGCTTCTAAATAATCACATCCATTGTTGCTAATGTACCCTTAGCTGGCTGTCATCGCGCAAGGTATATCAGCCCGTCGCGCTAGGCGCCAGGCGAGTTCGGAAATGGCTGAGCTATATGGTCGTGCTTTCTCAATTATCGGCCTCTTAGCAAGAAAAGTATTAGAAGATGAGGGTATAGATGTTACACTAGCCTCGAATTTATGATAGATGCAAATAGTTTACTTGGCTGTAATCCTTTCCCCTACGGCTTTGAAACTGTCTAAGCAAAATTCTTCTTGTGAATCCTGATCCACGAAACCGTCTGGTTCCATTCGACGTCGTCCCTTCACACCAGTGGACCGCCTTCCTTTCGGTACCACTTCGTACGCAAACTCCCGTTCGAAGGCCCAGTCGTCAAATAATTCTGTATAACGTTCCATAAGTTATTGCAACTCATAGTGTGGTCTTCATCTCGAATAGCGCAATCCGCGATACCAGCAAGTCGTCTCGCCTCCTCGGTATCTCGTCGTGCAACTATGCTGCTCGGGGGTGGGTTCTCCAATTCATCAAGCACCCATGACCAAGCCCAACCCGCAGAGGACAGTATTAGATGATCGAAATTTGGCCTCGTTTCAAGTCGACTATCCTTTCGTAGCGGGTTCACGCCATTCCTGCCTTCTCCCACCATTTCAGTTTTCATCGAGTTCTGTAAGACGGTAACCCGCTTGATAGTGTCCTCCTTTGCCTTTGCGAGATTACGCTGCCGGTCTTTCTCAATAGCCTTAATTGTATGCTCGAATTGCTTATCGAATGCCTGTTTGTCCTTGATATACCGTTGGATCGATTCTTCCGTCACTTGTGCTACACGGTCATGAGGCATCTTGCAAGCGACCAATTCGCCTTCAGCTTCAAGAGGGCGGATGACCCCTGATGTCGACACCCGTTCGCGTATCATGCGACACTCCCAGTTAAACCTGTCCTGTTATTCCGTCAAAGAAGAACTTTGATCACAAATGCAACCTTACTTTGATGTCCTCATAAACTCGGGATTCCCCGGCCATCCTTTGAGAACTCTCCATTTGTGTGGCAGCCCGAGATCTGGTATCGTTGGATACCTGTTTGAGGTCGGATAGCTTGGATCGGGTGAGAATTGATCCTTCTCTGGGTCTTTGCGACAAAAGAGTCTGCTGCCGTTGCAAAAATGACCCCGCTTGAGTCACCCTTGAGGAGAATACCTGCCGGAATGACGATTGTCCGGTTTGTGATGATGGGATGGATAAACTCGAAGGAGAGGTTGTGAAGGGTGCGTCATCAAGGATAGGCACGATACTCTCCTTTGGTTCTGTCCGTTGTACACCAGTAAATAATGAT
>Ga0307517_10008913_pt1 | contig 14327 bp, 17 predicted proteins | sample 23_EM_MG_FD_194515 | JGI IMG/M metagenome (GOLD analysis project Ga0307517, IMG submission 194515) | Populus trichocarpa ectomycorrhiza microbial communities from riparian zone in the Pacific Northwest, United States - 23_EM | ecosystem: Host-associated > Plants > Roots > Unclassified | place... | reverse complement strand
TATACGAATATACCTAAGGGTATTATACGTATTGAGACTCATAGTGGTTACCTGACCTTCCTGATGTCGATACTTCGATATGACCACCATGAAACTACCCACTTTTATAAAATGGTTGAGTACACTCGACAGAACACGAGTTACTAAGCCGTCTTAAGACAAGGCATCAGGAAAAATGGAATTCTCTTAATTTCCTTAATTTTCCTTGGAAACAATTTAAGTAAGTTTAAGATAAATCTAAGAATGTTCTAAGGAAGATTAAATTTCCTTATTTTTCTTTGCTCTAAGGGAGTTCTAAGGCGGGTCCCTTTCTTATTTTCCTTATATTATTCTTTGCGTACTTTACTGTTCTTAGTTTCCCTTTGTTATTCATAATTTTACACATAAATTTTGAGAGCATTCTCTTGATTGCTCAATTTATCTTAAATTTGCTAACAAGTAACTTAAGAAGTCATATCAAGCACAAAATAGATCTTTCTATTAAAAATTAAGAAACCTATGAAAGTCCAAAGTAAATGTCAAGACACAAAAGAAAGTCCGAAGTATATGTCAAGAAACATAAGAAATTCCAAAGTATATGTCAAGAAACATTAAGAAACAAGATATCAGCAAGTAAATTAAAAAGAATTCTTAAGCGGACACCAAGAAACAAAAGACAGACCAAGGTATCAGAAATTCTAAAGCAAAAGTCAATCAGAAAAATAGTCCAAGACCTCCTTTCACCATTCAGGATATCCTAAATCAACACCGTAACCATGACCATTGTCTGCACTTTCATTGCCATCATCATTTCCTTCTCCATCTCTGTTACCATCAAACCTATTGCCATTGACCCTGTTACCCTCATCACTCTCACTTTCCGATTTCAAATCAGCGCGGTTAGATCTTAAATTTCCATCGTCAGAATCATTAGATTTTCGGTACTTTCCAGAGTGGCGGGTCAATTTTTGTGCGGAATCAAAAATTTGTTGAAATTTTCGCTTCTCAAGTTTCTTGATGGATACGAGATAATCGGCCGTAATTTTGCCCCAAACCGTGAATGAGAAATCCGTTGCAATTGTCGATTCCTTGTTTGTGTCAGGGTTGAGCACTTTTGAGACCGTAAATTTGTTTCCTCGTATCTTGATTAATTGTTTGCTATACAATCGAAGAGCCCGTTCAACCTAATTTATAAAATCAAAGATGATCTCAGAAATGGAAAATGAATAACATACAGCAGCTGCAGTAAGGGCAAGACCACAGTACGGATCACCAATAGCAATACCCTTGAGTGGTGAAGCCAAGCTCGACGTGAGTTTCGAGAAGTGCGCTGAGAAAGTTTGCAAAATCAGCGTGTGCTGAAACGTTCCGTTCTGCTTCGGCTTTCAAAAACATAGTTAGTTTTGTGTCATCTGGTGAATAAAGAAGAGGCCACTGGCCGCTCCAAGAAGGGTGGCAACGCAAAGTGCCACTGGCAGGCAAATACATCACAAAGAATATTTACGACTCACTTTAGAAGTGTTTTCCGTTCCTTTATAGACAAAACTGTTACCCTCTAAAAGATCTCCAGCAAACCCGGCAATTGCATCGTCGTCATCAAGGTCTACATCAGCCTCACAAATATAGTAGTATACAGCTGTGATTGCCTTCGATGCAAGGCTATTCCGGTATTGACAAAGTTTCTGATAAGCCTATAAAAATAATAGTTAGCAGTTATGATACGCAGGATTTCACTTACAAGTTCAAAGGGAGTTGTGCCCCTTTCAATGGTAAACGGAAGCCTGTCACCATATGTACGGTCCCAAATGTCTTGCAATAGTGGAGTGATATCTTCACCAGAGATCCACGGATTATTCCCAGAAAGAGCGAGGTTGATAAAATTGGGTACGACTACTTGCGCCCACGCATCGTTCAAATTGGCGCCTTTAGGAAGGCGGTTGACAGCAGGCCTTTGCTTTCGATTGCCATTTTTGGGCTTCACCAACGTCTAAAAGTAATGCAGTATATTCAAAAGGATATAAAGCACAACACACCTGAATTGAATTCCGATAGTCCTTACCTTTCATTGGACTGGACATGGCCATTTCACGCTCCAATGAATCATCTTCACCATCTGATAATGTTCCGTTGGAGGTTTTGCTCCTAGTGGGCTTCGTAGCTTGAGGTTTCGATTTAGCGTCTCGGTCTGGCTTGCTTACTTGAACACTTGAGTTTGAGGATGTCGTACGTGTCGCTGGCGTAAATTTAGCAGGCTTTCCTTGAAACACATCAGATGGGTTTCGAGGACCTCTACCGCTAACAGGAAATTGGTAATGAATTATAATATATTAATGAGCTACGTACCTTGCGTCGGTATCCAAATCTTTAGGCACTGTGACTTGGGTATCAGAAGATTTGTGCTTGTGATCACTGAGATTTCAGTCAATACCCTCAATACATGAAATAGATAACGGTTATTTACTTCACAGAGACTTTAGGGCCACCAGCTTTGTCTTTGCTATCACTGTAGAAAATTAAGAGACTCGGACGGACTCAATACATAAAATGACGAATAGCATACTGAGCGTTCAAACTTGCAGACACATCCCGATAAATTTGGTTATTCTTATTGCTATAAGGGACTGAATCAATTGTCCTGTGACACACAGTATATCTTACCTTGTGGGTGCCGCCGACGAAGGGACCTGAGAACGAGCAGATCCAGTTTTACTATTGCAGTCAGTGCCAGTAAGATAATGTCAGGATACGTGAATAAATAACACACATTATAGCCTCCTTCATCTGAGAATCTTTACGACTAAACAAATAACTGAGAAATAAATCGCGAAAGACTTGAAAGGGGCTCTACCTTTCATTCGAACTCCTGTGCACCGATGAGAACTTATTGACAACTGTTTGAGTTTGAACAATTCCGATAGTATCTTCGTCACTAATAAGAATTAAAGAAAACGGTAACAGCAGTAAGTCAGAGCCCACATACGAGAGTTTGACGAGATGACGGTTTTTGGCCTAGCAACAATTTGATCAATGATTACCAAGCCTGCCGCCATGCAGCACTATATTAGGTTCTTACCTTGTTCTTTCTTTCCATGACTTGTTCCTCGTCTTCTGGCTCTTCGTCGAATTCGACAAACTTCTTCTTCCTGCGCAAAACAAGTGGCGTCCGAAATTCATCTTCACCGTCCAATTCGATATCTTCCATATGGACGAGATCCTGAGCACGCAATGGCTTGATACGAGGTGTTTCAGTGTCTGTCCCGTCGATATCCATCTGGGATGGATTATTAGAAATGGCATGCTTCTTGGCACGAGGTGTCACATCGTCGTCCATTTCAATGTCTGTCGGATACATTCCAGGAGAGCTAGACATTACGATCTTTCGTTTACGACGATCACGCCTGGTCTCTTTCGCAAGCTCAACTTCAAGTTGAGTTTCTGTTTCCCTGTTAATTTATCATTTGACAACTTTAAAAGAATTCTTACCAGTCCGTCGAAGCGCTTGCTTTTCTACTTCCCGTTTTGCCTTTTTGGGTGGGTGACCTGGATCTGTTCCATTGGCATGGCTATTCTGTACGTCAATTGTTGGTTAAACTATATATTTCATTAACAGAACAGAAAAGTTAATCCTACATCCATTGATTGGTGTTCACGACTCGTTTTGGACTTTGTGTGCAGGTGCTTCCTAGCCAGTTCGGTTTCTTGGTCTGCCGCAACGCTATTCGAGTATGTAACTTCTTAAATATTGCATCGCAAGATGACCACTGGCACTCACCTTTCAGATATGTCCTGACGAGTCTTCCGCTTTCTTCCCATATCCGTGTCACGAAAATCGATTCTTATAGGATTATTGTAGTTGTCCTCTAAACTATCAGCCACTGCCCAAACGTTAACAGGTACTCTCAAGTCTCAATACGAGGTCTGAGGATGCCACATACCTATGTTGGTCCGAACCTTGTGACGTGGATACTGGAACTTGTCTTTGGTGGTCTTGGCAGTGACTTCAGCCTCCAGCTGTGAGATGTACTCTCTACCCGCCTCCTTACGTTCTTCGTCAACAAGTCGTTTCTGCTCTTTTGCATTTTTCTTGGCTTCTCTCTCGTCTTTCTCCTTTTGAATGACCTCCTTCGGACGACGTGTACGAAGGGTTTCTAAAGCCTTTCCAGGATGGGCCTCCGCATTAGTTGCACGTGTTCTCATATTGCTAGAGCCTAGGCTTGGTTAAGCTGTGAAGTGTGAGCTTAAGGAATCAAGGATAGAGAGAGTTGGAGTCGAAAATTGATGTGTGACTTCGTACAAATCACAAATATGTTTAATTTGAATATTTGCATGTCAAATTGATCGTATCACACTCAGCCAGATACCTCCATGCCACCAGAGTTTCTTCGGCGATTTCGCTGTCCCTTGGAAGACTGTCGGCGTTTGTTTATCTCAAAATCTGGATGGACGCAACACATTCACTCAGTCCATGCCGACTCAGATGTTAGCTTCAATGACACCCAGAACGCAATCGAAATGATTCCGAATCCTAACATCACCCTAATTTTGCCACCTCAGACAGATCGGCTTCTATATTCCAGCCCCCCAACTTCACCAACACGATCTCATGAAAATTTTGAAGCTTCAGACCCATTTCAAGTTATGGAATGTTTGTTTTCGGCGTCCGATGCCAGTGAAACAGAACCCTGCTATCCAACTGAATATCATTCCGTCGTCAATGGTATATATCATACTTCTCTAGAGTCTACTACTGGCTACACGTTGTATTGATGAGAAATTTTACAGGCATGCCATGTGACAAATCAGGAAATCAAGTTGATGACTCCGCACCACCACCACCCTTTGATTATCGCGAACCAGATGACTGGAGTCCCTTTGAAGACTCCCTCGCATTTAAGACTGCCAACTCATTCTTCCGGAATAGGTTCTCCGCTGCAAAAATCGACGGAATTCTCCAACTATGGTCGGAATCCTTGGAACAACATGATGACGATCCGCCCTTTGCAAACCATCAAGACCTTTACAAAACCATTGATGCGATACCTATTGGCGGTGTTCCTTGGGAAAGTTTTTCCTTTGGTTTTAATAGTCCTGATGTTACCCCAGACTCTCCGAAATGGATGACCGCCGACTTTACAATATGGTATCGAGATCCCCGTCAGCTCTTCCTCAACATGCTACAAAACCCTGATTTCGCACCATTCTTTGACTATGCTCCTCTACGTGACTATGATGAAAAGGGAAATCGCCGTTACAAAAATTTCATGTCCGGAAATTGGGCATGGAAACAAGCAGTAAGCAGATTAAGTTAAATACTATTGACGTAAATTCTCAACAAAAATATTCAGGATATTCTTGGTGCAAAGCCTGAAAACCACGGTTCAATGTTCGTTCCAATAATAGTCGGTAGTGACAAGACAACGGTTTCCGTTGGGACGGGCGACAATGAATTTTGGCCTGTTTATGGCTCGATTGGAAATTTACACAACAATGTTCGACGTTCACATGGTATGGGCCTTGTTCTCATTGGGTTTCTTTCCATTCCGAAAGGTGATTCTTTGCTTTTTACCAAGCATTACGACAATATACTTACTACCTCTTTTGCAGCGGACAAAGCCCATTCATCAGACCCGGTATTTAGGAGATTTCGACGCCAACTCTTTCACTTATCTTTGTCAAAAATTTTTGAGCGGCTTCGACCAGGAATGGAAACACCAGAGATCGCACAATGTCCTGATGGCCACTTTCGACAGATTATATGGGGTTTTGGCCCATACATTGGAGATTATCCGGAGCAAGTACTATTGGCTTGCATCGTACAAGGTTGGTGCCCACGGTGAGTATTAATTGAAGCTAGTAATTATAATCACACTGATATACTATTCTCTAGCTGTCCAGCTCCTCCCTATGATTTGGACGGCGAAGAGTCCCATCGCCACCGCACTGAAGCCATCACCGAAGCCCTTGTCCAGACCCTCAACGTTCCCGAATTATGGAATGATTATGGTATTATCTCGGACGTTGTTGTGAGCTCGAGTACTTTTATATAATTGAATCTAAGCTTATTAATTCCAAATTAATTCTTAGCCCTTTACAAATGACTTTCCGCGTGCCGACATTCATGAACTTATAGCACCAGACTTACTCCACCAATTAATCAAAGGAACTTTTAAGGATCATCTCGTAACGTGGGTCGAAGAATATCTTATACTGGAACACGGAAAGGCAAGGGCAAACCGCATTCTAGATGATATCGACCACCGGTAGGGCTTTATGAGCTTCACCATCAACCTAATTTAATCCATGAGAATAGAATTTCGATAGTGCCTCCATTTGCAGGTTTACGACGATTTCCGGAAGGACGAGGATTTAAGCAATGGACTGGTGATGATTCGAAGGCCTTGATGAAAGTGAGTTTTGCACTGTTATCAAATCTGCATAATCTGAAGTGTATTAGGTCTATTTACCTGCATTACGTGGCTACTTGCCCAAGGAGATGATGCGGGCATTTCGTGCACTCTTAGAGTTTTGTTACATCGCTCGAAAGGATGCATTAACCGAAGTGGACTTGGAGCAATTAGAAGATGCTCTAACACAATTTCATCACTATCGAACAATTTTCGTGTCATCGGGCGTCCGTCCAGATGGAATCTCATTACCACGGCAACACTCCCTCGTCCACTATGTTGATCTTATTCGAGATTTTGGAGCTCCAAATGGCCTATGCTCGTCAATCACCGAATCCAAGCATATCAGAGCAGTAAAGGAACCCTGGCGCCGATCAAGTCGAAATGAACCTCTCGGACAGATGCTGGTCACAAATCAGCGTCTCGACCAGCTGTCTGCTGCTGAGACAGACTTTAGGAATTGTGGTATGCTAAGTGGGATTCGACATGAGGATCCATGTGTGTCTGTTCCTTTGATTCTCGACTCGTTTGGTGCTGATTCCATACACAACAGACTCGGATGAGGATGAGGAACACACCACCACCACACCGAGTGGTTGTGATGAAGATCCTACTACTCAATCTTCGATACCAGATGAAGATATGGATGAGGATCTTATAACAGATCTGGAGGTGTTAGCTGAGGTGACCCTTGCATCGAAACCCAGTCCGTTTTTCTTCACTTGTGCATTTCCTGTGTTTTCTAACTAGTGATAGAATATAAATGGCCCCTTCTGAAGGCAGCAGACCAACTTGAATTGCCTTCATTTCCATCTATGGTCCGACACTTTCTGTACGACCAGTTGTACCCTAATTCCGTGATCCCATCGTCAGAACTGTCAATCCATGCCTTACCAGAATTTTATGGCAAAGTTTCCATCTTCTACAATGCAACTGCAACCTTTCGTGCGCCCAGCGATTTTAGCGGTATCCGAAGTATGCGCCGAGAATATATTCGAGCAACTCCTGCGTGGAGAAATGGCAGGCCACGTTATGACATGGTTTTCCTAAACTCGGACCCTTCCCAGGAAGGTATGCGCGGTCTTGAAGTGGCGCGTGTCATGATTTTCTTTTCATTCGTGCATGAAGGAAAACAGTATCCATGCGCCCTTATTCATTGGTTTTCGCGGATTGGAGAAGAACCAGATGAAGACACAGGGCTTTGGGTTGTAAAGCCGGAATTCTACGACAACGGCAAGCCACACATTGCAATCATCCACGTCGACACCATATGCCGAGCTGCCCATCTCATCCCCGTCTACCCTTCACAATTTATCCGCCGATCTCTCACTATGCATGATACGCTCGATGTGTTCCGGGAGTTCTACGTAAACAAGTTCGTTGATTACCATGCATTCCAGATTGCCTCGTAATATAGAATGTATTGATGGTGTTGATTAGATAATAAATATTATTGTGATTTCTCCTTGTCCTTGTCCTTGTCACCGTCAGCCACAATGTACTTTGCCCTTTACCTCAGCTCTCCTTCTCTTCCCCACTCCCAGCAGGCAAGAAACTGCTGCCCATTGCAAATCAAGGTCCCACAGCAACAGCTGTGACTGGTTTGGCCTCCACTGAGATTGTCTCGGCTACGTGCTGTCCCAATCGCCACCCTGTCAGTGCAGAAACTCTCTACCAGGCGCCAGCCAACATCAAAAAATGGTTATAACTGCATCAAGTACACTAGGAAGTAGAGGAGCATGTGCCTGAACGTGGGCGTTGGCAGAGACGAAGACCACGATCACCGGTGCTTCTACGAGCTCTTCAGCAGAAGCCATCCCGGCTGCATCACGTTTGAACCTGGAGACGAAGAACTCACTAAACCTCGACCCTCGTACAGAAGCAGGAGATCGACGTGACGCACCTCCAAGATCTAAGAATCCTTCGGATGATTGGAGGCGACTTGTCGAACCACCGATACGGCCGCCTAACTCCAAGAAGCTGTTCATTGACCTGAAAATCGATACCGCGTTGGAAGATACTCCCAGTGAACCCGCTGTTGAGACTGTCAATGACGACATGGAGGGAATGGATGTGGACCCGGATGTGGAAGAGGTTGACGACGTGGAAAAGAATGTTGATTTGGAAGTGGAGGATGACGAGGCCGATGAAGAATCATCCCAGCAAGACGAAGATGCGCAACCTATCGATGACGCTGGCGAAGGAGACGACGAGCCTGCAGATCCTGAAAGGGAGGGAGACGGAGACGATGAACAGGAACAGGAACAGGAACTTGAAACCAACGAGGTCGAGAAGACAACGACGAAGAGGAGAACGAAGAAGAACCTTTACCTGACGGCGATCTGGAAGACCAGGAAATTGAACTTCAGCACGCACATAGAGCAGAGGCACTGGATGTATTGGCATCCATCGAGCTTAAATTCACCATGCTACGAGAACGAGTGTACGTTGAGAAAATGGAGATCCTGGGTTGGGAAGAGCGAATGGTCCAAGCTTGTAAGCTTTATCCATTCATCATCTGGAAGTTGTGTTGTGACGTTACTTTCTTCTAGCTGTCCATCCATACCAGCAAAAGGAAATGACGAAATGGAGGGACAAACGCTCGAACTAGCTTCTCGGAAACGATCCTACGAGGTCAGCAATGCCACGAAACGCCGCAAAGCAGACGAAGACGGTGTCTGGAGTTGGTGGAAGGTAAAGATTTTAATTTATTTATCTTCAAGGTATACTAATATTATATACAGCTTACGGTCGATGAATTGCAAACGGAAATGATTGCGGAGACGAACCGTAAAAGAAGTAGGGTACTCGAAAGACACAACCTAGTGAGGCCCTCTTATTTCATCAATATTGTTGTCTTTTATAATTCTGTTGCAGTCCGACGCATTCTGGGCCCTCCTACAGCAACGATGGCAAACAGCCGCTATACACGAGCATCAATGTTGACCGTGGTTACGATCGTTAAATAGCTTTTCCATCATCCTCGACAACTCCCGTACTTGGGCAGCGACGTACCGTCGACTTGGAGAAGGATTCTAGACTCCGTCCTCTTAAGATCTTGCTATGGATGTCAAGACGTCGAGAGTGTCGGTACAAAGCTGACATATGGCCTCTTCGTGCGGTAAGATGTCGAGCATCCATTGACATATACATTACCTCTAACTTAGCTTTACAGGAAGCAATTTCAATCGCAACCAGGAGGCCAACCTTCCATCATTGCCGCGGGAAATGGCGGGCAGACGCACCCATCTGTAATCAACCTACTCATGCAATGCAAACGAGCTCAAACCTTCCCCATGTCTCTGTTAGCCAACCCTCTCCTCAACTCTGGTCTCTTACCTCCACGGAACATTCCGACCCCTCAACAAGCTCCGCAGTCCCTTCCTCCTCACAACAATTTCCTCAATGGCATGGGTCCTGTGCCATTTAAGCCAAATGCATTACTACCGAAAGGGCCAACGGAGGGAATGTCGATTTGGAAGGCCGACCGTTAGATTTGCGCGGTCATGCAAGAGGTGGTTTGTCGAAGGCATGTCTCCACTTGTTGCCTTCGCAGCTATGCTGATTTTTATCTGTTAGATTGAAGGAGACGACAACTCGTGGAGTGTAATTGTCGCTCGACTTGGTTGCGTGCAGTTTCCAGGTACTGCCACGGAACCCGCAGAATCGGGTCCTAGGAGTATATAGCGCCATTCGAAGCCTGTTACATCACCATACAAGAGTACAAAAAGCACTCCAACGCCGCTCTTCAAAACGCTCTCATTGGTTCTTGTTACGGAGTGCTGCGAGTGCAGCAGCTCCTGCAAATGGTCGATATGCCACCCGCTGAACTCCAGAATCAAGGTGTGGAAAAGACGATGCAACTCCTTGAGACGCATAAGGGGTCACTGCAGCGGTTGCTACAAGAACAGCGCGTCTTCGCCGAGAATAACGCTGCACAGAATGCTGGTCATGGGGATCAAAATGGTACTATGAGCCATCGGCCACCGGGTATAGGTCCATCACCACCTCTTGGTGCCAGTGGCTCTCAGCAACCGCAGCAAAACCTTCTAGCCATTGCCAGCCGTACGCAACTGCAGCATCATCTGATGTAGCAACAAGGCGCTCCGCAGTCGACAATTCCAAACGATGTTGACGCAATGATGGGAGCCCGCATGGGGCAACAAATGCCATCGTCCTTGACGCCCCAAGGTTCAATGGGCGGAATGCAATGCAGAATTTCGCACAGAAAGCAGACAGGCCCAGGCTACTCAACTAATCGACCAATTTAAGAATGATTATGCTATGTCAGGTTAGTTCTTTATATATATGGCTGCAATGTTCAGGACTCGAGTACTCAGAGCTTTCTAGCTTACCCAAATGCGAATGTGGATATTCCAGTGTGTGGACATGGAACGCCGCCTCGTGATGGTAACATTTATTTTGAAAGATGTTGATGAAAGCTTGTTGAAGAGGGTTGTTATGATTGTCAGTGTTCTCCTTTTTATACCATGTTGGTTTGCCTGATTTTCCTGCAGCTGTGCTCCGTCAACCAACAACGGAATAATTTGTCTGCGTCTGGTCCATGATACATTGTTGCTTTAGTTCCACTCAAAGCGATGGCGAATGACCTCGCCCACATCAATGATATCTTTATTATAAATTACCGGAATCTCAAAACGCAGCAAATGCAAAAACAACACCAGGCTCAACGACTACAGCAACAACCGCAGATGGGTAACAACCTCATGGCTCCACCTGCTGTCAAGCAAGAATGCCATCTCAACAAGGCTGGGCAATGATGCCACATAACCGACAGTCAAGTGAGGCTGCACGACAACCCCAATCGTCCCAACATCCATCGCAGTCACATCCACCTCTAAACCCGAATCAAAACCATCGCCCTCCAGTTTCACATTCATTCAAACGAAAACGTCCGCAAACGCCCGGCGGCTCAGCTGTAGCCCCAAGTCCATCTCCGCACCCACCCCTGTTGCCAATACTCCGACTCCAACTGCCATGCATCATCTCCTCCTGTCATCAAATCTCCCAAAGCGAAAGCATCTAAATCAAAGATTTGCACGGTCATGCAAGAGGGTGGTTTGTCGAAGGCATGTCTCCACTTGTTGCCTTCGCAGCTATGCTGATTTTTATTTGTTAGATTGAAGGAAACGACAACTCGTGGAGTGTAATTGCCGCTCGACTTGGTTACGTGCACTTTCCAGGTACTGCCACGGAACCCGCAAAATCGGGTCCTGGTGTGGCTCAATCTATTCAGCACCTTTACAAGGAGTATAGCGCCATTTGAAGCCTGGCACATCACATGATACAAGAGTACAAAAAGCACTCCAACGCCGCTCTTCAAAACGCTCTCATTGGTTCTCGTTACGGAGTGCAGCAGCTCCTGCAAATGGTCAATATGCCACCCGCTGAACTCCAGAATCTAGGTGTCGACGAAAAGACGATGCAACTCCTTGAGACGCATGAGGGGTCACTGCAGCGGTTGCTACAAGAACAGCGCGTCTTCGTCGAGAGTGTGCAAAATAACGCTGCACAGAATGCCGGTCATGGGGATCAAAATGGTGCTATGAGCCATCGGCCACCTAGTATGGGTCCATCACCACCTTTTGGCTCTCAGCAACCGCAGCAAACCCTTCTAGCCATTGCCGGCCGTACGCAACTGCAGCATCATCTGATGCAGCAACAAGGCGCTCTGCAGTCGACAATTGCAAACAGTGTTGACACAATGATGGGAGCCCGAATGAGGCAACAAATGCCATCGTCCTTGACGCCCCAAGGTCCAATGGGGGGGAACACAACGCAGAGTTTCGCACAAAGCATGGATATCCTGGCCACACTACACGGAATCACTCTTCGCCTTCGCATTATTCGACACCAAATATGGCTGGCACCAGCGGCCTTGGATACCAGACTGACGAAATTGGGATGCCACCTGGAGGTCACCATTTGGTACAGAATCCCCCTTTTTTTCGTGCACACCAACACTGGTCCACCACCCATCTGTCATCACATGGGGATTCTGAAGGGTGTTAGTAATGGCCGTCGTTCGCCACCCTCACCACCTCGACTCGCGAACGGAATGCCGTCTTCCGAGTCGAACGGAAGTTGGATGAACCCCAGTATTTTCAGATTGCGGTCTTTTCAGATTGGGAGTAGCAATGGAAAAGGAGGTGATCGAGACCCAGGACGATGTATGACGACGATGAACGGGATAGGCTGGCAGCAAGGAACAGAGATAGAAAACGCGCAGAACGGGAAAGCGGGAGGATATACCATATACACCCCCTTCAGGGCATGGTTCGGGTGCTCCTACACCTGTTCCTGGTGTCGACGGCCATCACCACCATCGAAATCACCACCATCATGTTCTTCACCATTACGGACCTCCTTCATTGCCGTCACCTGTGCACCCCGGCTTGGGAAGTGCACCCATTGTGCACAGTCCTAGATCTACGATATCCCTGGATCCTCGTCTTCAATTCATCCGAACAATGATTGCTCCCCTCAAGCGGCAACAAGCCCCCGCCTCGAGAGAGGGAAATATGGATACCCTGATCCACCATTTGCCATCTATGCACGATTACCGCGACCGTGATATAGACTCGCAAAAACATTATTTGCATCGACCCTCTTCCCGACCAGCGCTCGTTGACAATTGCAGTGATAGTCCTACATCGAGCCCCTTCGTTATGGCTCCAGCTTCCATCTCATCAGTGCCGCCGCCCTCATCTCATATGAATGGCAGCTCAGAATCATCCCTCAAGGGCCAAGCAATGTGGAACGAGGATCCTTCCCATCGGATGCCGCCATCAGGATATCTGGGTGGAATGACATCTCACAACGCTCACCGATCTCCTATTCAAGCACATAGGTATACACCCGGGGCTCCTTCAGGTGGAGGTCTCCTCCTGCTAGTTCAATCCACCGTATGGTTTCGCCTCCACCACCTATCAACCGCACTCGCCCTTCACCGAGTCCATATTCTCATTCATCGAATCCACATCGTTCGCCTCCTGCAAGGTATATTTTTGATTATTCATTGTAAAATGAGAGAACTAACAGGCATTATGTTAAGTCCTAGATCCCCAAAGGCTTTGGGCTCAGGGAGAACGGTTACCCCGACTGGGCAACGGATCACCCATCCCTTACACAATTGGATTCACATCTCAAAAATGGTATAACCTCGAATTATGCACTCGGCAGACGAACAGAGTCACCACACATACCTGCACTACATGTGCCCTCAAGTCGACAGGGATTAAATGGGAATGGTGGTCTCAATGCTAATTCCGATGTGGATCTCCGATTGACCCAATATCAGCAATGTCGCTAAGGCTCGCGCCTCCAGTCGGGCTCCCCTGAGAGCTTTCTACATGTTTTGCAATTCTTATTATTAGCAAGTCTAAATCAATACTAGCCTCTCGGACAACCGCTATTTAATACATTCTATTCACAATTCATTTTTCTGCTACTACTAGTAGTAGTTAGTAAGTATAATTCAATACTTAGACAACGGTAATTTATCTCAGGCTACTACTAGCAGGCATATTCTCTGCTTTGGAAAGCAGCTCTTGGAATTGTTCAGATTGCAGGCATATTCAATGCACAAACAGTTATTAGAGACCTCTGCCTTGGATATAGCCTTTTCCTTTTCTGAACTTATCTTTCTTGGCTTCCTTGACTATTTTCCTTATATTTCTTGAACACTTGATTTCCTTGGATAAATCTTGGAGGTACTTGGCAATTTTATTTCTAAGTATCTATAAGTAAACTAAGGAAAAAAAGAAGCACAAGTGAATTGAAGTGAATCTAAGTAATTTCCTCTTTTCCTGATGGGAACGATCAAACGTCGCCATCACGAAGTTTGATATAATGATCGAGACGCGATACATCGAAGAATATTCTACTACAACCAGTCGAGTTGTTCGGATATTCAAATGCTAC
>Ga0307517_10008911_pt1 | contig 14328 bp, 8 predicted proteins | sample 23_EM_MG_FD_194515 | JGI IMG/M metagenome (GOLD analysis project Ga0307517, IMG submission 194515) | Populus trichocarpa ectomycorrhiza microbial communities from riparian zone in the Pacific Northwest, United States - 23_EM | ecosystem: Host-associated > Plants > Roots > Unclassified | place... | reverse complement strand
GTTTGGGTCATAATGCAAGTTTTTAGCTTATTTGGAGGGTCTGTATGTTCTTGGTTGGAGAAGGGCTTCATTATAGCGTTGAGTTTAATGAATTTCTTAACCAGGTTGCACGATTTATGGTATGAAGTACACACTTATGCTAAGAGAAAAGCCGAGTAAGATGACTTTAAGGTTTAGAAAAATTATAGACCTCCCTACATCATTAAGAGAAATTAGAAAAGATACTTAGAGTTTCATACGTCGGAAGGTTTTCAAAGGCGTTCACGGAGTGAGTTCTAGAAAAGAAATAAAGAGACTCACGGCTTCATTAGCAAGCATACCAACGGGTCGCATTCTTTTACAAACCATGCAAAGCGCTTGGTAAGAGAGGTTGTTTTAATTTCATGTATTTTTCTGAAAATGGTACCTATAATTTGTGTTTAACTAATAACCGACGACGTATTTATTTTGCAGGCTACATATCTTGAGCGCGAGCCTATTCTAATGAAGTTGTATATGAAAACACATATATACAAAGGGAGGATCGATGGAAAAGGGTGCAATAGTTTATTGATAGTCGAGCTGAGGTATTTATTGTAAGTAGACTTTGAAACATTTTTGTATATTATTTGGACTAATGTTCTTTCATCCATATCTCTTACTTATTTTTATATGGTGTAGGAACAATATAACATCGCCATGTGTACCAAGCATGGAGAGGACCCTTCAACTCATTCAGAACATAATTCAGATTTGTGGTTAGAGGTTGAAGCAACCGGTGGACCCGATAAGAATCAAGATTACAATATCTCTATGACTACGACCTAAGATATAAGATTGGGTTGTAATGTCTTTACTGTAGGCACCCTATAATCCAGCTCGAGTTAACCATCACCAACCATTGAGAAGTTAGTCGAACAACAGTTTGGTGCTCTGAGGGCCGAAATGGAGACAAAATACGAAACACAAAAAAAAAAAAGCTAGAGAACATCACGGATAAGTATGAAGCATACTTTTTCCAGTCATTATCCTCCCCCCTACGAACCTACAGCTAGAGCTTTTAATTCATTTATATATACATTTGTTATTGATTTTATTATAAAAAAAACTTTTTCTTCAATTTAATTGATTTTTATAAACATTTGTAATTTATTTTTACATTATATAAAAAATTTTCTTCAATTTAAATTAGTTGTTTGATGTAGTTTGATGCCATTGTAAAATTATTTTATAGCATTTAAAAAAAAATTAAAGACCGATGAAAATTTCATCGGTAAATGATCAACCATTTCATCAAAGAATTACAGAGAGTTATTAATTGTTTCGATCCACCCCAACATAATCACTGACATAATATGTTATTTTTGTTGTATTGGCGAAATCATTAGTGAGATGAAAATATTACCGATAAAAGTATTCATCAGAATTCCATCAGTAAAAATCACCGTGAAATTATTGACAAATATAACATCAGCAACGAGAGACTTTCTAATGACACGTTTTCATTGATAAATCATTCAATAATTTTTATACCAATAATATTATTTTATTTATACCAACAAAATATTTCATCAATGTTAATTTTGAGATTTTCTGAATGTGAAGGCACCTGTAAGTCCCTATCTTTTTTATTATTATTAATGTATTGATATCATTCAAAAAAAAAAAAAAAAACTACCATTAACATTGACATCCATGTGAATGTGCGACTTATAATCTAAATATATTCATGATAGCGATGGAATGAAATCTGCTTAGGAGTTAGGACTATTCTTGTAGCATTAGTGCTTGATATTGACTGAATTCATTAATTAATATACATGATAATGTTGATTTTTTATACATTAACAACGTGTTATAAATAATATATTAAGTCCTATATTGTAATGATTGTGTAATTTTAAGGATTATAATAAAACGGAATGATTGTAACGGTAATGAGTCAATTATACCTTACAAGCGATTAATTGCAATTAAAAATTAAAACGCATCGCAAATAGTAATAGACATTACATAAAAGAAAAACTATATATATAATTAATCACATAGGAATCTGATTGCACTATTATTATTATTATTATTATTATTATTATTATGAGTGAATTTTAGTTTTTGGAAAATACAAGGACCATGCAAGATTTCAAACAAGAATCAATATCTAAATAAATAAAACTAGGGACCTAAAATAACTACTTTAAACTATAGGGACTAAAGAGAAATTTGTCGAAAAGAAGCTTACGTTGCTAAAAACGTTTTCCAATTAAACAAGAGACATAACATAACATATAAATGCATCGGTCCAAAATATTCGTTTTCAACTGGCTTCAATATTTCAACTGCGTGAGACTCAATACTCCAGAATTGCAGGTGGGATTAGTTCGACTTGATGGAAACCCTAAATTAAAGTTGAATTAAGCCTAAATTAAACCTTAAATGAAGTTCGTGTTTACATGGAAGCATGTGAGGGGGTGACCCCACCATGGGAACATGTGTGGGTGCTGATAAGACACCATTTTTCCCGGGACGGAGGTCGCTTTGTTGGCCTGGCCTTGCCTGTATTGTTGGACATTTCTGCCTGTATTTTAATACCTGGCTAAATTAGCGTGAGATTAATGTCGGCGTCCGAACTTCATTTGTATTGATTTGAATTGATGCAGATGAGTGGGTTTTTTAGAGTTATTTTATTCTGTTAATAATAAGTAAGGTATAAATATTATAAAAATTTATCCAAATCTAACCTAAGATATATACATTTATATCATATAAATATATAATATTTATATTTCTGAATATGATATAATATGTATAAATATCTGATATACACACACATATGCATATCGTTTTAATATATATACACCTCAAATAAATATATTATTATTTTATTTTATATTGAATAATAGATAATAATATCATAATTAATACTTATATAAATATTAAAAACTTGATTAATATGGTATGAATATCTAAATTTCTTGCTCATTAAATAATTTTTTATTTGAGTATAAATATTGTAAAAACTTTATCAGATGCTATTCATTATCAACTCTAATTAAAAATACTAATAAGGATGTAATATATAGCTGGCAATCACTTTGCTAACCTAACCCCCATCTTTTCATCAGCAAAACCTTCTATTATTTGATTTGATTTGATTTAACACTATAATAATAATGTTTTCCATCTTTATTTTCGATCAACATTTATAGGGTGCATGGTTTCTTTGTGCTGCCTGGTAGAGAAATGGTGGCATTGGCCTCCTTCATGTTTACATGATGAAGGGCCAGCTACAAATAGATGCTATAGTTTTAATTATTTCACTGCGATTAAAATCAAGAAATTGTACGAATGCAGGTAAGAAAAAAAAGTTTTTACATGTGCTAATTTAGATGGTAGAGTAATAATTAAATCACCTGCCCACCATGGTTGGATGAATAGATGGATAGTCCTCCTTTTATTTAATTTTTTAAATATCTACTGCTGCCATGCTACATCCAATGGCAGAACATGAGATGTGTGTTTGGGAGCGAAATGCACAGAAAATTATAATTCATTTGACCGAGGCGGGTTAATGTAATTTTTATTTTTTATTTTTTATTTTTATTAATATGGGTGTCTCCGGGCCAGCTTGTGTATACCTTGACTAATTTCACGGGCCCTGAAGTTAACGACCATGTAAGCCTACAGTAGTCATCATATCAGCAACCACAGAGCTCGAATACGAGATTACAGGAGAAGCAAACCCCTTAGTCCCAAGCTCTTACCACTGCATCACCTACTAGATGGTTAATGTAATTTTTTGGGCTTACAAGTGCTAGTTTTTTATTTTTTTTTTAAATTCATCTTTTAATATTTAATTATTATGATATTACGTTTTAAGTTTTTTTAAAATTTATTACTTTTGATAAAATGACTCAAGTCACGAGTTTAATGATTTAACACGGGGTAGCATTATTTTTTTAACTTGTTTTCTTTTTTGTTTTCATAATTTGATATTGGTTTTTTTCATTGGAGATTAATTTTTTTTCTTTTTTAAAATGTTATTGTGTTGTCTAAACATTTTTTTTTTTTACTTAATTTTTTTTTATCTAACTTGCGGGGCGAAGAACATATCATATAATTGATATAAATAATATCTCAACACCTTAAGTAATTACCTAAGCTTGTAGATTTATTGGACAACATCTTGTATCTAGTAAGCTATCATCTTAGTAAATTAATTAAGATTTGAGGATTCTCTCATATTATTATAAATGGTAGAAGGTATGTTAACTTTGATTTTTGTTTTTGATACTTATGATTTAATTTACTATTTTAAAATTATAGATTTTGATTTTTCATGAGATTATTATTGTAAATCTATAATTAAATTTTGATTTTTTTTTAGATGTAGTCACCACTTTTTGACACGTGTTTTTAATTAAAATTCATGTCGGCAGGGATAACCATAATAATTAAGTAATCCTATTAGATGAATAACCATCATTCCATTAATCTAACGGAATCAATAATTACTAGTCAATTACACGAGGATTTCATTAATAGTAGATCAATTAGATGAATGCCCATCATGCCATTAATTACTCTCATAATATTTTTGAGGCTAAATGGGCCGAACTATTTTTGAACTTCAAATCATTTAAGAACTTCGGCCTATTTGAAAATGGGTCTTTCTGTTAGATTGTGTAGGTTTCGTCCGTTAATTAATTAACATTTTAAAAAACACCAATTATCCCTCTTTTATTAAAATTTGGTTAAATAATAAGTCACATCGAACCCTTCACTTTTTTTTTTTTTTGTTACTTTAGACCTCCCATCTATTTTTTCTGTTAGATTAATTCTGAGACATTAGTTGACAAAATCAAGGGCTTGGTAAGTGCCTTGTGTATGACTTAAAAAATAAAAATATTTTTTTTTAACAATAAACTATAAAATCCAAACATGAAAGTTGAAAATTACTTTTCAATTTTGATGGATTTTTTTTTTTTTCATGGATATTTGTTTTTGGAATTACAGGTATTTATTAATAACTTTTTAAATAGATTTTTTAAATCGTTTTCTACTAAAAAGTTAAATTAAAAAAAAATCAATAAATCAAATATTCTAAATTAAATTATGCATAATTCACTTGACTTTCACTTATAAGAATGGATGGGAGGTTTAAAGTAACCAAAAATTGAAAGTAAACAATTCAATGTGACCAAATTGTTTTAAGAGGCTTGATCAATTTGACGAAATTCTAATAGTAAAGAGACATTTGGAGATTTTTAAACAATCTTAAGGTATGTTGAAAATCTCATATTATAATCATTCATGTATAAAATGTATTTTAAATGTTAAAAAGTTTGATTTGGCCTTTACATGTAAATTATATTGCTCTCAATTTTTATAAAATATAATAACTAATAATTTTTAGTGTTGCAATTTCAGATATTCAAGAAATATTTTTAAATATTTTAATTTAATTTAAAATATTAATTATTTTCTACTTTTGTTTAATAGATTATTTTTTAAAAATATATTTTTGAATAATTACTGAATTATTCAAAAATATTTAATACCATATAGCAACCCAAAAAAATAATTTATATTTTTAAAATTTATTTTCTTTTGTTTATTATTGCAAATTACATAAAATAAAGTGATGTAAAAATTTATTTTTTGATCCAAAATAAAATATATTCTTCCACTAAACTGATTGTATCTTCCGGAATAAATTTTCTTTTCAAATAATTTTAAAAACACATCATCACATACATTCAACTAAATATATTTTAAAAAATTGTGATAAAAATATGAATGGTTACGAGTAAGCTAAAGGGATGTAACGTGTAGCATATGTTTATATATGGCGACAGTTGCATGGAAATGCATGTTCTCTTTTGTCAGTATATCACTGGTTCTTTTCTCTCTACTCACAACACATGCCCGACACGATTGGAAAGGAGGTTTGTCTATTTGATTTAATCCACAAGTTTGTCTTTCCCCTTCCCAATTTCTAGCTGCTTCCTCTCATGCCAGCCAGCCAGCCAGCCAGCCAGCCAGCCAGCTCCTTTAATTTTCTTCTTAATTAATCAGTTTTATAAAATTATTATAACATTTGCTGCTTGATCAACTAACTCATGAGCACAAGTCAATGGAAGATGCACGTGTCTATTAATTCACCAAGATTGATTAACTGTCTTAGGGTGTTTTGTTCCTCTTTATCACTTAAAAAATTGAGTTTAAATAGTTACTGACCCTCTGCCTATGGTTCGTTATTCGAGGTGACTTGATATTGCATTACAATTATTATAATTATATATATAAAAAAATACCCTAAAGCTTATGGCAAAAAACACTATGACAATGAGGATTGTAATAGTATTTTATAATATTTTCTCTTTCTTTAAAAAAAATTGATTTTTTTTATTTTGGTCACTCTTTTTTTTTTTCAATTTATTTCTTTGATGTTGTGTTTATATAGGATTAGTTTTGGTTAGTTAGGAAAGGGAATTCTATGGTGTTGAGGAAAGATTTTGTTGGTTGGTTGATGCTCGGTTTGTTAAGATTAAATAATTTTTTATTGAATTAAAACAACTAAAGTTTGAAGGGACTAAATTTAAAACAATCTGAAGATTGGACAAATGTTAAGATCCTTTTTTTTGCTAGCACCAGGGACAAAATTGAACGGGCAAAAAAAAATGTTCATCCCAATTGTTTTTTTATTAGACAATTTTTTTATTTTCAATTTAATCCGTTTATATTGAATTTATTTGGAATTAGACTTAGCGGTTTGTTTCAATTGCCTATATATGGGATATCAAGATGTCAAGGAAAAATTCTAGCATGCAGTTAATACTTGATTTCATAAAATAAAATTCAATTGTATTGATCAGGCTTGAGGTATAAAAATTAAAAATAAAACAAGAGCAGGGATGAAATAGAATGAGTAAAGAAAGAATAGATAGGGTGTGAATTGTGTATATCAGCAAGTGAGGAGAGTCGTAGCGCTTTCAAGGCGCGTCTGACCTCCTCTGGCCACCAATTTGCTTTTGTGCGATCTTTCTTGAATCATCTCGACAAGGTTTACCATTTGGGGTGGCGCATGGCGTTGATGGGGTTTGGTGTGTTCTCAACAACTTTTTTTCTCCTCCTCTCTCTTTCACTTGGTTTTCATGTATTGCTTTGTTAATTTTCTTCTATATCAGTTTTGGTCCTCATTTCTTTAATTATTATTTTTTTTTTGTGTGATTTTAAAATTTTGATTGTTTGTTCAATTTAATCCTTCATAATTGCTATTTTTATTTTATGGGTTATCTTGGTCTCACAACCTAGATCATAGGTTTAGAAGGTTTGTCCGAATTGACTTAGATAATTTTTTTAGTGCACTTTTTTTTAAAATTAATTTTTTTTGTTTCACTTTCAACAATTGGTTGGTTGGGAATTGGTTTTTTTTTATTTTTTTATTTGCTTTATGTGTGGTTATCCCGATCTCATAACCTGAATCGCTAGTTTTGCAGGTTAGCACGAGTCAACTTAGGTCTTTAAGGTTGGTTCTTTTTTTTTAATTTTATTTGTCAACATCAGTTGGTTGGAAATTGGGCTTAGAAATGTTTTTAAATTTATTTTCTATGTGATCATCCTATTTTTATGACTTGAGTTGCGAGTCTGACAAGTTTATTTATGTTAACTCAAGCCACCATTTTTTGGTCCTTCTTTATAAAATTAAATATTTTTTCTCATTTTCTTCATTTGAAATTGTGTTGATTGGTAATTGAGTTAATTGAGAATTAGACTTCGTTTTTCTTTTTATATAGTTATCCCGATCTCATGACTATATTGTGAGTTTGGAATATTAACTTAAGTTGACTTTGGTGGTTTATTTTTTTTCTCTCTTTGATTTTTTCTCTTATTTTCCCCTTGATTTCATCTTTTAACATTGATTTTTTTAAAAAAATTTAATTTCATCGTTTGATATTTTGTTAATTTTGAACCGTGATTCTTAATTTGTTTTGGTTTTCTTTGAATATGGTTATCACGGTCTCAAACAAATATTTTAATATTTGGTTGGTCTTTAATTATACAAGTATCTATTTTTGTTATCATATAATTAAATAAAAAATAGTTTCACCAAACAAAATAAGGTTTTGTAAGTTAACCCTGGTTGGCTCAAATCATTTGTTTTTATCATTTTTTAGGTTGAATTTTTTTTTATTTCGTCCATCATTGGATTGGTTAAGGTTGGACTTCAAAATAATTTTCATTTTGCTTGCTATGTGGTTATTCGTTCTTATGACCCGGGTCGCAAGTCTTATTTGTTTACCTGAGTTTACTTAAGCCACCCTTTTTTGGATTTTTTAAAAATAATTAATTTTTTTTTTATTTTTTCCCTTTGACATTGTATTGATTGAGAATTGGGCTATATAATTTGGTTTGATTTAATTTCTAAAGATTATTACGATCTTATAATCAGGATTATGAGTTTTAATTACAAGTTAGCAAGTATTAACTCGGGTCGATTTAATATGTCATCCTTTTGATATTTAAAAAATAAATCACCAATTCAATAGCTAAAAGGTTTCGTTCAATATACAACAGATCTTGCGTTCATGGTTTTTTTTTAACTTATAGAAATTAAACACATCCAGGATGTCTTTATATTTTTGTTCTTATATTTAAAAAAATGATCTGGCCGAAGCATAGCTAAATCCTTAGAATTGATCATGTAGCCTTTATATTTTAATTTATCATTATATTTTCAATTAAGATAGTTTTATTTTTTTAGTAAACATTAAGTTTTTAATATATTTTTCTATAAAAGTTTTAAGCTAAATCAATAGAATTGATCACGTAATCTGCACATAAAAGCATTGGAGGTGCAATGCTTAAATATGTTCACGATCTCCCCTGCCGATGCTTAAATATGTTTGTAGATCAATTACTAAAATAAGTAAAATATATAATTAGATACTCGAATAAAATAAAAAATAAAAATCGGGCATTGAAATTTCAGTTTTCTCTGATTGTGGTCTTCACGCAAACATGTCATGCGAGGTTGCATTTTAAATGACCGCTAAGCAAATGTTCCAAAGAGCGTAGAAATTAAAAGTACGAAGAAATTAAAGGGTTTTTTTTAGTAATATATTAAAATAATATTTTTTTTATTTTTTAAAAATTATTTTTGATATCAGTGTATCAAAATAATTTTAAAATACCAAAAACATATTTATTTAAAGCAAATAAAAAAATAAATAAAATTTAAATTTTTTCTAAAATACTTTTGAAACGCAAAAACAAAAACGCTTTCTCTTCAATAATGCGCGTCCAATAAAAAAATCAGGTGTTATTTCTATTATTGCATAATTATAAAATTCAATTTGTATAAGGCACGAATTTGGAAGGATCAATTTCTAGAAGAAAAGGAATTTAAGAAGCATCAAAACAACATAACATTGTTATGATAGAACAAATTTTCAAATAAAATAAAATAAAATAAATGAATCTAGTTATGAATTTATTTTTATTTTTTATTAAATTAATAGGATTTTCTTTATTAAAGTAGTTTCTTGATCATCTAAGTAGTTTCAACATAACATTGGATTTTAACCTGTGTATTATTAAAAAAATTTAAAAAATTATTTTTTTATTTTTTAATTGTTTTGATATAATAATATCAATAATAAATTTTAAAAAATAAAAAAATATTTTTTTTTATATTTTTTAAGCAATAAATATTTTAAAAATACATTTTTAAACACCGCTTAAATTTCCAGCGACGCAAACTCCTTTTACATTCAAACACATGATTCTGGATGCCTTTTCATCTGAAACCAAATTTATATACAAGAAGAAGAAAAAAACGTATGAGCTACCAAATTAAAGGCCCCAGTAATCCATTAAAGCCACATATAAACTAGTTCTTAATCATGAATAATTGGCAATGAATTAAAAAAATGGCATGTTTTAAGAACATGTTTTAATATTTTATTTATCTCATTTAACACATCAATGAATTAAAAAAATGGCAAGACTTGAAATATGACCGGTCATGTTTTAAGAACATGAGAGGATTGAAATCCATATCGTGAGACCTTAAATTACATAATTTAAAGTCTTAACAGACACTCCAATGCACAAAATAATAGTAATAATAATTACATTTATTAAAATGCTGGTATGATTTTCAAAATTAGTTTTTTCTTTTCTTTTAGGTAGTTAAGGTAGCATGGGAGAGCAATGAATTTGCTGAATGATTAAAAAGAAAAGAAAAAAAAGGAAAAAGGATTAAAAAGAAAAGAAAAAAAAAAGGTCTGAATCATCAATAGCAATCAAATAATAATTGGGTCATGATACTTAGACCACTTGATCTTGGGTCTTGACACCAGACTCTTTTTTCTTGGGTCAACCGACACTATCCAAGTGCCAGGTGTCCCCAAGTGGGGCGCGAACATGGTTATGCCCAGAGCAATCCAAGCGCCACATGTATGCTAGGTTGTGCCCAACCCTAAACAGGAGCCCAAGAGCCACGCGTGCTTAGCATTGAGGCAGGACTCAAACGCCACGTATGTGCTTCAGGCAGCAACCCAAACACCACATGTCCCCGCGTAGTTTTTTTCCCGATAATAATAACAATTTTTTGAAATTTATTAATGATGATAATAATAATAGTAATAGTAATAGTAATTTTTAGTTTTACCTTTCAAATCAAATTTATGGTTGTTTTTCAATATTAAGAATAAGTTTTTTTTTCAAATTTAGTAATTATTTTATTAGTAATATTCATTATTATAAAAATAATAATATTTATAACACCAAAGATAATATTTTTATTATTAATACTTTTGATCATAGGAAAAATAATAATATTCATAACACAAATAATACTATTTTTAATTCCAAGAATACTATTTTTAATTCCAAGAATATTGAAAACACAAATAATAATATTTTTTATATTAAAAATTTGAATTTTTATAATAATAATAATAATATAACACCAATAATAATATTTTAAAAACAAATAATAATATTTAGAATCCTATGACTCAGGAACCTGGGGTCTTGATGAAGAACCCAATAATAATTGGGTCCTGACTCTCGACCCGTTCATCGTGGGTCTTGACGCCGGACCCATTCCCTTTGGGTCCAGTGGCATGACTCAAGTGTATGGTGTCCCAAGTAGGGCGTGGGCATGGGTCACGCCCAGTGCAGCCCAAGCGCCACGTGCGCGCTGGGATGTGCTCAGCCCCCAAGCAGGCAGCCCAAGCGCCACGTGCGCGCAGAGGTGTGCCCAGCACTAAGGCAGAGCCTAAGCACCATGTGTACGCTTGGTCTACCCAACTCACCGGCTGGCAGCCTAAGCGTCCAAGGCTAGGCAGACCGAGCGCCAGGTGGCTACAGCCCAGGGTGCGGCTAGCGGGCGTGGCTTGTCTAGCACCTGTTTGGCAGCCAAGCGCCAGGTGTCCGCAGTACCCCGGGCGCGCCTCCAACCTGGCGCTTGGGTCCTGTAGGCTGCAGCCTCCCCACATACCCCCACCAACAGTGCAGTCCATAGTGAAAGCATTCACAGTCTACTGCACCCCCGCGCTACAGTGCAGGACAATGCAATCCACAGTGAATTCACTCGCAGTGATCAATATTTCATGCTACAGTGAAACAGTGATCAATTTTAGTTATAGTTAATTCCCCCCTGTTGTACGGCTGAACGGGTCAATTTTTTTAATAGAAAAAATATTTAAATAATAATAACTTGAATGAATCTGAGTTAACTTGACTATCTCATTATTATAGATAATCTAAATAAAAAAAAAGTTCAAGGCTCAATAATCTAATGTCAAAGGATAAAATTAATTTTTTTAAAAAAAAACCGAAGTTAAATAAGGCTAATCTTTGAAACCAACAACTATGGTCATGAAATCATGATGACCATACAGAATAACAAAAAAAAAATTCAATAAATTTCTTAACCATCAAAAAATTAAAAAGAAAACAAATAGTAATTAAAATAATGAGAACCAAATATAGTTTAAAAGCTAATGAAAGAAATAATGAGGGATATAAATGGAAAAATAAAATGAAAAAAGAAAAAGAATAAAAAAAAGGGGTGGCGCGATGCTTTAGTCGACGCCGCGGAAGGCTACCAACAACCACCAGGAGGCACCACCCGCTTTGCCCAAAGGGTGCGGACACCTCCCACTAGTTTGCGTGTGCTTTGCACACGTCATCCACTTTTGTTTTTGAATTATAGAAAGACCATAACACTCTTGACTCCACTGGAAATTTCTAAGAAAATTGAGGTTAGAAAACCTAAAATGTCCCTTGATCTTAGGCAAAAAAAAGTTAACCCAGAGGGTTATGCGGTAATTATATTGTACAAAAAAGTAAAAATTCAAAAACACTCCTCAAACATTAATTGTGTTATTTTTTTAATGGCACGTGAGTAATTACATTGTATAATAAACATGTGAAAATACAATTCTACCTCAAAGTGTATATATATATTTTTTTACTTTCAAATGGTTATACTTGTAAACTATACTGTGCATAATTTATAGAAAAATACTAATAAATTTTAGTTTTATTTGTAATTTAAAAATCGACCATAACATCCTAATCAATGTTGTTAAATTCGCAAGTTAACTCGTAAAATAGTATAATTTTATGAGTCAATATATGCTTAACATGCAAAATCATTTTAAAAACTTGAAAATGGTTAAAATGGGTAAAATCAAGTGAAATCGCGAGTTTAGAACCGTTTTTATGATTTTAACAAAAAAAACTATACTGCAGTATTTCAGGCTTTTAGCCATTGTTGTTAAAATTATGAGTTATATATAACATGTAAAATCAGGTTAAAAACTCGAAAATCAGTATAATCAGTTAAAATCAGACTAACTCAGTAAAATCAGTCCGATTTTACCGAGTTTGACAAAAGTTTAAAAAAAAATACCGTTTCCCTGAACTTGTATCATTTTTTGGTGGTGTGGCAGTTAAATAATCTTGAACTGCTGTTAATCTTGCAAAAAGAGGGAATCTTCCTGGTATTGAAAATCTGGTAAACATATTACTTGCTGTTAATTTCGGGTGGACATTAATCTTTGTGTTTTGTTGGATTCTCAGGCTCAGGCTCTCAGCCATTAATGATTCAACAATTAACCAGCCACCGTGAGATCGACGACTTCCTCTTCATCAACAACACTCCTTTTTTTCCCGTCATCAACACTTCAACAGCTTTCTCTTCAGTCTTCACTCTTCATCAACATCGCAATCCTTTTTTCCCCATCATCAACGACATCCTTTTCAGTCTTCACTGAATCACTATTCATCAACAGGTAATACTTAATTGCTTATATTGAATTTTTCTTGTTGGAAAGGGATTTTTAGCCCCGGTTGTTCTTTGTCCCATTCCTTGCTTTCTCCTTCTTTTCTCTCCTTACTTGAGTGTGTGACACAGAAATGGTCACCAATCATCATAGACAATTACTTTTAATTGCTTGAGTTTGATCCTTTGTTATATTCGTTCCAGTAATTCTACTTCTTTGCAAGTCTTTTCCTTTGTTAATTGTTCCAGTAATTCTACTTCGTTCCAGTAAAAAACTAGACTGATCTAAATCAATTAAAATTTCAAAAGTTGATAGAGTTGCTATAGATCTGTGAAGCTGTTCTTGGTTTAGGCTATTTGGAAACTTGCTGGTGATTTTTTTAGGAGAAGGTGTTACTCAATTTATAGAATGTGGATCGTGGAATGTAAATTGTGAGAGAACAGAGAGTATAAAAACAGAGAAGCAATGTTATTTTTCCTATTTCAAATCATCAATCAAAACTTAAATTCTCAGAAGATAATAAATTTACCAAACTGAACAACTGGAAAAAGCTCATCTTGCTCGAAGGGTGTTGCTGTCCGAATCTTGACTTTGTCGTGATTGCATGGGCGATGATGAGTGAGGAACAATGGATTCTATAGTTTTCATGTGAGTAATAAGTTAGACAAGAGGGAGTAAATTTTGGGGAAAAAGTTTGTTTTATCCTCAACTTAATGGGACAATTCAATTTGAACAATCTTTGCAAAAAGTAAATGCCATTTTTTAAATCGAAATCTGTAATAACCTTTCTGTCACAATTGAAAGTTCTTAAGAGAATTGAGATGTATAGCATGATTCTTGAGTACGTTTCATAACAATCAATCCCATTTTTGCTTTTCATATGTTGTCTTAAGTGTTCTTTTTCTTTTTTCAGTTATGCGGTGGTAAAAAATTTAGAGCTAGAATGAAGAAAATGGAGATTTTTCTTAGTAATCAAACATTTGGATAAGCATTTATGCTAACTTGTACCTGCCACTGCCAGGCTATTTGCCATCAGCCAGCTCTATTT
>Ga0307517_10008910_pt1 | contig 14328 bp, 11 predicted proteins | sample 23_EM_MG_FD_194515 | JGI IMG/M metagenome (GOLD analysis project Ga0307517, IMG submission 194515) | Populus trichocarpa ectomycorrhiza microbial communities from riparian zone in the Pacific Northwest, United States - 23_EM | ecosystem: Host-associated > Plants > Roots > Unclassified | place... | reverse complement strand
CAAGGAGCAATAAGCCGTTCGGATCGACCCAAGATAGCATGCCAAGCCAAATCAAGAAAGCAAACTTGCGGCGGCAGTATCTAACTGATCTGAGGACGGGACTCCTTTTAGGCCAGATACGTGCAAGAACCGACGACGACCTTCCTCAAGTACTCTCAAGCCCACATCCTCAACAGGTTGCCACCATGCGACCGGATGTCAGAACAACTTCAACACCGATGGACTCCTTTCATTTTCTTCAGCCCGCCCAAAAGTCTCCTACTAGACCTTGGGATTCCTTTTCATATAGGCCACCCGGCTTCTTCCCTATCCGGCCATAAGTCCGGCCCTCCGAAACCCTTTTCTTTTTCTCTTTTCTGGCGCATTTTTTCTGGACTGGATAGGATTCTGGACTATAATTATGTTTGCTTGTGAGATGACGCTTAGCTGGGTGCTAGAGAGATAAGACGCCGATCATGTACTAGTTTACAGTTATCGGGATAAATCGAATTTAAAAAAAAAAAAAAAAAAAGCGTGCGACTTGGCGCGTTCGACGTTCGAGTGGGCTTCGTCAAACCTGCCTTCCTTGAAGAACAGGTCCGCCAGTTCATAATGATTCCGAGACAGTTGGTTATGCCATTTGAAAGGGGACGCAATCTTGAGGGCCGTCTTGAAGTGGTCAATTGCGTTCTCTGTCTCTCCCATGGAATAGCATATCTTGCCAAGAATGCGATGACAACGGCAAACCTCAAATTGGTCGCGATTTCCCGAGAGAAGGTCGATCGCTCGCGACGCGGCCTCTTTTGCGGCATCGAACTGGTTGTCGCTATGTAGCGACCAAGCAAGCAGTGTCAAAGTCCGCGCTTGTCCTACTGTGTCATTGAGCCGTTTGAGAATTTTCAATGCTTCTCTCGCCTGTTGTATTGCTTCTTTATGGAGGCCGAGCACCTGGTTTACATTGCATATCAACCTCAGTGTGTCTGCAACCCGAAATTTGTCCCCTCGCTCTCTCCAGAGCTTCAAGATGTGAAGAAGGAGTCGTTTGCTCTCCACGCGGTTCCCGACACGGTCGAACAAAAGTGAGAGCCGGGTCAAGCACTCTAGCTTGGAGGGATGGCCATCCGGGAGCCCTTCAATCTTTGGCCCCAGGATAACGAGCCGACCTTTGTGCCAATAGATGTGTCTCATGAACTGAGCGCAGGTGTCCCAGACCTCGCGCGATCTTGCGTCGATGGTTGTGAGGATATCGAGCAGGTGCTCGACATTCACATCCTCTGATGTGATCCACCGCCCTTCTTCGAAACCAGGGTCGCCAGGGTTGATGGAAACCGACAACTTGTCGAAGTAACGCTCCTTGATTGTGCGGAGGAGGGGAGACGACCTTGGATCTTTGAAGCAAAGATAGTCGCGGATGGGTGCAAGCATCGTGACGAATCCGTTGTTTCGGTAAGTCAGAGAAAGAGTACAGAGCTTGTCGAAGATGTTCATCCTGTTGGAGAGCGTGGGAAAGAGCCAATCAAGGTTGTTCCCATTGATGCCTTGAGGGAAGAAGGCAACGACGCCAAGGAGGTCACGGGCTTCGGGGCCAAGTTCACGGAACATCGGCGAGGCGAGCGAAAGCTCGATCGTTGCTGCAAGGCTCTCCCTGTGGTCTGTCCGAAGTACCCGCGTCCGGTGCGTCTCCCACTCCCTCGACAATCGATCGTTATCCCACTGGTTGTGATACGAGACGGTACCAAGCAGGGTCACCGAAAGCGGGTGGAAGTCCAGTTGCTCCAGTATCTTATCGACAAGATTGGATTGCTCGCCATTCTTGTATATCCGGTAGAAGGTATTGCGCGCAGCCTCCACCGACAATGTCGGGATGCCGAGAGCTTCGCAGTCGGGAGGGATGGTCGAGATGCGAGACGTAATTCCAAGACAAATGTTGCTGAATCGACTCAGCTCCTCCACCACCTCGTATATCTCCCGAGCGCCTGGTCCCTGCGGATCGAGAATGGATTCGGCATTGTCGAGAAACAGGATCATGTCTGTTGAGGATAAGAAGGGTCGTAGGGGGGTCAGGTCCTCAGGATTTTCGACCTTTGCACCAACGACCTTGGAGAGCCTGGCGAGAAAGTGAGTGCGGGACGCGGGGAACTGATCGCAACGGATGAATCGACGGTTGTCGCCGAATCGTTGCTTGGTGCGGTCGTGGTGGAGGACCGTCAGAGCGATAGACGTCTTTCCGATCCCCCCTGCACCGATAAGAGCGATTGGAGTGAGGTCTTCGGCGAGACAAAGGACCTTCTCGATCAGATCGTCCCGTCCGAAACAGGCCCTTGGCGGCTGCGGAGGCAGTTCCCCAATAATGCTACGGAAATGTAAGATCGTGAACCCCATGCTATTCGAGATTGCTGACCTGGCTTGGATCTAGGGGATGGTCAGCATTCTGTCGTTGGTGGATGGAGAGTCCCACTCACCAAGTGATGTTGGCTGTCGATACCTTCCTGAACTGTCAACGCGTTCCGATGCATATCCGCAACCAACACGTGGGTATTAATTGCAAGTTCAGTCTGAAGGGGGAGTGGTTAGCGATCGCCGAAGGCAACCGATCGAACGCACGTTGAAGACATGAAGGACCCTATTGAGCACTACATTCCAAGCGGCAATCATGTCTTTGTCATTCCTTGCGTGGACCATTCGGGAGAATAGATTCCGTTCACCCTTCTCAATGACGTTTCCTTGGATCTCGGCCACCGTCCTGCGATTGGGAGCGTGGTTAGCGAATCGTGCAAGACATCCGTGCGTCAGTTTTACTGACGTTGTCAATTGCCCAACCGCCTCACCCACAGACCGGCTGAATTCGTCCAATCGTCTTCCGTCCATCCCCCGATCAAGAGCCCTACACACATCAGCGCATGCCAGCCCGAGCTCGACATAGTCGGTCTTGTTGGCCATCGAGTCCTGGTTAGATGTGAGCCTGGAAAGAATCGTCGGAGAAGAGGGGAAACACACTCTGATCATTGTCAGAAGGACGCCGACGGTACCAAAAACAGTTGGAGCTGGAGTGATACTTGTGGCCTCCTTCATGATATTCAAGGCCTCGATGACCGCATTGAGCGATGAGATAGTGACATCTCGGCGTTTTTGTTGTTGGGATTTCGTGGCCATGGTCGAAACTGGTGGTAGCTGCGAGAGAAAGGTTTGGCGTAATAGGGATGGGCGGTCATCTAGTACGCCTCGTGTGAACGGGCTGTCTGATGAAGAGGATTCAATTCTACAGGTTGAGCTGAACGCGGCGATCAACTGGGGGCCGGCAACCCTCTGCCAAAATTTGATCCCGCCCGGATTTTCCCACACACTCAAATCCTTCCGCATTTTTATGAAGTCTTTGACACCAGACTACCACGTACCACAAACGACTTAGAAACATATGCTACAAGGGGGCATATCAAACTTTAATGCCATAACATGGCTCCTGGGGGAAATTACGTTGAACAGTAGAAATCCGTGTTTTCTTCGGAATGTCCCCCCAAACCAGTGATCGAGGTGAGTGGAGAAACCCCCCAGAAAGGGGTGTCCAGACAAGACATAAAGGACGAAAAAATATGTATCCACCTCGAGTTTTATGCGCGATTCTCCGGCGGTCTTGGGGAAGGTGTTGAGTGGGATGCTCGACGGTCTGTAGTATGATGTAATTTGACATCTACAACGTCCCGGCCGCTGAGAAAGGGCATATGTTTCGAAACCTCCGGGGTAAGCGTTGTATGCGGAGTTTTGCCTTTCTGAAAAAATCATGTTAGGCATGGATGTAATATCGTGCTGTGTATTATTTCCGTGTATCTAATCCGATGTTCCTACTGTGGACGGTCGTTGATTTGGTGTTTGGGCTTGGTATAATGTTTCGTCTGAGATCTACCCAGTCGTCTCGCTTCTGCGTTATTTAGAAATGTATCTAGCTTTACAGCGAGTCCTCACATCTATCTTCTCACTCCTAGGTCACTTCGGAGAACCCTGCTCACCCCCCTTGCCACCCTGTCCGAACCTCAGACACGAATCACTCCTTTGGACACGCTCGAAGTTGTCCATCGGTCCGAGATGACGTCTTCAACCGCAACGTCGGTATCTTCCCCATCAGCCTGGGGATTATCCAAGCCACCCTTCCGCTCTGAGTCACAGCAAGACCAGGGCAAACGATGAGCGCCCTGAAACTGGGGCTTACTTTGTCTGTGACCTTTGACCCTCTCATCTATATCCTTCTTTGCACGCTCGTGTTTGTTCTGTTTCTCCACCTGAATTCGTTTCCCATACTTCTTTTTCTGTCACCCCCTTCACTCCTCTTAGCCTCGGTGGACCCGTTTAACAGACGTCAACGGATACGTCGCATGCGCGAGCTAGAATCGGCCGTTTTGGCAAAGCAGTCCGCAGGGTGTGTGAATAGGAATTTGTGTTTCGAGGCAAGGGTGCTGGCCTCTTGGGCACTACAAAGGGCAGGTTTGTAGCTGCGACATTTAGTGAGCTGGAAAAAAGGTTTGTAAGTGGTGTGTATCGATTCAAGTCGTCCTTGTGGTCAACTATATGAGACTCTGGGTATGGGATGTCCAGGGTAGTTTGGGGTCGAGTTGGGTAGTTTCCCTGATGCTCTCGAGGGCATGCTACGCGAATGATGAGACACATCGGCAATGCGCCTGCCGGTCAACCGCGTCCGTGGCGGGTTTTGAAGAGGAAAGTCAACGCTTAGAGTCAAAATATATCACGGAACCCAGTCGATTGTCCTTCTGCAGAACAACCGAGGGGGTCAGTTTGCTGATACAGGAAAATCATTCAACTCGGAGAGCGCGCACCTTGTTATCAATGAAACGTCGTTATCACCGGAGATTCGTCTTCCTCGGTATTGGCGCCTTCAGAACCAGAGCCTCCATCTTCAAGGCGTTCAATGACCCCGATTCACCACCCACAAAACGAGTCGGGGTATTGGAGGGTATTGGTGTGGAGGGGGAGCCATCTGATGACGCTGTCGAGAGCATCGTGCCGTAGGCATCTCGAGGCCATGGGCTGCGCAAGCACTGTTTAGCACTCTCAACACTCCCAACACCTTGGGGCGATGATGCGGATGGGACGGTCTGCATGGTGTCCCGGAGCCCGAACGGGTAAGCACGGCGTTCACGATGATAACTATCAGATTTGAAACTCAAAGGTCAATCCAGGTCGAGAGTGGGAGATTCACTCTAACATACTTTGGGGGGATTGCGGGTAATTCTTCGGTTAGTTGCTTGTCAGATTTCCGACACAAATTCGAATCCTCCGCCCTGGCGAAATCATCGACAAGAACCTCCCTCAAGTCCCCCGTCGCATCCAGGACTTTCGGCCATTCATGTATCATCTACCCCACTCGGCATGGCCCGCTCTTCCGTTCCTCGCTTGTCAAAGTCCTCGAGACGATAGGGTTTTCACCACCATCGCCTGAGATCCTCGTGGGTTCGTAGAATAACCTTCATGAGCCCTCAGACTCAGACCCAGAGACGCAAGAGGTGAGGCGGACAGGCAAAATTGGGCGTTGGGAACCCTCCGATGAGGCGGTAAGAGAGAGGGGTACTGGGTAGCCTCTTGAGAGTTCATATGTGTCGTGGGGTTCTGTGACGCTCGTCCTGTTCTCATAAGTTCGCTGGTCACTGGCAGACTCTCACTTTGTAGACGAAATCGACGTACGGAGAGGGTATGCACCCATCGTCTTGTTCAGGCCCAACCACATCCCTCCGACTCGAAGGTCCAGCCCACACAGTATGTCGAGTTCTGTGTATCCAATAGTCTTAACATGGGTATTGGAATCGGGGATGTCCTGTTGGTCGGTTGAGGACCTCGTCCCGCGAAGTTCGTGGCGAGGTCTCTGCGGAGCGGCCCCCGCGTGAGTTCGCGTTCCGGGGTGGGGGTTAACGGGAGGAGCTGGGGCCATAACGCGTAATTGGGATATTGAACGAAAGAGGTTCCGATGCACGTCGAACTGCCTCTGTTACAAGCTCGTACGGGTCGTAGCAATGGTGATAAGAGACAGGGCGTAACACTCGCTTGCCTTCAGAACATCGTCAGAGGGGAGGGGTGCTTGTAAGTATGTTTGCCGTGCCAGATGGGTCGGTGGCAGGCCCCTTCCCGACCCTCGATGGAGCAACCGGGTGTTTACCGGGCCGGAATTGCTTCCTCCTATCTCCACACTCGTCCCGCCGGCAGCCCCATGTTGGTATGTCCGTTCACCGACGGCCAGGGAGGAACCCGTTCCGGACCCCGCCCAATCCTCCCTTAACCTCCGTCCCACGTCGGTCGAATTCACAAGAACGCGGAAACTAAATGGCCGTTCGACAGACGCCGACGTCGACACTACAAATCACCGAAGTATACCTGGAGTCGAATGAGCGAATACTGCCATGATATCGGGTGCCACGGAAGACCGGCCATCGAAAACCAAGGAGGATGAGGAAACCGTGTCCAGCCCAGCCATTGCTACACCCGGTGCGGATGACGTCGGTTGCCCGGATGGCTGGTTGCTTGGCTGGTTGCAAGTCTGTAGTCTTGGGCGTGAGTCAGATGTCCGTTCTCGCTTTTTTGAGTTTTCTGACGAGGTCTGGTCATGCAGTCTACCTGTGCCCTTTTCTCAACGTGGATCATACTCTCCGAGCTCATTGCTGAGTCGCCGACTTGCCTCACATGGCCCCCAGAGTCGGTCTTGTCAAAGCCTGGGGAGTGCGTGTTCCAACCCCCCCCTGCCCACTGGTGCCGCGACTGATCCTCGAAACAGGTGTTCCAATCCTCCCACCAACGGGCCCCAATACCAGAGACCCTGACCTCGACGATGTGAATGTCCAATCTTCAACGCTTTCTCGCTTCGGTCTAATATCCAACCGCCAGCGCGTGGATCGGTTCCACTCAGGTATGACACGACCCCCCCTTCTCCGCGACACCGAGCTTACGTGCACGCAGTACGCTCTGATTTTCCTCCCAGGACTCATCGTAGGCTGGCTCCGTGACCCGGTTACCGTGACCTTAAGCGCACCTTGTTTATTTTCAGGTCAGTAATGTGGGGTTTTATCTGGCATAGCGAGAATTATCTGACGACGAACTCGAAATCAGTGTACTTCTGGCTGTAGCGACAGTAATCAAGGCAGAATGCAAGGTGTTCTGGCAACTACTTCGTCAGGGTCTCCCGACCGGACTTTGCTGTGGAATGATCGATGATCTTCGGCTCACTCCCTAACATTATTTCACAGTGGTTCAAGAAACGGAGATCATTGGCGTTCGGCGTTGTCGCCACCGGATCGTCGTTGGGTGGAATAATCATCCCGATCACAACCAGCAAATTGATCGATCTCGTTGGGTATGTCGGGGAGCCACATCTGTAATAAATACGACTGACGGACCTGCTCAGGTTCAAATGGGCAATGCGAGTTGTCGCCTTGATCGAACTCTTCATGCGTTCCCTCCAGAATCTTAGGCGAAGGATCGATCCTCCTAAATACACTGGCCCCTTCTTCTCTTGGCACGATTTCGAGATGCCCGCGTTCAACGTGTTCATTCTCAGTGGCTTTCTTAACTTCCTTGGTCTGAACCCGTAGGTTTTATCACCCTTTCCCTTCCACCGCTGCGCGGCTAACCCTGGCGGCCTTCTGACAGTCCTAACTTACACCGATCTGAGCGCGATTAGCGCTGGAATATCCCCAAATTCTCATTCTATTTGTTTTCCATCACCAAAGCTGACGGGTTTGGGACGGATCTCGTCCGGAATCATCGCCGATAGGGTTAGAATATTGACCGTGACCGCCCCGTTAACCCTCCTGTGCACAATCATGTCGTGCGCCTGGCCATTCGCAACGACAAAAGGATCCCTCGGAATTATCTACGGGTTCTGCTCCGGGGCATATGTTTCGCCGCTTCCGATATCTGTTGTAAAGATGGGTGACATGTACGATGCCGGGAGAAGGATAGGAATGGCTCTGACGTGCGTTATGCTTGGAGCGATCGACGGGCCTCCGATTTCTGGTGCTATCGTCGACGCTACAGGAAGATTCGAGGTTGTTGGTTACCACACAGGTATCGTCCTCGCATCTCCCTCCGTTTCTTGCTATCGTACTGGGCCACCCTCACCTCCTTTCTTTCCCTCAGGATCGTGTGTTCTTGTCGCTGTCGTATTCTTATGCCCCACGAAACACCTGGTGATCGGCAACCTGCGCCGAAAATGTTAATGCTGGAATTGAAGGGATAACGAACATCCTTTACGTTCCAAAACTGTAGTAACACCGAAGCTCTTCACGGGCTCACACCGTCAGTTCGGCGATACCAATTTACCTTTTCTCGGGCAAGCAGGCGCCCCGCACGTTAAACCTTATATCGTTTAGGAAGGCTCATTTGACGGCCACGCGTTATCACGGACGCATTCACCACCTCGTTACCCGCTCTCACATATAGCATGTACGCCCATGGGTATGACCTATCGTCAAAACCTTCACGCCTCACGTCGCGCCTTATCATGTCATGCCTTGGGTTTTGTCGTCTTGTTTTATTGCTTCAAGTCTCATCTATAGCAGTGCGATACAGTACGAATCGAGATGAGAAATAGGCGACCATGTGTAAAGCCAGAACAATGTCAATACGCGTATAAAAATATCTAGGGACTTCAAGGCAGGTGCGAGACCGCTCTCGTTGTCAGCCGAGCTACAGGGTTGCGCACGCATGTTAAAACCCTAGTATACAACTGGCGTACGGCCGGCGTGTGGCAACAGAAAAGATCGTTGTGGCCGTGGAGGGCCGTGGGATCCCCAGCGCCGGCACCCACGAATAACATTTTCCCATAAGTACATTGTATAGATTAGCGAGAACTACTCAGCAACATCAGCCGCCACACGAATAAATCAAACGTTGGGAAACAGTTGGCGATATACAACACATAAGAAGCCAAGACAAATACAACAAGCATAAGACGAGGGGCTAGACAACACGAGATACAGATCAATTAAAAGCAGCAGGAAAACGGAACGCACAATATCAGGAGGTCAACCAGTCAGATAGAGAACGTCCTTAGGAGAAAGAGGGAGACGGGGGGTAGTAGCAGTGATGGGGAGTGTGACGGTCAGAAATCGGATTCCCGTCTAGACGCGTGGTCTGTTGTATGCGGAAGGATGTGCCCGGGTGAACTCGAGAGATGGTGTCTGGTATGCCAGGCTGAGAATGGAGAGTTAAAAAGCAGCGGTGTTTCCAAAAGCTCACCAGAGGTGACCAATGTTCTCATTTCTCCTCGATATCACGGAGGAGAGCCCTGCACTCCTCGAGATCCTTCGCCGCTCCGAACCTCTCGAAAGCATCGGCAGCACGCAGCACCTCAGACTTTGCCTCCTCAAACTTGCCCTGTTCATACCAAAACCTAGCCTGGAGCCGCATTGTACAAGCCAGGTAGTATGGGTCGTCGATCGCCGCGTGCGACTTGGCGTATTCAACGCTCGTGCGTGCTTCTTCAAACCTGCCTTCCTTGAAAAATAGGTCCGCTAGCTCGTAATGATTCCGGGACAGTTGGTTATGCCAGTTGAAAGGAGACGCGATCCTGAGGGCTGTCTTGAAATGGTCGATGGCCCTCTCTGTCTCTCCTTTGGAATAGCGTATCTTACCAAGGACGCGGTGACAACGGCAGACCTCAAATCGGTCGAGGTCGCCCGGGAGAAGATCGATCGCTCGCGACGCGGCCTCTTCTGCGGCATTAAGTTGGTTGTTACCATGCAACGACCAAGCGAGCTGTTCCAAAGACATTGCTTGTCCCGATATGTGATTGCGCCGCTTGTAAATTTCGAATGCTTCCCTCGCCCGCTCTATCCCTTCCTCGTGGAGGCCAAGCACCTGATTTACAATACATATACCCCTCAATGTGTGAGCAACCTGCAAGTTATTTCCTCGCTCTCTCCAAAGATGTAGAGTATGGAGAAGGAGTCGTTTGCTCTCCGCGTGATTTCCGACACGGTCGAACAACTGCGAGAGCCAGAACAAACATTTTGGCTTGGAGGGGTGGTTGTCCGGGAGCCCTTCAATCTTTGGCCCCAGCATAACGAGCCGACTCTTGTACCAGTAGAGGTGTTGCATGTAACGAGCACAGGTGGTCCATACTTTTTGCGAGTTTGCGTCGATTGTTGTGAAGACATCGAGCAGGTGCTCGACACTCATATCCTCCGATATAATCCATTGTGCTTCTTCAAAGCCAGGCTGTCCGGGGTCGACGAAAACTGACAGCCGGTGGAAGTAACACTCCTTGATTGTGCAGAGGAGGGGAGACGTCCTTGGGTCTTTTGGGCAAAGGTAGTCGCGGAGGGGTGCAAGCATCGTAACGGATCCTTTGCTTCGGTACGTCAGAGAAAGAGTGCAGAGCTTGTCGAAGGTGTTCGTCCTGTTAGAGAGGGTGGGAAAGAGCCAATCAAGGTTGTTCTCATTGATACCTTGAGGGAAGAAGGCAACGACGCCAAGGAGGTCGCGGGCATCAGGGCCAAGTTCACAGAACATCGGCGAGGCGAGTGAAAGCTCGATCGTTGCTGCAAGACTCTTCTTGTGGTCAGTCCTGAGTACCTGCGTTCTGTGCATCTCCCACTCCCTGGCCAATCGATCATTATTCCACTGGTTGTGATATGCGACGGTACCAAGCAGGGTGACCGAAAGCGGGTGGAAGTCGAGTTGCTCCAGGATCTTATCGACAAGATTGGATTGTTCGCCATTCTTGTATATCCGGTAGAAGGTATTGCGGGCAGCTTCCACCGACAATCTCGGGATGCTGAGGGCCTCGAAGTCGGGAGGGATGATCGAGATGCGGGATGTAATTCCAAGACAAATGTTGCTGAAGCGACTCAGCTCCTCTACCACCTCATATATCTCCCGAGCGCCTGGTCCCTGCGGATCGAGAATGGATTCGGCATTGTCAAGAAACAGGATCATGTCTGTTGAGGATAGGAAGGGTCGTAGGGGGGTCAGGTCCTCAGGGTTTTCGACCTTTGCACCAACGACCTTGGAGAGCCTGGCGAGAAAGTGAGTGCGCGAGGCGGGGAACTGATCGCAGCGAATGAATCGACGGTTGTCCCCGAATCGTTGCTTGATGCGGTCGTGGTGGAGGACCGTCAGAGCGATGGACGTCTTTCCGATCCCCCCTGCACCGATGAGAGCAATTGGAGTAAGGTCTTCGGCGAGACGAAGGACCTTCTCGATCAGTTCGTCCCGTCCGAAACAGGCCCTTGGCGGCTGCGGAGGCAGTTCTCCAAGAATGCTATGGAAATGTGAGATCGTGAACCTCATGCTATTCGAGACTGCTGACCTGGCTTGAATCTCGAAGGTGGTCAGCATTTTGTTATTGGTGGATGGAAAGTCGCGCTCACCGAGTGATGTTGGCCGTCGGTACCCTCCTGACCTGTCAACGCGTTACGATGGATGTCCGCAACCAACACGTGTGTATTAATTGCAAGTTCAGTCTGAAGGGGGAGTGGTTAGCGATTGCCAAAGGCGACCGATCGAACGTACGTTGAAGACATGAAGGACCCTATTGAGCACTCCACTCCAAGCGGCAATCACGTCTTTGTCGTTTTTTGCGTGGACGATTCGGGAGAATAAATTTCGTTCACCCTTCTCGATGATGTTTCCTTGGATCTCTGCTACGGTGCTGCGATTGAGAGCGTGGTCAGCGAACTGTTGAAAATACCCGTCCCTAGTTTAACTCACGTTGTCAATTGTTGAATCGCCTCGCCGACAGACCGGCTGAACTCATCCAATCGTCTTCCGTCCATCCCCCGGTCGAGAGCCCGGCATACATCAGCGCAGGCCAGCCCGAGCTCAACGTAGTCGGTTTTGTTGACCATGGAGTCCTGACTGAATGTGGGCCCGGAACGAATCGTCGGAGAAGAGGAGAAACGAACTCTGATCATTGTCAACAGGACGCTGACTGTGCCAAAAACAGCTGGAGCTGGAGTGATGGTCGTGGCCTCCCTCATGACATTCAAGGCCTCGATGGCCGCATTGAGTGACGAGATAGTGACATCTCGGCGGTTTTGCTGCCGGGATTTGGTCACCATGGTCGAAACTAGAGGCAGCTACGAGAAAAATGCTTGGCGCGCAGGCTGTGCGGGCCCTAATAGAGACGGGCGGCCATTTTTTCACGATACGCCCCGTGTGGGCGGGCTGTCTGATGAGGATTCTATTCGTGGTCAGGGTACAGGCTAGGCTGAACGCGATCGACCGATCACCCCCGCTCGGGGTCCTTCGCCATGCAGCCAACGCTCTCTGTCCTCCCACCGCTCCCCTCATTAGCAAGAAGAAACACGGATTCCATTGACTGTTCTTATTGCGTTTCTCGACCACGCCTCTCACCTGTTGCACTGCCCGAGGTACGCTGTTGAAACACCCATCTGCCCCGTATCCTCCACCCGTGTCTCACATGCAATATGCTTCAGATACTGGGGTAGTCCAGTCGTAAATCGAATGTGGTCGCATTATGGAGGAGAGACCTAGATAGGAATGACGAGAGATGTCAGTTGCTCGACATCATCGCGGTACTGAGCTCACGTACATACAGTGCGCTCTGATTCACTTTCCAGGGCTCGCCGCAGGCCGACTCTGTGACCTTGGCTACTTCAGGCGTACCTTCAGGTCAGTAATGCGGGGACTTAATTTAGAATAGCGAGCGTTATCTAATAACATCCTAGCAAGGGAACAGTTGTCAGAACTCCCTGTATTCGGCAGGGACTATGTACTATCGCTACACCTACTAGAAGCGCACTGATTTCGAGTGTCTCCTGACCAGGTTTTGCTGTAGAACAATCTTCGGCTCACTCCCTGCCATCATTCCAGTGATTCGAGAGACGGAGATCATTGGCGTTCGGTGTTGTTGCCACAGGGCGTGGACTTACTCAGGTTCAAGTGGACAATACGAACTATTACCTTGATCGAGCTCTTTACGATCATGGTCGCCAACCCAGTGAGCTGTTCAGTAGCGGGCTCAATGTGCATCGACTTACTAGCATTCCCTCCAGACTCTCAGGCGAAAGATTGATCCTCCTGAACACGCTGTAGACACCCATCGCATTCCAAGGCCGTGGCAACACCGACGCTCTCTGAAAACTCGCCGTCGGTTGGCGGTGCTGGTTTACCCTCCCACACGCAAGCAGACGCCCCGCACGCTAAAATTTATATCATTCGGGAAACGTCAATCAATGACCACACGTTACCACGAACGCATCCACCACCCCGCCCCCCGTTTCCACAGCATACACACCCACATGTAAGGCCCATCGTCAGTACTTTCACGCCCTTTGTAATCCGACGCCTATTGTGTCATGTTTCGAGTCTTGTCGCTTCTGGGTGTGATTCGTGGCAGTGTAATCAATACAGATCAAGATTAGAGATTGGTGACCGTATGTAAGACCAGAACAACGTCCGCACACGACACGTATAAAAATATCCAAGGACTTCACGGCAGGTGGGAGACTTTAGCCGCTTCCAGTTGGCTCAGTCGGCTCGCTCAGTTGATCCGGCATGTGCGGCGGGCCCTTTACCGTCGTTGTCGACCGGACAGGAGTGTTATGCACGCACGCAAAAACCCTACTATGTGACTGGTGTACGGTGTATAACAACATAAGAGATCTCTGCAGCCTTGGAGGACTACGGGATCCCCAGTTGCAGCACCCGCGAACAACGTTCGCCAAAAGCACATTGTGCGTACTACGTAGATCAGCAAGAGCCGCCGTCAGCAATGTCAGCCGTCACATAGAGAAATCAATTGTTGGAAATCAATGGACGATCTACGGCACGTAAAAAGCAAAACAAGTTGGAAGACGGGGAACTAGACAACACGAGGGACGGTTCAACGACAAGCAGCGGGTCAACAAAACGCACAATATTAGGAAGTCAATCAGTTAGATAGAGAAAATCCTTGGGAGAAAGAGGGAGGTGGGAGGTGGCAACTATAACGAGGAGTATGATGGTCAGGAATTAGATTTCCGCCCAGACGCGGGCATGGGGTTGGTTGTTCGTGGAAGGGTGTGCGTGGGTGAATTCGCGGGGTGGTGTTGGGCGCCCCAAGCTGAGGGTGGAAAGTCAACACGCATAAGAAACAGTAATGTTTCCACGAGCTCACTAGAGGCAACAAGCTTTCTCATTTCTCTTCGATATCACGGAGAAGAGCCCTACACTCCTCGAGATCTTTCACCACTCCGAACTTCTCAAAAATATCGGCAGCCCGCAGAGCCTCAGACTTCGCCTCTTCGAACTTCCCCTGTCCATACCAAAACCCAGCTTGGAGCCGCATTGCGCAAGCTAGGAAGTACGGGTCATCGATCGCCGCCTGCGATTTAGCGCGTTCGATGC
>Ga0307517_10008909_pt1 | contig 14329 bp, 7 predicted proteins | sample 23_EM_MG_FD_194515 | JGI IMG/M metagenome (GOLD analysis project Ga0307517, IMG submission 194515) | Populus trichocarpa ectomycorrhiza microbial communities from riparian zone in the Pacific Northwest, United States - 23_EM | ecosystem: Host-associated > Plants > Roots > Unclassified | place... | reverse complement strand
GTTTTTTTTTTTAGAAGTTATTTTAAAAAAATTAATTTTTATATCGATAAATCAAAACGATTTAAAAATATTAAAAAAATTAATTTTAAATAAAAAAATCAAATTTTAAGCAATTCCAACACAATACTGAACAGTGTTTAATTTATGATAATAGCAATAGCAGTTCTCATGGTTGTTGAGGTACAAAAACGAGACAACATAGATAAAAATATGTTGTGAAACATGTCAAGGAGGGATAAAAACATAGCCAAAACTAGGTTTTTTTCTCCACTAATATCCATTTAAATATCTCATAATTTTTATTTTTATTTTTATATTCAGATCCGGATTATTGATTTTAATTAATTTGAACCAAAAATGATGAAAAATGGGATTGAAGGATGACAAACAAAAAAACAATTATGAGAGAGATGGTATAAATAAAACAATAGTGTAAATATATTTTTATCCAATTTTCTAATATATTAAAAAGAAGGGGCAAAGAGGTTCTGCTTGTGTGAGCCTCCTGTCATGGAATCAAGCCACATTCTGAGGATCAACTGTATGGTTATTTTTCATTGGTCTTCCTCTTCCCCTTATTAATGGAAAAACTTTTATAAAAAAATGATAAGCTTTTCGTTGATCAAAGAAATAGGAAATCATATGAGATCCATCAGGCAGAGTAACATGTGCTGGAAAACTATTAAGACACTATTTTTTTTACGTTTTAAAAATATTTAAAAAAATTAAATTTATTTTAATTATTTATTTGTTTTAAATTAATTTTTGCTTTAATATCTTAATATAAAAAATAAAAATTATTATTGTAATAATTTATAAGTAAAAAATAACTATTATCACACTTCGACCATTTAATATTATAGTGGCTTTTGCTTTTCGCTCCTATAAAACCAATTTAGTTAACTAAATAGTTTTTGTTTTTGCATTATACTCCCCATATAATTGCATTGCACTTCAAATCTTAATTTTATACAAGTTAAAATAATTTGTTTTATTGATAAATGCCAATTTTTTTTTTTTATTTTACAAACAAAAATCCACCTTGTTTTAACCAAACACTTTTTTTAAACCTACTTTTTAAAAATGGCAACTAAGTTTTTTTTAACCTTCTTAGTAACTTCCGCAATGCCAAACACATACTGCATCATTCTCTAATCACTTTTTTAAGCCTGGAGAGCTACTGAGTCTGCATCATTCTGTAATCACTAAGCATGAGAAGGAACATAGTTACGTCTTCAACTACTGCGAAACCAAAACAAAATAGGGAAGGACCAGTCCAAAGTTCAGAAGAAACCCTGCATATGATACAGGAAATACTAGCACATCCTCTCAAGCAATGCTTAGGGAAACACTACATCAAACAACAGTATAGCTAATTGCTAAGCATTGAAAAGGAAATAGAACCACAGCTACCAGTGTGGTAAGATAGATGCACATAACATCCACAGAAACAGTCAGGCACACATAGAAGTACGATAACAAAAGAAAACCCTCAAGTCTGCACTGCCTATGCAATCATTAGTTAAATACATGCAGCTGCTAGATAGACAAAACTGCCTCTAGGTATTACATATACCATATTTACAAACTACTATGTCAAAGAAGTACCTGATCATGTCATGCTCTTTCCAGGGAGGCATAAGGAAGAATGAGGCCAATCTGGCCGAAAGTATGGTGCCACTCTGCTGAAATCCCATGAAATGGAAGAGCCACGACCATTATAAAGAACAGCTTCAACCTTCTGGTTCACAAGGTGCAAGAGAAATATGTCTGGACCAGATCTGATGCAGACTGATTTGGAGTTTCGGTGAAGAAATGACAATATCTGAGTTTCTTTGTCTCGCAAGCAAGATTTTGTCATGAATGTGGGATTCTTCTTCCACATTGTTTTGAAGTTCAATCTATATCTCAAGTTCCAGCCTTTGTTTGGATATCCATCATCTGAGGGAGTCGTTGCATGGCCAGCTTCTTCCTTTTCAAGAACCCATATCTCTAACCCTGACTTACAGCTCCAACCATACTGCAACCGCCCGTCCAAGGACTCCCCCAGAACACGCTCCTCAAAATCAATTGAGCCTGGTAGTTTAATCGAAGATAAGCGCCTCTCACCATTATGAGGATCATAGATTGCTAAGTTTCTCTGTGCTGCATACCAGTGAACAACACCTTTCACCACTGTGGCTACTGACCAAGGACATAGTGACAAAGATGGAACACAGGTCAATGTGGAAAAATTCCATGTACTAGTCTTGGAATTGAAAGTCTCAATGGGGACAGTTTTCATTTCTTCATCAACACTGAAATCACATTTTGCACGAATGACCTTGTAGCACATATCGACACTGGGATGGTCCTCGGCAAGGAATGCCATGCACAAGTCTTCAAAGTATACCCGAGGCTTAGGAATTTTGTAGTGTTGTTTGGTAATGGGATTCCAAACAAAATATCTCTTTGGGTGGCGACCGCAAAGAAGAAGGCCATTGGAAGAGTCAATGAAGTAGCCAAACTGCTTGAGGGTCTTAGAGAACTTCAAGTCATCACCCTCTTTACAAGTTGACAATAATGGCATAGCAGGTTCTGTTCGTGGTCGGCGCACGCCATTTTGACCTCTCCCAAGGTACAAATTATTGCACACAAAGAAGCCCAACATGCGAAAAGCCAGTGGCCATCGTCTCAGATAATGTTGACAAAAAACAGAGCTGCAGATAACATGAAGCCACCTCTTCGATACTATGATTAAACTAAAAACAGTTTCTGGTGGCACCCGAAGGAGGATCTCGCATAGGATGTCATCAGAGCTCAATGCAGCATTTACACCATCAATACCACTCCTCATCTTCTTTTTCTTCTTCATATGATCACAAGAAGAAGAATATCCTGCTAAAAGGGCATGTAAAAACTACATCATCCAATAAGCTTATTCCATCACTCAATCAAGGAGAAAGCTAACAAGAACTTCATTTATGAATTAATGCTAATGAATAGCTTATAAACACACAAAAAAAAAACCTTTGAAGGTCTTTACCCTTTTGGCCGAACTTCAATTCTAGCTGTTGAAATCACTGACTAAGTAAAGCAAAATGAGTAAATGATCCAAACACAAAACTTATAAAAATCAAGAAACCCACAAAAACAAAATGGGTTTCAAAGAGGATTCATGACCAATAAATATCTCATTGATACAGACTAATAAGGGAAAAACTTCATAGAAAAATCAACCTACATCAGAATTACCTGAAAAGGAAAAAGCTTTATGCGAAAAAATAAAACTGCAAAAACCTGCTCAAAACAGAAATCACATAACCCAATAAGCTAATATATTAAAAAAAAAAGTAGGAATCAATAAATAAAGACCCCATCGAAGCCATCAAGCTCATCTTGTCAAAAAAGGTTTATTTAAAAAAAAAAAAATGTTTGGTGGCTGAGAAAATGAAGTGAAAAAATGAATCTTTATCATTAACCAGAAGAAAAAATAAAACAACAAAGTGACAGAGAGACAGAGAACACACAAGCGCATGCGAATGGTAGAGAGAAAGAAGAACCTGTAGCAGTGATGCATGCGGTGAGGCAGAAGAAGCAGAGAGAGAGAGAGAGAGTGGGGATTGAGAAGTGTGATGGCAGAAGTCACCGCTGCAAGTTGTTTAGAATTACTTTCCGAAATGCATTTTTAAAATATTTTTTTAACAAAAATTTATTTAAAATTATTTTTTATATGTTTTTATGCTCAAAAATAATTTTTTAAAAATAAAAAATATTATTTTAATATATATATTTTAAAAGAAATTAAATTAAATTTTTTATGTTATTTTTAACACAATTAAAAATAATTATTTTTAAAAAATAAGCAAAAACAACTAGTCTTTATAATTATATGCTTTTTTTTGGTTTCAAGAACAATTTTTATTTTTCAAAATAAATATACATTTTCTTTCTCTTTTTTTCCCTTCTACTTTAATTAATATAATTTTAATCATCATTGCAGATAAAAAGGGTTACTCTGACTTTTTTTATAATAATTTTTTTTAAAAAAAAATTATTCAACAATAACTTTTAAATTTGTAACCTTTTCATTAACCCTTGTAAATGCAAGAGACTTCCCACCAATAAATCCTAGTTATAAAACTTGTTTGTTTGGTTAAATCAATTAGGTTACCTACTAATCCGAGTAAAATTTTGATCAATGTAAATACTTAATATTTTTATTAAAATAATATTATTTAATTTTTTTAAAAAAATTAAATTAAATTTTTTTAATGATTTTTTTAAAATTAGATTTTCTAGCTAATTCTAATTCATAATTGAATTCACCAAACCTGTATTTAACTCAATTTTCAAAGGAGTTTTTATAATCATGTAATAAATTATAGTATTGTATGTGTAATTTTACAAGTTAATATTTTAAAAAAATATTTTTCATTTGATAATATATTAAAATAATTTTTTTTAATTTTTAGCATAGCATATTATATAAAATATTAAAAAAATATTAATTTAATATTTTTTAAATAAAATACTTTTTTAAAACGCATGTAGAAGTAAAAACCACCGCATTTCTAAACACTGAAAGAGAGGGAGAAAGAATTGAAGTAACAGAAATGGAAAAATAAAAATAGGAGTTAGGAGTTGTTGGGCTAAGCTTGAAACTACTTCAGTACTATGGGCTGAGCTATTCTTTGAATCTACGAGATCAAGCGAGCCCATCATTCTCTGCAATTTTAACGACAAGTCGTTCTGGGTATCTTATTCAAACCATTGGTTGTTTGATCTGCACAAGGCATTTCACGGTCCCTTGTGAGAGAGAGAGGGGGGAGTAACCTGTAGTTTAGAATCAAGAAAAAACAAATCTTTGAGAAGTTGCCAAGATTGAATTTTTGTTTGTGTATGATGATGGGGTTCAAGATTTACAGCTTGTTCAGTTTTAAAATGTCTATATTTCTGTTTTTGTTTCTTCACAATGCAATTGCATACAGTTCTCATTCTTCTTCAGCTGACACCACTATGCATACTAACAACTGGGCTGTCTTGGTTTGCACCTCTCGTTTCTGGTAATTAAGTTTCAGCTTCATTTCTTTTCAAAGTTTTAATCCTTTTGATTTATTTATGCTGTTGTTGGAATAGTTTAATCATCCCATGCTAGAATTTAGGTTGTTTTTAGTATAGGTAACATGTTTACGTGCTATGTGATACACCTATGTTAGAATTTTATATGCTCTAAGTACTAGGAATTACTTACTTTGTAGTTATGTTATGATACCCATGTTAGAATTGTGTTTTTTGATGTAAAAAGATTGCATTTTTATGTGTTATATATGGTGTCAATGATTGCTTTTGAGCTTGTGATCTAATTAGGTATATACTGATAAAGAAAATGATAGAGAACTGAGTCATTTATATATAAAGTAAGAGTTGGTTAATTTTTTCTTTTCCAGTGAAAGGCTGTTCCTTTCTATGGTTTTTGATTTTTTGTAGTTTGGAGGTATTGGTGGAATTGATTATTTTTTATCCTTCCTTCTTTCAGGTTTAATTATCGGCACATGGCTAACACTTTGTCATTGTATAGGTGAGCATTCCAGTATGTTGAATTTGTTGCTTTGATCACCTCGTCATTTCTTTTTCTTGTTGTTTAGCCTTTTCTGTACTGTCATAGTTCTTGTGTGTTTCCAGGACAGTTAAGCGATTAGGTATACCTGATGAGAGGATAATACTGATGTTGGCAGATGATATGGCTTGTAATGCTAGGAACAAGTACCCTGCACAAGTCTTCAACAATGAAAACCATAGACTTAACTTATATGGAGACAATGTGGAGGTCAGTTTCTGGTTTCTGTTTAGCTCTCCTACCCTTTTGAAAAGCATATTTACTCCTTATCAATGTTTTTGGGTCAAAAAGTTGCGAAGACAACTTGTGAATAATGGAACTCATTTAAGAAGGGGCTATTTCTTTAGAGTTTTAAGGAAAAGTAACTGCACTTGACCATTATTATTCATAGGTTGCACATTATTGGTTGCAACTCTGATGAATGTATTTTAGAGTCTACTTTCACTTCATGAGCTTTCCACTCCCTCTACTATATTTTAGAAGATAAAATGATTTGCAACTTTCGTAGGTCTATTATGGTCCTTTTCAATCAGCAATCTTTTGTTATAATCTCATCCTTCAAATTAGTGTGAAGTTGTACTTGTTAAATGTTCAGAAATTTGATCAGTTCATGTACTTGAAAATTGGTACATCTTGTAAGGTCAAGGTTTGTAATTGTAGCATTCAATAACTATAAAATCCATGAAGTGCTCAACTTCAGCTATTTATGGCTTTCAACTTGCCATTAATTTTTAGATCTAAAGATCTGATTGACACACCAAATGAGTTGTTCATATATTTATTCTGTTGTGGGTAATCAAAGAACCATCTCAATCCAAAAACTTAAGTTTTGAGTTTGTTTGATCTGATGAGAGGATAATAGTTGTTCATATATAAACACATGTTGTGAGGCCTCAAAATATGATTTATATTATTCTCTAACATGTCCCTTCAAATGAAAGCTTTTTGGACTTGAAACTTGCACAAATACATCACTGCCTTGTGCTTAATTTTATTAAATAAAATGGGGGTGATGAGATTCGAATTCGTAACCATTTTGTCATCTCAGCATGCAAAGATATCTTTGTTGTGATGATATTCTTTATATTCCCATTGTATTATATATTGTAAAAGAACACTTTTTTAAATAGAAAGATAGTTGAAGGGATTTTGGAGAATGTGCTTTCCTGAGCAGACCCTGATTATATTGAGCCGCTAACACTCAGGTGGACTATCGAGGTTATGAAGTAACAGTTGAAAATTTTTTACGTGTTCTGACTGGTCGCCATGAAACTGCTGTTCCAAGATCAAAGCGACTCTTAAGTGATGAAGGAAGCCACATTCTTCTGTACATGACAGGGCATGGAGGAGATGAATTCTTAAAATTCCAGGACTCCGAAGAGCTCCAGAGTCATGATTTAGCTGATGCTGTAAAGCAAATGAAGGAGAAACGTAGGTGAGACTACTTGCTTTGCTCATTCTAACTTTGACCTTTGACGAATGCTTGAAATCTTAGTCATCAAATCATAATGAAATACTTTGTGGGTGCTTGAATAACATCTGGTTCTGACACTTATGTCAACCTTTTTGATAATTGGACAGTTCAGGATGAAAATTTCACACTTTTAAATGAACTTTCTCTGAAAAGATAAATTATCTAATAATATACAATATTTTTAAAATTAGATCATTATTTGCTACTTCCTTTACTGTTACTGTTGTGATCCCTAAAGAACCACGGGCTGATAATTGTGCTTAATGTGACAAACCTAGATTCAAGGAATTGCTGATAATGGTGGACACTTGCCAAGCTGCCACTCTATTCAATCAGGTATTTTATCTGCTTTTGATGGGAATCTTATGAATATTGTGTCAAGGCTTACCTTTATTTTGTTGTTATTCATAGTAACTTGATGTAATGTCATTTAGCAAATTTTGTTAACAATGAATTATGAACATCTAAATCCAAAATTTTGATGTCAATATATGTAGATTAGTTGCTGCCAATGAGAATGAGATTCTTTAACATAATTTTCATAACTTTGTTGTCGTGTTTATCAATTAAGTTGGGTCAAGTGATGAATGATATGGAAATTAACTGCAGTCCCTATCTTTGATGTATTGAATGGTTATGCAGATTGAGCACAAAAGGGGACAAGTTATTACATGCCTGAATTGTATATTGATTTGAGCACCAATTAATTTCATGTAGTTGAATTTATAGAAATATCCAAAATCTTTCAACAGTTAAAAGAAGAATATGTTCCTTCCGTGAATGTCATAGTTTGACGAGAAATCATGTTTTGTTTGTGCAATTAAATTTCCAATTTCAATACATTGGTAAAATTGTCAATTGAAGAGCAAAAAGGGAGCAAATTACACAATCATGGATTGTCTCTCAAGTACAATATTCGTTTGTTCCAGGAAATATTTTATCAGTGGATCCATAACCTTGTTGTTATAATCCATGTCTTTTGCTAATGGATGGGGGCAAATATATAAGCTAATTGATAATGATACTGATGCAAGGACATTTTCTCCCCTTTTCAGCTCCATTCACCTGGTGTTTTGGCCATTGGCAGTAGCATGAAAGGAGAGAACTCGTACTCACATCACTTGGACTCTGATGTAAGTGGCAGTTGATGGCCTTGACTGTTTTTCACTCCCTTCAGTTGTATATATTTGGTGCCATGTTATTAAAGTTCACTTCTTTTCCAGATTTTAGTGTACAAAACGCTATAATGTCTTGTTGTGATGTATCACAGGTTGGTGTTTCTGTTGTGGATCGTTTTACATTCTATACACTTGCCTTTTTTGAGAGGCTAAATATGTATGACAACGCCTCATTGAGCAGGTACACTTGTAATAGGACTTCGCACCATTAAAATGAGCAGCTTGTAGCATGTTTCCTTTATGTTTTATGGTGTCATCGCAACCTTTATATTCATATCAATTCAGAATACCTAGCCGCTGCCCCCTCCTCATAACTAGTACCAGCTGGATCTCATGGGCTTGTCTATGCATGTTTTATTCACCATCAGTTTTGGCAATTCTTAATTCATAAGTCATAACTGGTCAAAGCATAACTGAACTGGTCCATCTTATTAGATGTAATCATAAAATGGATGATTTAATTCAATTGTAAAGGGAAAAGAGCCTAAAGCGGCCAAAATTTCTCTTGATCTTTTGTAATAGGGGGGAACTAGTTTTGAACTGTTTTATTTCATTAGTGCATATGGTTGCATAGAGTGCTTGTATAAATCTGTAACATCCCAATCAATATCTAATTTGGCCATGAACTGTGACTTTTTTGGTCCTTTTGCAGTCTTTTTACTTCATATGATCCAAATACATTGATGTCAACAGCATATTACCGAACAGATTTATACCGACGACATTTGGATGAGGTACTGAAGTTCTAGATGTCAATTTTTTCTTATTTTGTCTTTCAGATGTTTTGTTATCACTTGCTTGTACCAATGCTAGCAATCGCTTTTCGCCATCACCCTTCAATGGGTGGTAGTAACTGGCTTTCCATGAATATAGCTGTTTAGCCTATGGTTTTCTACTATTGCATATTTGTGTTGCACTTTTGGATGTTCTATATCTTTCCATTTAGTATATGGTGTTTCCCAAGGATTCAAATGTGCATTTTATTTTCAATTCCAATTCTTAAGAAATTTTTTTGTCCATTTGTAATAAAAATTCCAGGGCTGTAAGCTGAATCTGGTTGTCTTCTCCATAAGCAGATACACAGCCTGCATCTTCTCCTTACCCAAACCAAAGACCTTGGAATTCTACTTTCCATGTTTCTCATGAACTCTTTATGTATTCCTATGGTCATCTAGAAGAATGATAATTACATTTATGGCTTAGCCTTGTAAATTCACCTTGTATTCTGTTGTATAGCAATCTTTTTTGTGAGATCGAAGCCATTACCATTTTTTCTTTCTGAATAAAATTTCTTTTTAAGTCAGAAGTGCCCTTTAATGCTTTTACCTGAATGTTATGTGCAGGCTGGGGTAAGTTCTAGCTGACTGTTTCATTCTCTCTTCTGTCTCTCTTATAGGTACCTGTAACGAACTTTTTTGGCTCAGTAATGGAAACAATACATACAGATTCTGCCTATAGAGCTGTCCCTAGGAAAATGTCCAAAAGGGCTGGAATCAATATGGCTGTTGAAAAATCAGTTCAACATGATGATAGAAGAACTTTGATAGATTCAAATGTTCAGGACCCAACTAGTCATATGAAGACAAAGGTAATTACTATTGCTTCCAGGTTTTCTTGAACTATATAGTTTGTTATAGAGGCAATTTCTATTACTTACCATTTATAGATTTCCCATGTACAATTAAAAGTCTAAGGAACACATGCTGCAGGATCAAAATTGCCCCTTTACACGGACAATGAACACATTTTTTGACAAGGTGGAAAGAATTGAACATCCTGACTCCTTGGTGAATTACGGATTGATATTGATGCTTCCTCTTTTGATGGTTTCTGTGTGGCTATCATCGTGATCGACTGGAGTACCGCGTTCTGTTTTTCATCTCCATCCAGGCATTTCTTCTGCGTATCAAAATTTCTTACTTCCCCATGCTTGTTCAATTATCATGTTTTTTGTTGGAATTTTGATCCCACATGTAGTGGAGCGCTCCTTTGACTTGATCGATGACTCTGCCTTTCTTTGTAACTGAATCTTTGGGAAGGGGAAACAGTTGACCAATGTATAGTTCGACATTGGATTAAAGAACGTTACGGGATTTTCCTAGAAATATAGGGCATTCAGTACCCTATCTGGACATCATCTTTTGACGTATTTTCAGTTTTTACTGTGCACCTAGTCCATTGTAAAGCCAAGTATATTCAGTTTTTTACCATGAACATTGTCCATGCAAGTTTGAGTTTTGGTCCTTGTTAAACTACACTAGCCTAAACACAGGTGGTTTGAGTGGTCGAGCCCTATGGCTATTGTCGTTGGCTCCAAGTCTAGGGTTCAAACTCCTGCACCTACCTTTATAACAGTCCACGGGGATCCAGGTTTTTCCTCCATGGTTGGGACTGTTCGGGTCCCTTGCCTAGCATCCGTTGGGCGATTAGGTCTAGCGGGCATTGATGTACGTGAATCAATAGGCTTTTGAGACTAGATGGGACGACCAAATAATTACCTACTTTAATTGAGAAATTTATTTAGGTTTTATTTGTTTTTATATTTTAAAAATATTTTTTTGTGTTTTCAGATCATTTTAATGTGTTAATATTAAAAATATTTTTTAAAAAATAAAAAAAATATTATTTTGATATATTTTTTAATAAAAAATATTTTGAAAAACAACTGTTATCACCTTTCTAAACATTTCTTTAATGATGTTTGGAAATGTTAAATAATAAGGGGGGTGAGGAGAAATTATTAGCTCTCTAAAATTGTTCTAGAACAAATGTTTAAATATATTACAACATAGCTATGAGCAATTATAGTTAAATCTCGAGCGATTTAAGGGTTAATTTGTTACAATGAGAGAGAAAAATTGAGAATTAAAAGATAGTTAAAAAGATAAAAGAAATATGTTTGTAATACAAAAAATTATCATATTATTCTTTGATTGCTTCTTCAATATAGAGTTCTTATTTATATCATATTGCTTAATTAACTTCTTCATAACAATTGATTATCGTTGCTTGTTTAACACGTGATTGTATCAACTAACTCTATTGTTACTAATTGTAACTGCTAGCTAATTGATTTTCCCTCCATTCTATTAACTAAATGTTTTTTTTCACCTTCCTTTTTTCCCACGCAATCCAGCAACTTCAATATAGTAACTCTAACAATTCCCCCTTTTTAACAATTTTTTGACCTTAAGAACGAATATCAAAGTCTGGAAATTGCTACTGAAGCTTTCCAAGCTCTTCTCATGTTGAATCTTCATCAAAGAAGTTGGATCATTTAATCAATCCAACTATTACAGCTTTGTCCCTTTTCTTCATTATCCTGCGATCCAAAATTTCAAAGGTCTGCACCTTAATTTTGCCTTGACCATTTGTTAATGGAATGTGTGAGGTTACCACAGCATGATCCTTAATTTTTTTCTTCAACATGGATATGTGGAATACAAGATGAATTTGAACTTCTTTTGGTAACAACAGGTTGTATGTCAGCCCTTATTCATTGTCTATATGGTTGTAGCTTAAGAAAGACCCAATCCCCCACCTGAAATTCCCTCTCCAATATGCCCTCGTCAGTCATTTGCTTTATTCTGTTTTTAGCCATAACCAACTGTCTTGTAAGCTATGATCCAGCTCCTCTTATGTCTTAAACATGTCTTCCACAGCAGCCACAGAAGCAACCTCGGAGTAAATAATTTCTGTAGCAGAAGGTGGATAACCATAAATTGCTTGAAAATGACTCATTTGAATGGCAGAGTGATAATTTGTATTATACCACCATTGAGTTCTTGCTAACCATAGATGCCACTATTTTAGGGGATGTATAGGCATGCACCTTAGGTAGGTTTTCAAGCATTGGTTAACCCTTTTTGATTAACCATCAGATTGAGGGTGATATGTTGTGCTTATGCAAAGTTTAATTCCCAGTAACTTGAATAATTTAGTCCAAAACACACTTGTAAAAACCTTATCTCTGACTAACATAATTGTAGAAAGCAAGCCATGAAACTTATAGAAAATGATTCAAGAAGATCTCAACAACAGACTTGGCAGTGAATGGATGAGATAAGGCAATGAAATGGTTGTACTTGGTGAGTTTATCCACAATAACTAGGATAATGTCGTTACCTTCAGATCTTAACGATCCTTCAATAAAGTCCATTGTAATGTCTTTTCAAACTCCATTTGGAACTGGCGGTGGTTGTAATAGTCCAGGATAGATAATCCTTTCTAACTTGGCTTGCTTGCAGATATCACATCCATTCACTATTTGTTTCACCATCTTTTTCATGAAAGGCTAATATAATAAAGTCTTTAATCTTCTATAAGAATTTTGAATACCAACATGGCTTCTTATATAAGAATCATGAGCTACACTTATCAATTTCTTCTTAGAGTCACTTGTAGCTCCAATAACAATTATGTCCTTAGTGAAATCTGACAATGCAAGAATTAGAGCTTTACACAAGGCCACCTCTAGGTCTTCAAATGCCTTTTGAGTAGTATCATTCCAACTAAAACTATGTTTTTTTAAGAGTTCAGTTAATGGTTTACTTGTGATACCAAATCCCCTTATAAACTTCATATAGTAACATGTTAATCATATGAAACCTCTGAGTTCCTTTACTGTTTTTTAGGTAGGCCAATCTCTTATTGCTGCAGTCTTCTTTAGATTTGTGGCTATCTTTTTAGCTGGCATGATATGTCCCAAATATTCTACTTGGGATTTACAAAAAGACCACTTAGATTTCCTGACAAATAAATGATTATTCCTCAGTGTTTCTAAGATATTTTTTAGGTGATTGATGTGCAGTTCCAGACTTCAGCTATATACCATAATATCATCAAAGAAAACCAGTACAGATTTCCTAAGAAAAGGTTCTAACGCATAATTTATTAGGGCCTGAAATGTAGTTGGAGCATTTGTAAGGCCAAAAGGCACGACCTGAAATTTATAATGCCCATGATGAGTATGAAATGTTGTTTTCTCAATGTCACTTTCCTGCATTTGAGTCTTATGATAACCAGTCATCCGATCCAATTTAGGAAAGTATTGTAACCCATGTAACTCATCCATAAGGTCATCAATGAGAGGTATTGAAAATTTGTTCTTAATTGTCAGCTCATTCAATTGCCTATAATCCACATAAAATCTCTGGTTATTATCTTTCTTTTTAACTAGTAATACTGGAGAGGCAAATGAATTACTACTTGGTTGTATCAACCTATTTTCTAGCATTTCTTTCTTCAACCTCTATTTTTCATCCTTATGCATAAAAGATCTTCTATATGGTCTGATGTTGACTGGTTTAGCTCCTGGAATCAAGGAAATTTTGTGATCCAAAACTCTCTCATGTGGTAATTATCTAGGCTCATCAAAGACGGTTATATATTCTTCCAATAATGTCTTGACCCTTTTCATTTATTGTCGTTTGCCTTGTTTCCTCATTAGCATCCAATGAGAAAAATTATCATACTAAGCCACATACGGCCTCTTTAAGATTCTTCTATACCTTAGAAGTAGAGACGAATTGTAATTGAGCTTCTTCTCTATAATACCCTTAAACTCAATCATCCTCCTATCTTTTTAAAAGATAATTTTATCTTAATGAAATCAAATAAGATAAATAAATAGATTCTTAACCAATCTACTCTTAACATCATATCACACCTTTCAAGTTTCAGAATTCTTAAGTTAGCTTAGAATTTGTGTCCTTGCATCATCCAAACCAATACAATAGTTCTTTTAATGATGGTTATAATCTTCTTAACTACTTGTTCATTAATAAAACTATGTGTACTCTCACTACCAATCAGAGTTATAAGGTCTTTATCTTGATAATTTCCTGTAATTTTAATTGTATCATGAGCATAAGTATTAGCTAATGCATTTAGAGATAATCCATATTCTTCTACCTGCTCTTTTTATGTCATTATTGCATTGATGTCACCTTTGTTAAATTAATTGAGATCAAATAGAGAAAGGAGGCTAGAATTCTGAATAATCTGTATATTATGAATGCATAGTCTTAACCTAAATACAAATAAAGTATATATAGGTCAAACTGAAAGTACTATTCT
>Ga0307517_10008908_pt1 | contig 14329 bp, 15 predicted proteins | sample 23_EM_MG_FD_194515 | JGI IMG/M metagenome (GOLD analysis project Ga0307517, IMG submission 194515) | Populus trichocarpa ectomycorrhiza microbial communities from riparian zone in the Pacific Northwest, United States - 23_EM | ecosystem: Host-associated > Plants > Roots > Unclassified | place... | reverse complement strand
AAGCATTCACGAAAACTGACAATGGAAAGTCTCTGGGACTGATAGAGTGTGGAGAAATAATAGAATACGACGGTCACTTTAGTTACATACAGGGACCATGCTTTATTTTTACATGGCAGCCCTTTGGCAATCGCCTCTAATTCAATAACCCTCCATTTCACAGTGTTTTGTGCTCCAGAATTATATCAAAGTCAACAAAATGTGTCAAGACTTGAAGCCACGCTAGGATCCCCGAATGAACTAAGGAACAGGGCTAGCTGCTGGACGAAAAACTACTCTTTATTTATATCTCTTTAACTAAATCGTAACATGTACAGGCAAACTGGAAACAACCTACAATGAAAGGAAACATTTCCTCTTATTATTTTTTAATAGCAATAAACTCAATAGATTAACAGGAAAAATCCACATCCTGAAGCACAGCATCAAAATCTTATCATACACACATGCAGTTGCTCAAACCTTCAGCCATTTTCCAAAATTTCGGTTAACCCATCGGCATGAGAAGATGCAGATGTCATGATTTAAGACGGCATCAGTAATTTCGCATTCTCTCTCTATAGTAACCTCTTTGCCAATGTACAACAGCCTGTATTGTTGCAAGGAAAATAGATGTCATGCATTCTTGCAGGGAGAAATAAGAATTTAAAGGGTAGTAAAGCTAAACCAATCACTCAAGATGACAAGGGTTTGATTCCTTGGCAGAATTACAACATAATAACAGATCTGTGGAGCCGGTTTAAGCACAGGGCATGCAGAAAGTTACTCAGGAAAAGAGGGCCACAGTCCATATTCAAGGGCTCTTGATGCTTTAAATCACCAGAGTAAAAGGAAAAAATTAAGACAATCTTTTCCTGCAGAATGGGCATCATCAGATCTGCTGCCATGATTTATTGGAATCTCAAGTTGTCCACACCGATCTCATGGTAGTTTAAAGATGACAGTTTTATGCGAGTTTAAATCCAAAGTTTAATGATTCTATGATAATTTTGGTATTAAGAATAATCTGCCCACTGCAACTCTACCATGGGGTTGCACAGTGTATAGAACATTATGTTCAAATACTAAAAATTAACAAAATTTTCAATCCACCTGGTATGATGGTAAAAATATATGAAAAACAAGAGCAAGACTTACCTCTACTCGCACGAGTTTCACTCAACCATGAGTCAGATCATATAAGCAAGCAAGATATATGTACAGCATGTCGTGGTCATATCATAGCAACCAGAGCCTGTGAGCGAGGCCTTGACCTCATGATTGTTTCATCACTGTGTTTGATCCACTCTGAGAGCTTCCATGGTTTCTGCCACTTCCATTTGAACTGAAGCAGCCACTGATGATGACTCCTCTTCCATCGCCAGAGTTTTCCAGTTTGCCCTAAAGCTGCCAATTTCTTCATTGACAAATGTCCAACTGGTACTATCTGAACTCGCAGCATAATTGCCTTTATTAATCAAAGGGGAAGCCACACTCTCAAATACAGCTAGAAGCAGGGGAATTACCTTTCCCGTTTGGTCTAGAAATGCCACCGATTCTCTAGCAGGCCCATTAACAATCCCAGGTGTAAATTTTAGTTGCTTTGGCGCTGGAAGCAACATTGGAGACAAATGACCACTCATGTCGTCTGCATAATGCTTCGAAGAACTGCGTGAGCTATCCTGTTGATTTTGATACATAAGAGTAAGAAAATTACACCTTCCTCCCAAAAAATAAAAAAGGGACTAGGGTCCTCATTCATTGGTGCTAGGGTTAGAAGCCAGGAATCAGGAAAGAAATGGTGTTTTCATCACAAATTCCAGAATATTGTTGAATCACAAGTAATAGAAACCCATTTACGATATCACATGAATGGACAATTGAAGCAAAATGTTACACAAAGTATTTACAAAATGTTGTCGCCAGGCAAATTCTTCAGCCTATGTTGAGGGGTTAATGGATCATCTCTTACAAATCTCTATGCTTAAAGTTGACCAAAATCTATGATATTACAATTCATGACTTAGAATTAGAAGAACAAATGTAGCACGTATGATGATGAAAACTATGAAATGTTGAGTAGGCATTCTCACCGAAGCTGATGAGGCAAAGGCAATTGCAACAGCTTGTTCTCTCATCTTTTGCTCCTTCAGAAGTTCCTTCCTCTGGATCTCACTTTGTCTTAGTAAGATCAAAAGATCATTCAATTCATCTTTAGTTTCCTTGATTTCCATATCCTTTTCCCACAATCGGCATCTGTTGACAAATGGATGCTACAATAGTCAGTTCTAACAGACATCCACCAAATTTTATCACTATATAAGCTACAATTGACACTGTCATCAGTTAATCCAATTACAGAGGGAAGAAGGTAATTTGGGTAAGTAAAATTGGAAGTACAGAGTCTAAATAATGAATAATCCTAGTAAAACATTTGATCCTTGTCCATGTAAACCACCATCAACTTTCATCTTCTTTTCTTCTCCTGTTTGTTTGTTTCACGGAAAATTATGTCAGTGTAAATTGGTAAAGGAGAATGTCCATGTAAAAGTGAATCTAAAAGTGGCTCTTTTCTACTTCTAATCACTTAGCTTATATAATCTTTTACTTAACTGGGCACAGATTAGCCTTACATTTTCCGTATATCAAACTGGCTGAAATTAGAAGTTTGTGAATCAAAACTGACTGAAATTCTTTGGGAAGGTATATCACAACAAAATCTGATTGCCAAAAGAAAAGGTCCATGTTTTCACTGCATTACCTATCATCTGCAGCTGCAGTAAACATATACTGAAGCAGGTTCTTAGCTTCTCCCATTGAGCGTATTTGGTTCCAATGTCCACGACCAATAAAGGTACGCTCTCTTTCTCCTGCTTCTGAAAGTTGTGAAGCCATTGTTGCTAGGGCACTTGCAGATACTCTCAGCATGTTCTCCAAAAAAGCAATTCTAGCCATTCTTGCATTTGGTGACATCAACATCAATCTGGTTGGGTGAAAGAAACACAAACCTCTAAATTAATCCAATAAAGAAAAGGATACCTGTATTTCCATCTTCTTACATCATAAGAGATTTTCTTCATGCATAATCCCAAATACATCCATCGATTGTTTCATCAATCATATTCAGGTTTGAAGCTGGTTGAACAATCATATTTGCAGGTTACAAATGAGAGCAATTAATTAGAAATATACCTAGTATGTCTATGTCCATTCTTTCCTTCTTGTGGACTACCCCCATTTAGAGAGAGCTGGTTCACTTGTTTCAACAAGGCTAACTCCTCCGCTAGTGCAGCATGTCTGTTGAGTTGTTCTAATTAATAAAATAACCATAGCATGTTGAAGAAAGCATGTACAAATAGCAACAAAGAAAAGTGATTTATTGACTACATACTCTTGTTTTTGCTTCTCATGTTGAAGACGAACTTCATGCACTTTCACCATGACTTCAAGCTCGTGATCAAGCCATCTTCTTAAGGATTTTTCATTGCCCTAAAAATCAAACTCAAATTAACTTATTTCTCATAATGATTTTGTAGGCTAAAATATGATCCAATTCACTGATGGGTCATTTCAATATGTCAAGCTTAATGCTTCATAGTCCTTATGAGGTAGCTCATAATGTTTTAAAAGACACCGGAAGAAATTGAAATAAGCACACTTCTTATAATGTTTTAAAAGGCAGACAAAGGCATCCAGCATATGAACCTAATCATGTTAAACATATAATATTTTCAAAACAAACACAGAGAAGGAACATGTTGATTATGACTTAGAGCCTAAACTGAACCCAATCAGTCCATTCAGAGGTTGCTCTGATTTGAACAAAAGATGCTGACTCTATCAACTTATTACACTATAATCAACTGGAGAAGTCTAGATCATTACCTGCCCAGGCGATAAATGTCCATTGGAATTAGCTGTAAGGGACAATAAAACAATCAGTGTATCATAAATTTTAAAGAAACTAATTCAAAGAAGAAATATTTACCTGAGCTCTCACGTGGTGAAGACTTGCGGGCTTCCAACAACTCCTTTAGCCTTTTGCTAGCCATTGCCGCCTCCTCTGTCTTCCTTTGAAGAACCTGAAACAAGAGAACACCGATGCAACCTTCCTTAAATATTAATAAAACAAATCAACTACAAAGCCTAGTCAATACTCGGTATTAGTTGCCACACCCCAGCACATGACCTAGTTTGGCCTATAGAACTGCTATAAGAAACAGGCACTGCACAAACATGAAAAAATATATGGAAAACAGAAGCAACGGTAAGATGTTATTCATGATACTAATGCTTATACTATGCCTTGCCAGATATAGTTCCTTACCATTTTCTGACGTTGATGCAGGGCTTCAAGCTTATGCCTCTCATGCTCATTTCTCCTGCCCTCCTTTCTTAGCTGCTTGAGCAAAACCAAAATCAAAACCACAGAAGCACACAATTATAAAAAAAGAATAAAGTATGACAGAACTTGCCAACACCATGTTTGAAAACATCAAAGTGATGGATTAAAAAAATGATTTTGCAACAAAGCATAGCCCAACATTGTCGTTTCTTTTTTTTCTTCTTCTTCTTTTGGATAGTGAATCACCTGCAGCAATTCCTTCTCTTGACTGGCCTTCCATTGTCGAAATTGTTCTGCTTCTTGTTTTATCTTGTGTTGCAACTGAACCTAAAAATTGAAGAATGCACGAGTTGGACAAATATCAAAAACATAAGATATGATTAAGGTAATCAAAAAATTTGCAAAAGCTGAGTGGAAACCAACCTTTTGAGCCTTGATATATTGTATTTCAGCTTGCAACCTATTCGCTGCTTCATCACTTCTTTGTTTTTGCTTCAAAAGCTCGAAGTGGCTTTCTTGTTTCTTTTTAAGATCTAAAATCTGAATATGTATGATGGAATATAGCTTACAATCACACAAAAGAACATGTCATGCCAACAGAATGACGACCAGATGAAGCATAATGTCACCTGTGCCTCAAGTGCTTTTAATTTCTGAGAGTGAATATCTTGTGTTTTCTGTGCTTGTCCATCAGAATTGGCAGCAAGGTTCTCAATTTCAACCAATAAATGATCCCTCTCTTGCTGTGTTAATTTTACTTATCATCAGCCATAACAGTGAAGCTGAAGTAAACAGCAAATATTCAATCATGTACAATTTACCTGAACAGTTCTTTTCTCTTCCTCGAGTTCCAAGATTTTCTTCCTGAACTGCTGCTTCAGAACTTCAGTGTCAACCCCTCCAAAAAGTTTCATCTCAGACTGCATAAAAAAAGAGTAAACTGAGCCCAAACTCAACATGCTGGACAGATATCAAAAGTTTTTCTTTGTGATTTTGATCACTAAAATGTAAGAATTTCTTGGGGGGGAAAATGAAGTTTAATCGATAATCAACATTTAAGGTTACTTGTGGGAGTATGACTTCATATGGCAACTAGAATTGGACATGCTTGGCTATTATAAGATAACATGTTTATACATCAGCATCAAGTTAGTTTGACTAAGAAGCAACGCAAAAATAGGTTCCTTGGATAAGTTAAAACTAAAAATCAACTAACTTAAAAAATATGCCAGCCTGCATTGTTACATTCCTGTCCACCCAAAAGAAGGTTATTAAAAAGTCAGCAAAAATCTGCATATCCAGTTCTTCAAACAACAAAAAATAGAATAAGTTCCAAAAGCATCACCTTCCTATTTTGTAGAATGTTTCAAATAACCGATATTTTCATAGAAGAAACAGCATGGATAGTTTCAGGAGGCACCAAGAGTTTTATTAGGAGCATTGGCGCTGCAGGGCAACACACACACAAAGATGCTCCAAGAAAACAAAAAGGAGATGTAAGCACTCAGACTTTAGAAACTCTAACATCTCCAAACATCAAAGGTTGTAGGTCCCACAAAAGATCAAACCAGCCACAATAAAATGGATGATGTGCAATGGAAAATGGAAATAGAAAGACACGCACCTTTATTTTAAATGCATGGGTGTGTGTGAATATATATTATCTGGATCGAAAGTTTTTATTATTATTTTTTTGGATGAAAAATTAATTTCAATCTAAAGTACTTATTTTTCCAATCGTTAAACTAACAAAATCATTTCTTATCATCAATGTATGAGATTTATAGAACAAGGCCACAAACAGAACCTCTTTTTGCTCCAAACGTTTGTTCAGCTCATTTAATTCTTTATCCATTGTGCTTTGTATAAGTGTGTGCTCCCATTCTTTTGCTGCTTCATCAATTTCCCCAGAGCTATCACCTGCAGAATGCAGTTGCAATCAAGATGTAAGAGAAGTGGCAAATGGAACACATGACTTGCATAATATAACCCTAATAGGTGTGGCAGCTCCTTTGATCTACTCCCTAAATTATTCTTCTACAACAGGCTGGACAATATTAGTAAACAAGAAATTTACCTGATATGTCTTCATCCATATAATACTCAGATGAGTCCATACTCTGAAAGTTCCTCTTAAGTCCATCACTTTTTGCAGAAGTGGCATGCCCCTCCTGAGGTTTAAAACCAAAATGCATTACTATGAATCTAACAATTAAAATTAGATGTCACTACATTAGTGAAAAAAATGTAAATAAAACCATAAGGTACCAATAAGGAAATATTATTTTGGGGAAAACAAAACCAGAAAAAGAAAAGAGAATAGATAAAAATTAGAATTTCCTTTGACATACATAAGCATCAATTTCACACTTCTCTGTAATAGCACATCGGCTCCGGTATTCATGAAGTTTTCGAGAAAGGTCCTCATTTGTAGCCTCAAGCCAAGCAATCCTTTCCCTGAGAACCTGTTGAAGCAAAGGTTTTAACTCATTAAGCATACCACAACTAAATGCATATATTTCCCTAAAAACAAAATGAACTAACTTGATCGAATCATGGTTTTAGAAGATTGCATATACCTGTACTTCATCTGAAGCAGCTCTAACCCCGCGAGCACAAAGTTCTGCCTGCAAGTACTTTAACTGTTGGCGCATCTGTTGCATCTCATTGGATATTAAATCTCTATTAGCCTGTATAACAAAAAGAGATTCATTGCATCACGATAGGTGGCAGTTGAGACCTGATCAATTTTACAATCTACAAGATATGTATGGCAGGCCACACAATATTTAAGTGATAGAAGAAACTTACAACTGGCTTATTTTGAATATTGCGTGCACGGTTTGCGTATTTGAGAGTGTTGAGAGTCTCCTCAGCATTGATGTCAGCAGGACTGATGCAAGCTGGAAGAAAGAAAACTTTCAGAAATTGAAGAACAATATAAGTTTCTAATTACATTATAGATAGTAATCTAAATCAAGATATCTTGAAAATATCTGCATCTTGTCACCAAAAGGCGCTTTTACAGAAAATTTAAGCATGACTATTGATTACCTATCATAACAGTTTTGCTGTTTCCACCAAGAGAATCCTGCCAAAGAATAATCAGAAACATTAAGAAGAGAAATTGAATTGGCAAAAGGAAACTCTTTAACACTTCCTAAATTCTTGTAAGACCTGGAATAGATCTTGTTTGTCATTTCTGATGCCAACAAATCCACCACTCTGATATTGTGTTCCATTAAATTTTAAAACCAAAAATGCAGAACCATTATCAACTGATACCTAATGTCTAAAGCCCCAACAACTAAATTTTAACATACATAACTACACCCATTATTAACCCGCCAGTTACCAAATGACTAACTAGTAGGTGAAAAGTTTCCTACACTATGAACAGCCATATGAAACTACATGGTTTGTTAATATCCTAAATCCCTTGTTGTTTGCAGCATAATGCTTAACAGCTGAAACAAAAACAGTAAGTGGAGCCTAACAGAGGTGCACAGCACCTGGAGAAACAACAATAACAAACCAAGATAATATTGGCCTCTCCTATACCATGTTCAAGCCTTCAGCCCAAAATTTTAATCATCAGAAAGTAGACTCGTATTAAATTTAAGCATCTTACTGGCATTTTTGCTAATACTAATTAGCACCTATTTAGTCTTAATGTGTAGCTTTAATGTATACTATGTGCAAAAACGTTTTTCACTACTTAAAACAATTGAGACATCTGAAGCTTAAAATACCAAGTGGAGAGGCCCATAAATATCAGACTTTGCATTTGACCACTTAAGAATTACTCAACATCCATAAAAAAAAAAAAAAAAAAAAAAAAAAAAAAAAAAAAACAGTTACTGAGAGCTTTGAACGTGACCTATCTGAATGGAACTTGTTGTAAGACAAATGCGTAATGAGAATTACCAAGTCATATGCTTTATAAGGCAAATGGTTCATTTAATTTGCATTGACCTTTTTAGTTTGTAATAACATAGTAAAATATGCTGATGAGATGTCAGTAACATGGGAAATTAGCGTAACCATTGGTTGCATAGATATTAGGGAATTGCATGAATCACGTCAACATTAGCTACACAAATTAGTAACATGAACAAACAGTTTTCTTTGTTAGCCTAACCTGTAAGAGTCGGGTCAGTTTACTGTCTCGGTAGGGAACATGCATGCCTTCTTTTCGCTTTTTTTCATCCCCCAAAGCACTGATGACATTACCAAGTGCAAGAAGCCCCTTATTAATGTGAATACCTGCTCGTGTAAACATAATTGATACTTTGTCACAACAACAACCAAGCCTCAATCCCAGACTTGATGAGGTCAGCCATGTGTGTGTGTGTGAGAGAGAGAGAGAGAGTAGTAGTGAGAGGAAAAGCTAGAGTGTGTTAGCTAAAGTTCATTTACCTACCTTCTTTCAAACGAAGACCGTCAGTACCAGTTCTTTTTGCTCGTTCAGATCCAGCTAGATCTACCAAATGGAGCTTTGCACAGAAATACTCTTCACCCATATCCTCATCTGGAGTGTCATTAACAGGAGAAACTGAATGGAGTTTGCGCATCTGTTCTAATGTGATCGTGAATATGGCATGCGACCGACTTTTATGAACATGAAGAAGGGAACGACATGACATTAGACTATGAAAATACATTGCCAAGTTATAATGATGAAATAAGCCTTCATAGCATCTACATTTATAACTTCAATATACCTATCTCTAGCAAAAAGGAGAGAACCCCGTTTTTGCAGCTAAAATGGAACGTAGATGGACAAAAAAAAAATACTAATTATTTTATGAACTCAGCACACAAAGATTACCATATGATTACCAAACTCCTTAAGTGAATTTTCCATCGTTTGCCATATTTTACTTTCTTACTATCCTTTTCTTTTTGAAGCCTCATCTTCCATTCAATACTTGTTTTTCTGTCAAATACAGCTATGGATATTTGAGAAATTTAGTTACCTATTAAATAGAAAGGATTACCCCCAATTGTAAAGTGAAGTTTCATAGTTAATATCAACTTTCAAATAGCAAAAGTAATTGAAGAGTGTTTCTCAACCAAAAGTTTTAATTGCTTCAATAGGAAGGCATGGAAAGTTTGTCAGAATGAAATCTTAAATTAGGCAGAATGGATCTTTTGATGTTCACAGTTTACCTGGACTGGTTATTCATATTTGTACTTCCTGTTGCCCTACATAATGATCCTTGCTCCAAGCACGCTGCCATTTCTTGCAATGTACTGACAGCTACTTCAGTTGATCCTGCTAGAGTTATAACTCCATTCGATGCTTCACGAATTTGTATTGGAGACTTCCCAGGAACTGCAACTTTCCCAGCGTGTCCATTAGCAACCACTGATTTACTCTCAGATGCAGAATCCAGCAAGTCTCTCACTTCTTCCCTTAAGATCTTCAAATTGGAAACCCAATAATTAAATGCTCAACATGGAGGAAATCATGTATTAATGAACATTCTATGACAAAAGAATAGCAGCCTATCCATCAGTTGCCAATTTATACACTATATAAAACTGGATTTCTGTCCAAAAGTTCTTCTCAGTGTCCATGGCATTAACACAAGAAAGATATTTTAACCTACCACATGTTAGTCAATATCATTTTAATTTAAAATTTGATTTTCCCCTTTTCATATAATTACATAGTTCTGTAGAGTTCTGTAGAGGAAGCTTTGAAGATTAATATCTTTTTACATACCAAATATGATGCATTGAACTAGATAGTTAGCACCATTTATGGTGCACGACTCAGGGCATATCTTTAGGTCCTTAATCATCTGAGACTGACAGTTTCTCTATGAAATACCTACCTCTATGAAGGACACATGCAATTGGAATTCCGTTTGATGCTTCAGTGTTTCAATCTTGTTGAATAATGCACCCATAACTTGAGGAATCAGTCCGGTCTGGCAACCATCTTTGAAGCCAGTTCCCATAGTATATGTTTTCCCCGATCCCGTCTGCAGCAGCGTGTGTGTGTGTGTGTGTGTGTGTATCATTATCAATCTCCAATTAGAAAACCCAGCATTCGTGAGAAATCATATGCAAGAGCCGTGGCATTATATTGGAGGTAATATTTGGGGCGGGGTAGGCATTACCTGACCATACGCAAGAACCGTGGCATTGTATCCTTGGAACAATCCATCAACAAGTGGAGCAACACATTGTTCAAACATGGCAGATGACTCTGCGCCACCATTTCCATAGACATGATCAAATGTAAATGAATGTGTCCCAATTTGTACCTAAGACATCATCAAAACCCTCAACATTCTTACCCCTTGTTTCTTAAAATATCCGAAAATCCAACTTCCTAACAATTGATAAAGAGACAATGCACGTCCAACAATATAACGAATTATCAACAAAGCCAGAGAAGGAAAAAAATCAATAAACAGAAAAAGAAAATGGCATGCAGTACAGGTATGGTAATAAGGTAAGTAGTAAGCAGATTCAGGTCATTAATAATCAAGAAAGAAGACAAGAAACTCAACAAAGATTACATTAAATTCTTAATTCAGCTCATACAACAACAAGAGAGAGAGAGAGAGAGAGTGGGGAACTAGAGAACTACATAGACACCTGAGGTAGTCGAGGAACAACAGAAACACAATCTTTACAGCCTTGAAGACGCTCGTCGGCAATAAGGGGTCGTATATGAAGCGCAACCTTAACACTACAAATCTCCGATGACGGTGTCATTTCCATAAGCAGTTAAGAAGAAGAAGAGAGAGGAGCTAGGAGGTAAATACTTTCCTTGGAAGATAGATTAGTTAGTTAGAGAGAAATTATGGCGAGGAAAATGATAGAGCAGCAACGAAGACAAGAGGAAGGCGGGGTTGGGATATTTGTTCGGATGGGGTAATCACTGTTAAACTCAATTAATAACACTCATTAATTATTCTTCCCTCTTTTGTTTGTTGTGTGAACAAGTTGTTGCAGCTTCATTTTCTTCACTGCTCCTGAGCCGCAGACAGACAAATATTATATTACTACTACCAGTAAAAGCAGGAGCAGTGAGTCGGAGTGAGTTGGAGCGAGCGAGCGAGTACAACAGCTTACTTCGACCAATAAAAGGTAACCCCACCCCCTCTGGCTGTCTGTATCTGCTGCTTGGTGTTCGTACGTGTAGACGCTCCACTCCTAGACTGGTATCGAAGAAGAGTACCGCCCTTCTTCTTCTTTTTTATTTTTATTTAATTAACAAAAAAATATTAAAAAAATATGAATAAAATTAAAAATACATTTAAAAAACACTTAAACATCACGGTAAGCGAGAGACCTGCACTAGTCTTTAAGTATATATATTTTTATATAGTAAAGGAAGGCCTAAAGAGCCGAAAGCAACGGCCAGGATCAAAACCAAAACGTAAGACGAAGGAACAAACAGCTTTCTGGGGCCTCCGTCACGTGCTAATAACTTCACCAAGCCTTATAGCTGGCTGGATCCACTAATCCCACTTTCGTTACATTCGCTTACATTTCTCAATGCCAGCTGTCTTTTTTTCTTCATCGTTTTGGTTGGCAAATGGCACTGAGAGTTAAAAGTAACTTTTTGAGCTTGGCTGGTTTATTCCTTTCTTCCCGGGGGATCCAAATGGAAAGCTATAAGAAGAAAAAAACTATTTTTTTTTTACTTTTTAATGAAGAAAAATCATTTCTTAATATTCAAAAGCATTAAAAGACATTATTTAAATATCAATTCTTCCATCTCTACAACTTTTCTCAATGCTTTTATAAAAAAAATCAAAAAAATCAATATTAAATATATTAAAATACAAATAAATTGTTAAAATAGATTTTTTTTAGTGCAGTGCACATAAAAAAATCATATTTATCCTATTCAAAATATTATTTCAATAATTTAGTTTTTCTAAATGGTTTTGTCATTAGAGATGCTCTTACTACTTCAATACATGATTTCTTTTAGGTTCTTTGATAAAAGATATATTTCCCATATACATTGTATTTGAATGAGTTTAATAAAAAAAAATCTAGCCTTAAAGCTTGAATATAAAAAATAAAGAAAATAAGCAAACCTCTTTAATATCAATTTGTATGGGAAATATAAAGTGTTTTTCTTGTCTTTTTTTCCCCTTTCAAATAAGGTTACACCTATTAGAAGAAATGTTATGTCAATTTGTATGTTATCATCTATATACATTGTTAGAGTCAGGGCGTGCACCTTTTATAAGAGCCTGGGACAGCTGGGGTTTTACTCGCTCATTTGGGCCCACAAAGTGCGTTTTTCGGGAGGTGGGGTTTCCTCGAATCCAAAAAAAAAATCTATATACATTGCTTGATCATTTTTAGAGGGTATTTAGAAATGTAATAGCAGTTGTTTTTCAAAGTGTTTTTTACTCGGAAGTGCATTAAAATAATTTTTTTTATTTTTAAAAGTTATTTTTGATATCAATATATCAAAATGATCTGAAAATATAAAAAATTATATTAATTTGAGATAAAAAACATAAAAATTTTACTTTTTAAAAAAAAAATTTAAACGTAAAATCAAATTGATTAATATGGTACAATATAAGCAAACTGCCGGATAGAACAATTACTTGCAACATCTTTGACTGTAAGAAATGTTAGGAGAGAAATTGCTTAAATCTCAACCTTGAAGTTTCGTTTTCTTTACCTAATTATGAATTCTTGGACTTCATTAATTCGACCGTTAGCTTGGATGCTAGCTAAGGAACCATAAGAAGGCCCCCACTCGTAAATATGATTTCAAACAGTACCTATCTTGACTTAGAAAGCGTTTGGGAACGCGGTTCAATCCACGTTCCTAAAAAATTTGAATTTTTTTTTGTTAAAATTTAATATGGTTTGTACATTTTGGATTGTTTTGATGTGCTGATGTCAAAAATAATTTTTAAAAAATGAAAAAACATCATTTGCATGCATTTTGGCACGAAAAATTATTTAAAAAGCACCCGCAATTACACCGTGAAACACGCTCTTAATTACACGGTTAGTTCTTATGTTTAACATGATCTTAGTTGTTAGTGTTGTGTTCGGTCTGCACCACAACATCAAAATCAACCTCATCTTGTCCTAAAACGATCATGATTAGGATTCAAGGGAGGAGGCTAATCGGCACAAAACTACAAATGTTGTGCTTTCTAAAGAGTTCGGTGGTCAGATTTTGTTAATGATGATGGATTGACTGACTTCCATTTTAGATCGATTGAGAGGTCCACCGAATTCTTTCCTTAATTGGAAGGCAACATCGACATAATTGATACCGTTCAATTCTCCTAGTAGAGATACTTTGAAATTGAAACATCAGCCATAGTCTATACTTTGTTTATTAGCCTGCATTTTTTTTTTTTTACGGTGAGAAAAATATTTAACTCAGAAATTATTTGATATTATTATTAAATTAATTAATTTTGAATTTAATTTAATTTTTTATTTATTTAATGTTTAAAATTAATACACTTAAAAGATTGCTTATCAACTTAAAGGATTTAAAAATAACTTACTCATTGAGAAGAAGAAAACATTTTATGGCATTTAAGAAAATTTTTAGCGTTGTTAGAGGTTGTTTGGTCCTTGTAACATGTTTATAAAGTAAACTACCGAATAGGAGTGAGTAAAAAAACTGAATAATTAAAACGAAAAAACCAAAAAAAAAAAACAAAAAAAACCGAACCGAAAAAAAAACTGAATTAACCTATTGAAAAATCATAAAAAAAAAATCTGGTTCGGTTCGGTTTTGGTTTTCAAAGTCTGAAACCGATTGAACCGAACCGAACCGGTTCAACCAAGCCAATATTAAAAAAAAAACAAGTATAAATAAGATGTTCTTTTCGTAACCCTAAACCTAAAGTAACATTCTAAAGACAGCCGCCCCCTCCCCTTGGTTTGCTCTCTGCGTCTCCCACTCTCTTTTCTCTCTCATTTTTCTCTGTACTCCACAATCCATATCCCATAATTTTTAAGAATTGTTAAGCTCCTGCATCT
>Ga0307517_10008907_pt1 | contig 14329 bp, 17 predicted proteins | sample 23_EM_MG_FD_194515 | JGI IMG/M metagenome (GOLD analysis project Ga0307517, IMG submission 194515) | Populus trichocarpa ectomycorrhiza microbial communities from riparian zone in the Pacific Northwest, United States - 23_EM | ecosystem: Host-associated > Plants > Roots > Unclassified | place... | reverse complement strand
CTGCTGCTACCACTGCTGCATCGTCTTCCGGGACGACCGTTGATCCACCTACACCCACGCCACTACCTCCTGGCATGTCATTCTATTTATTTTGCATTCCCACAGTCTAACATATTATATAATACATTTAGCTGCGATTAACACTCCTGCAGCGCCTTCCGAGACGACCACGGCACCAGCAGAGGCGTCAGCACTTGCCACGACTCCAGCTGCATCTGCTCCTGCTCCACCTAAGTCATTAGGATCTATCAACACCCCGCAGCCTTCTGCGTCGACCTCTTCGCCCGTGCAATCGTCATCTCAGAGGGCCATGACTACAACCCCACCACCGCATCCTCAATCTCCTTCAGGTTCCCCGATGAACGTGGTTGAAAACCAATCCCCCATCTCAACTTGGCCTTCCCAGTCGGCCACAGCTAACACCTTAATGGATCTCGATATGATTGGTAACGACTCAACTCAGGTCAATTTAAACGAATGTAAGCACTTCCGTCATTAAAATTATATTCTGTTCCTCATTTATATTTGTAGCTCAACTCCCATCGTCAATACCCTCTTCACCAATAGAGTCCTCATTCCCAGGACTCAAAGCACCCTTCACGCAGAAGCCCCGTGTTTCAGAGCCAGATGAGGAGTTGTCGACAATGCAGCCTGTGACGCAACCTCAAGAGTATCCCTTGGAACGTCCGTCTTCCTGGATGGCCAACGCAATCAGGCAATACAGCTTCGATAACAACAACTCGGAAAGTGATGCTAGGGACGAAGGCACATCCTCAGGAATCAGACGCTCCTCCATCCCAAAAGTCAATGCACCAACAACAGAGCAAGCAAATTATCAGATGCAGGATTTCTCCGTAAAGCCAAACCAGAAGCAGAAGAAGACGTACAAAAGGGGTGGGCGTTAATCTCCCTTATTCTTTGACATGTGTTTTCCTCCATTCTTTCTTTAACAATGTTCTCTAGTCGAAATCCACCTATCATGTGTACAAATGATTCCGTTGCTAACTTCCACCCATGCCTCAAATATATAGTCTCGGCCCTGTTTTCTTTAAATATGTTTGCGATATAATTAAATATTTAATAAAACTCTATGCAAACTTGAGGATTGTTTCTAGAAATTTTTTTTGATCGGCGTTTACTATTCCCTGCAATCCTTCAGGGTATTCTTTCGCCTAGTCTCAGGGTCTGATTTTTTTTTTTGTCGCAAAATTTTTCACCGCTTTCATATATATAGACGTCTTTTCTGGATCGATTTTCTCATTTTCCGCCCTTCTCATTTTCCGCCCTCTTGTGTTATAAGAGCACTGTTGACATGGCCGCAATTCCACCTGCTAGAGCCGTTGTTCCACCAAATGTTCAGGATATTACTCTCACCAATTTCCTCAACAAGTTTCGCCGTTACAGACAAATGGATCCTGCTGACAATCAACCAGAGCCAGACATGATTGCTGCCCGCTATGCTCTGACTGGTCTCTCCCAGGACAGTAGAACTGTCGCAGGTATTAATACCATTCGCGATAAGCTTGCGCCAGAAGGAACACTGCCATTCATACGACGCGATTTCGACTCACTCATAGGCTTTTCAGCGGATGTCCCTGTCTCAAAGGATGTCACATATTTCCCTAACCCAACCCTTACTCGCACGCTGAACAAAAGCGTTTACGTCAAATATACATATAGTGACGGTGTGGAGGTGCGTAGACTGGGACAATATGTTTTTGATTGAATCGGCTGACAATTCTTATTCTGTTACATCTCTCTGTCTCTGCGACCTTCCTGGACTACCACAACTGGCTTCATCTCTGACAATGACAACGGTCTCTCACTTGACCTTCCTGGACTGCCACAACTGTCTTCACCTCTCACAACAACCGCTGGAAATTCATCCGTCATGGCCTGTCTCTCGCGACCTTCCTGGACTACCACCCACACCCCCATCTCGTACACTATGCCCACGTGTTAACTCATTTCATTTACGCTCAACTTCTGGTCTTCCCGGAATGCCATGCACCACTGCTCCACAACCTCACTAATATTTGACGCAACAACTCAGTGGGTCTCCGTCGACCCATCCAAAGTCCCCAACATTTATTTTGGTTCATTCGGCCCCCGTCACACCCTTCGCCTTTTCTTCCCTCAATTGCAGGATGGTGACCGTCGAGTTGTCAATTTGACTGACATCCAACTCGGTGACCTCTATGACCTCGCTATACGTAAAGCCGCACAAGATGTTCTTCGAGATACCGTCCACGACTGGCCGACCTCATTCAAAGCCGCACAATTTAAGGATAGAAATCATGGGAGGGGATTTTCTAACTCCGGTGTTATCATTTCTGCGCTTCGTCTCTCAGAGTTCGACCAGCAAATTCGTTATCACATTGACACCGAGCCTTTGCTTGAATGGGCCGCTGGCTACTTTTGGGGAACTGAAATTCGAGGCGTGAAGGATGCATACACCCACCCCATCTCAGCACCTCAGGCAGAGCGTCTTCGCCTTTTGGAATTGATGACGGAGGATATCAATACGACATATGGGACTTGGTATGTTGACGTGGGCCTGGAGTTTATACTTGGTGGACAGGCGCTGCTATGGTCGACTGATTCACACAGCCAAATCATGCAAGCCGCTCTTGGGATAGACGCAAGCGAGGCAAACTCCATCATGTCCAAGCGATCAAAATACTTTCGAGATGTCAGCACGCACCTCGAATCATTGTCTGGTTTCCGCGCAATCCTTGATGACAATAGCTGGAATAATCTGGTATCTGCCGTTTATATTCATGCATACACCTCCGACAAATCCCAGACATATCATCCCGAAAATGGACGATACGGCAAAACGTTGACCCTGAAGGAGGCAATGCATGGCAACCCCCCTCCATGGTGTCAGAATCTTCTCAACCTTTACCGCGACGCTGCCCGCAATGTGGATGTAGCAGCTCGAATCGAAGTTCGCTGCCCTCTTGAGTTCGCTGACGAATGCCTTGTTAGCTTCCCAGAAGATGAGCTACGTGCATCACTGACTTGCTACAAACGCGAGATATGGTGGTGAGTACACCCATTGCATGACCTTCCTGGAGGGCCTGGCCATCTACAGTCTCACTTACACGTTGACAGGGACTATCGTTCCTGCAAATTGTATGCGGCGACGATTCTGTTATCAGCTATCAATATGGAGCCCATTCGAATCAAATCCATGCCAAGCACCCTTGCTCTTGTGGCTGGTCTGGTCTACCAGATCAACAGCCTGCACTCGCGCCCCCAAGATGACAGTGCAGGTCGCACCATCCAGCGGACTGTCTACCCTCTTACCCACAACATGCAACATCCCAATATTCTCGTTCCCAACATAGACCTGAGCAGGGTTCTTGACCAATATCCCAACGGATTTCCTTATGCCTTGGCTGGTTCGCATTTTATAACTGACATCTGGATCAAGCCCCAAAGTGAAAGGTTCAAATTTCGCGATGGTAGGAGTATACCAGGGGACAAGTATCAACAGGTGTTCGGCTGTGGTATTGAAGAAATTGGGCGTAAGTTTTTTCAAAGTGGGACATATCATCGACGTGTACGACAAGGCTATGTTCCACAACGAAAAGGATATACGTTAAAGCGACGAATTCAGGCTGATGGTGAGGACATCCCAGCTCACTTTGAAGCATTTGCCGAAATGGAGGTTCCTATGGAGGTCAACGACGCCGGCCCAGAGGACATCACCATGGTTGGAGCATCACTCGACCAAATATGGCAACAATATGCTTCAGATATCCTACAGAAAGTTGGCAACCCTCGTGACCGTAATCGTGCAGTGGTATCTTACTCCCACCTAGCGCAATATAACCGCCAACAACTATCTATCGACGATATCAACACCCTTGACCTCGATCAGCTCTTCACACAGATTCAATGGCGACGCGCAAGCCAAGCAGAATGGGAAAAGTCCTTCAACGTCTTGTTCCCGGCCCGAGGATATGAGCCAGGGCCCTCTATGAAGCACTTAACCAGCTGTGCTTACTACAACAACTACCTAGACCTCATCAACCAACTCAGCGAGGAAAATGCACTAGAAATCCGCAATGCGCTGAGCGCCAAATCTCGTACGCTGGCTTGGGTCCCTGCTGCGATCTCCGACCGTTGCTGGGATTATCGAACAAATGACAAGTCATTCATCGCCATCCCGCGCAAGGATGAAGGAGGTCCGCGCATCTATATCAACCCATGGGTTGGCGGGCAACCAAATTTGACAGATCACTTCGAACAAGACCGAATCGCGTTGCGAGACGAAGAGGAAGAAGACTCTGAAGAAGAAGCGGCGGGTAATGCTGCTGCAGGCGGTGTACAGGTTGTACAGGTTGCACCTGGAATAGCCGCCGAGGGAAATGGAGGGGAAGATGGCTTAGGCGATGATTTCTATGTGTAGATAAATGACGCCGTCCGCTTAAAATAGCAGCATGATTTTGACAACTAATGTGTCGCGACAGAGGTTACTTACTAATAACTATAGGATACATGCAGGAGAAAAATGGGTTTGATGGTAACAGCATAATATAAGCCTTTGCACGGCATGGTCTACCAGGAAGGCCATAGCGCTGTGCAGTTGACTACACGAGGAGACTGTGTTGCGGTACCAGACGGACCTAGTTAGTTGACTAGGAACACACATGAGCCCATTGACATGCACGTGGTCTACCAGGAAGGCCATAGCGCTGTGCACTGGACACGCAGGAAGAGTTTCTTGTGTAGGTGGTTAATTAAAAATCACATTAGCCCTGGCATATGGTCAACCGGGAAGGCTGTCTCACTGTGCAGTTGACTAGGGTGGTGTGGGACCAAATGTCGTCGGTCGATTAAAAATGCACATGAGCCCCCCCGCATGGTCTACCAGGAAGGCTATAGCGCTGCTCACCTAAGTAGGTTGCTGCAGTACTCAATGGAGTCAGTCCAACTAAGACTGCACATGAAGCCACCCCCGCATCGCATGGGTAAGTAATAATTAATACGAATTTCTCTGTCCACATCCGAAGCCATTCCTGGTCAACCAACCACCCACGCACTTGTGCACCCATTGGGTAAACTCTTCAATCACTGGGTTTCGAGACATTTTTTGTAATTGTGATTGATCATGGTCAGAGTTGTGCTTCTTTTGACCACATGATTTAGCACTAAGTTGCACTGGTCAACCAGGAATGCAAAACAAGTGGGCAAGCATCAAGTCACATGACAGATATCCACCACAAGGCATTCTGGGTCGACCACCTGATGCACTATCTCCATTCATGGTCTGGCGTTCTTGGGCAGCCAACCCACCTGGCTCGCTCGCTCGGTATGCGCTAATCTTTAAATCAATAGATATCAGTTGACATATAAATGTATCCTACATACGACTCAATCAAAGGGTAGTTTTATGGGGCATTCCTGGTCGACCTTTCCACATTAGAGGCTGAACACTGCATTGTGCTCCCGCATCAGGAAAATGTCCAGTTCATCTTTGGGCATCTTTGGCGTCTTTCCAAAGACGTAAAGATGCCAAAGACGTAAAGATGTTGCGTCTTTGGAAAGTAGGGTACCTAGTCTCAGAAAGATGCTGAGCATCTTTCAAAGCCTTGTCTGGGTCTTTCCAAAGAACGTCTTCGTATTATACCTTGCATCTTTTTGATCTTCTGTCTCGTGTCTTTTGTATCTTTGAGCAATTCCATTCCGTCAAAAAATCAATTGATTCAACGTCTAAAACTGCTCTTCATCTAATATCAGTATGTAGTCCTCCTCGGCTTCAGCCTCCTCCATGTTGAAGTTCGAGCTCGCCCGAGACGACAGCGACTTGCTCCATTTCCGCCTACTATCCTCCCTCAAAATCTCCCGCACCGCTTCCAAAATGCTCTCCCAGGTGGTGATCCTCGAAGGCCTGGATGGTAGGTGCATACTGTGTCAGCTGGCAATTGTTGACATACTCGGTGCGTCCATCTTTTCCCGTTATCTTCATGATCTTGATACCGTAATTATCCCCCCAAGAAAGGTCCATTCGGAGACAAGGCCTTGACATACACCAGTGGCCTGGGACTTAGAAGCATGTTCGACCTGCGAAGCATTTGGTTAGAGTTGAATTGAAAAAAAATCGTACTGCCCGGATCACAAGGATGAGCGCACTGTTAAGCCTGACTGCCAACGTATCTACTGCCAGGGCAGAATCGGCATACGCCAGTGTATATATTTTGAACTTATTCTGGGACCTGGTAGGGTATCAATTTTGTTGAATAGATTGAAAGCGATGGGCGTACCTGTTTACCAGGTTTTCCATTGTCCTTTACATCAACTCAGAACTCGACCCCAGCCCTTCGTACCCTTACCTGCGAACCCGTACAGGTTCGTCAACCCTTGCCCATCACTACAACTCTCCAATGAAATGGCAAAGTGGGAATCGCTGGATCTTGATGTAGGAAGGCGTTGCGCCAGTTGATACAAGATCTACCACCATCCTGATTGGCGTTGCCTGCCGTCGAGGTGTAAATGGATCCTCTGCGTTCCAGTCATGGTCAAGCTAATTAAACATTAGTTAAGTGTTTGAAAAATTGTTATAGACACACCCAAGATGGAACGACCCTCAAATTCACATCCCGGCAAGGTGGAAGGAATGAGGCACTGTGTCCTGTAAAGTCAAAAAGGCTGTAAAACTGGCTGGGGGGGGATGAAGGGAGACATACTGTCATTGAGCTGATATAGAATGTGCAGTGATATGACTCGACTATGACGCTTTGAGTGGATAGAGCTAAGTAACAAGAGGGGGGAAGCAATGCGAAGAAAGATGGTGGAAGAGCAAACCAATGATTGAACCAAAAACGACCCTGAGAAATCAACAACATCACGTGTGATTTAGGGTGAGGTTGAGTGAACTTAATCGATCAACTAATTGCTCCAGTAACCACCATCATCTCTTACCCTCGCCAAACCTAGCATAATTTTCAGCTTCCAGAATGAATATCCTAATTATATCACCACGGTCAACGCTACCCGGCTACACCTGGTACATGTCGACTCGTCACTCGTCCACATCAAACTTGAAGAACCACATTAACCTTGAAAGCTTGACCCCTTAGCAAACATCATCGCTTGCACAAGATATCAGGGAGCTCTATCTTTGTCTTGCCATAGTTAAATGTTATTATATTACCCTCGAACACCCACTACAAAATCTCCCCCCTACGACCTATCATTGTTCTCATCAGGAGATCAACAGAGATCAACAGCGCAAGTAACTTTTACACCTACATGCAATTAATTCCACGTTTCAAATTCCGTAACCTGAATAGTCAGGGAAGTCTAAATGGTTAACTCAAAATATTCTTCACAAAGACGCTGAAGACAAGTTGCTTGAAAAAGATACCAGAGACAAACGTTCAAAGCCGAAGATGCCCACCCAAAGCAAAAGACACCCTAAAGACAGGTTTTCCCAAGCCAAAGACATCAAAGACACCCTCCCAAAGACAAAGATGCCAAAGACAAACAGGACGTTTTCCTGATGCGGTCGACTTACAGAGATGCATAAGTAAAAATTCACATGATGAATTTCTCATCCACATCCGAAGGCGTTCCCGGTTGATCACCCAACATACTGCGTGCACTGGATGTGAGTTCCTTGATCTTAACTGTTCAATCACTGGGTAACTTAACAAACTGATAGCTTTCAATTGATATACGTGTATGCTACATATGTATTCCTAGTCGACTTCAGCAGCGGGTAAATGAAAATGAGCAGCTGGTGTTCCCAGTCAACCAGGAAGGCCATGTCAATGGGCTAGTCATGCGCTTGAATGTGCACTGCCTTTGATGACCCGGGGCACATAGACTAGGCACATATGATAGTCCAATTGTACTGTATATGACCAAGTAGTTGATGTTGACAATGTTCCATATGAGACTGGCCCAGCGGACTGCGCGCACATCGCCCCAATGTACTGTTATTGACCGATGAGCGGACACCACACACCATGCACCGTCCATGACTGAGCAGCGGATAGTACAATATCAGCAGGAATGTATTACTGTAACCGATGTTTCCGGTGATTACTTTGGGCTCCCCAGGACCCAAATACCAGTTTACCGGTGGTTGGTATGTTTGCTGGGATACAATACCGGTTTGGTATTTTTGGGAATGGTTCCGGCGATTTCCTTGGGCTCCCTGGGACCCGCATACCGGTGTAGGTGTACCGGTAGCTGGTTCTTTTTTTGTTGTGGAAATACAATACCCCGTAAAAAAATACTGGTTCGGTATTTCTAGGAATAAACATACTGGTCAGAATTATGGGTAGTGAATTTAATAAATGTTGGCCAGGGTAGCCTTTCGGAGGATATTACTATCCCCTAATTTATGGTTCCCGCGAATGACCTAGATTCCCGGCGACCAAAAAACCAGTTTACCGGTGCCTAGTTACTTTTTCCAGGAAAGAATGCTGGTTCAGTACTGCTGTGTATATACAATCCCGGCACATAAATACCATGTTACTTAGCTTGGCTTTTGGCCAGGATAGAATACTGATTCAGTACTGAATATTCCAGTCAGCATGATCCAGGGTGTATTTCTTGGTCGTTGGTAGTTGGCAATAGAATACTAGTCAAAGACTAGTCGGAGTAAAATGCCGGTCAGGATTATTCATAGTAGAAACGCTGGACCAGCTTCAGCCAGGCCGCTTTGTGATACCAGTTAGAGATCAAATAGTGAGTGGCCCCTACTCATTTCAGTTGTCAACTGCTACCGAAGCTTGGCCCTGGCAGACACGTGATGGCAAACAATGAAAAATTCAGAACCTTCTTATCACCCATCATGTCCAGCACCAGACTTTCACTCCCTGTTTATAACGAGACGTCGGCAGTGGCAACATACATGCAAGCCAAATTTCAACAAGTGGTATACTCAATGAGCCTTTTCTCAGGCCGACCGGAGGTTTTCATTGCTCACCCAACTGAGTGGTCACTATATTTCACCATTGAGGTTGACCTTGCTGTCGACGTTATAAGTCGAGCATTCCACAATCAAGGTGGGCTTTTTGTGGACTCAAGTGATGAAACGAAAATAATTTATTGAATTTCTATTAGTACAAACCTTGTGGGATGTCCAGCGTTATGCTGATCAGATTGGTCTCCAAAATACCGGCATTAGGGATGAACATGAGGAAACTTTGAAGGCGAATTTTCCCCCTTTACATGATCCACCGCTGCTGGAAATAAGGCCAAGCATTATTACTGACTGCAATGGAAATATTCTGCTCTGGTACCTCCCGGGAATCCTCACGGAAGCACGACAGGTGAGTGTTGTGCATTTCTGGTAGGTACATTCAGTGACAATCCATAGAACTCCATGTTTGAGGACCTTCAGCTCCTCAGGCCAGCCTTAAAGGTCCAGAAAAATGCCATCACCAATTGGCGGTTCGGGCCCACATACTTCTGGAGAGAGTGTATGTGGTTGAAGACAGGAACCATCAATATGTCGCCGGCGTGGTTTGAACAAGGTCATGAGGTAGATATTTGTTCCTGATATGATGTTTGAGATATGGTTGAAAGCTAAACCTCATAATAGTCGCCACACCATCCCCTAAAGATGTCAGCAGAATTATTAAAAGACAATGCCACTGTGAAGTGGCTGGAAAGCTCTGTTGTTCTGTTCACATTGATAGGCGGAATCCTCAGCATTCTGCATCCCGAGTTATACAGCCTCGGCATAGATGCTCTCCGGAAGCTCTGGCATTCCAGTGAAGACTCTGACAACCTCAACGTCTCCAGGAAATATTATCCATTTGGTATACACCCTTTAGCGCAGTTTCGGTGATAAGTAACAGGACGACTCCACTACACCAGGACACATATGGTCGCCCGGAATGGTTGGATATTCTTGTTGCACTCGGTAAATATGAACATGGCCGGATCTCTTTTCCCGGCCTAGGGTTTGATTACAAGTATAACTCTGGTACAATTGTTGCATTCCCCAGAAAAATATTTCAACACAGAGCTGAATGCGAGGGTGACCGGGCATGTATTGCATTTTACATATGAGATAACGTTCTGGACCGGCTTCAACTCCCGACTGGCAATTGGCTCAATGTTTCACAATACCAAGCTTATATGCTAGAACATGATTCTATTGACTAATTGCTTTCAAGGTATCAACTAGTACTATACCTCATATATATTTCAGAATGCAATATATAGCTGTGGCTACAGACCAGTGGGGGAAAATGATTCTACACAAAGGGTGGACTCCCTGCTGGCTTCTGAATTGATGTTGAAGTTGGCGTTGTTGAAGTCAGCGTCCTCGCCGGTCGCCGGCAGGTATAAAACTGAATCTGGGGGGAGGGTGAGAATTGATTCAACCCCGGCTGAATCCATAATCATTAAAATATCGTCATCAGTGAGTGCCTGGTGGATATATTGAAGGTAAGCCTTCTTCAGATATTTGACATGCTGAATGTGCTGTGTTGTCTTGTTCACCTGCCCCTTGAAGTCCAGTCCCAACGTCCGGAGATGGGTATAGAGCTCCTTGACATGATCAAGAGCTTTCCGAAAACGAATCTTGCATATTTCCGACTGACACGCATTGTTGGAATTCATGGTGGAGGCCGGGGGTCGCTGGGAACACAGTATGTCATCTGGGCGGTGCCACTGAAACACTTTATACTGACAGACGATGAACATGGGGTAAGGTGAACATTTATTACTGACTCACCAGGTCCAAATGGAACTCAAATGTGGCCTCCAAGTCGAGCAAATCATGTTCTACAGTCTCCCACTCATTTTTGTTCCACCAATCACCTATATATTCTGCCACCACCTCTGTGGGATCATTTGGATCCTTGATTCTTTGAAGCTCCGTCCACATATTGAGAGTGAGCACAAGCTTGAAATGGGGTCCTGGCTGACCAACCATGGATTGAGAGAGACCACGGAGAAAGATAGGAATATCAAAAAATATCCCCGATGATGTCGCATGGCCAACCAGAGCCATTGTGGTGGTCTAAAAATTAATGAATACATGAGTGACATAAAATATATAGGGCTCACCAACTCATAGCTTAGCCCCCGACACCACTGCGCCACGTTTTCCTGAGTGGGAGTGTCACTGTCAGCCCATGCAAGCAAGGTGGCATGGAGGTGAGAAGCCATGTAATCAACCTTTATTGTCAGGTGAGGCTGTTGCTGTTGAGTGCTCTGAAGGGAAGCGAGGGAGTACATGTCAATCTCGAGAATGCGGATGTCGTCATCCAGGAATGGGAGGTCAGTGTCCATGGCAGTGGGGTGCTGCTTTTCGACCCACGATTCCTGAGTCAGCCACATGTAGCATCATTAGCTAATATAACCATTTTATTCCAACCCTGAACTAGATTATCGCCAGCATCTGTATGGTTGATCCATGGAGATCACCAATAGTCCAACTTAGAGACACACAGTCAGTCATTGCTGGTATTCCTATGAAGCCCCCGGGGACCTCAGTGGTTGACTGGTGAGCAGGCATTATTCAATATAAAGAGAACGCTGGTGCAAATATACATAATGTATAATTGAAACTAATTATATACAAACTGATTCATCATCAAGAAATTGCGACCATGCATTGAAGAAGAGCTGCCAGCATTGTTCCCGGAGTTCCCCCCACATTGCAATTTGTCATTGGGCATATGCTGCATGGCTGGGAGTGACATCCGGAGTTGAGGTCATCCAAAGGGCCCATTGCTGCTGGCGAAATCGAAAGTAATTCGTTACCCAGTGCATCTCATTCCGGGTCAGAACAATCTCCTCTTCCCACCAGTGAAGCCGGGCCTGAGCCCTTAACCAATGCACCCAGTAAACTGGCAGGCAATGAGATTTCACATTCGGAGGGGGATGTTGGGGCTACTCACATTCGGTTAGGTGATTATCTGTAGGGCTAACGCCGTGTTGAATTGTCCAGATCCATGAGAGACGCATTTGACTTTGTCCTCGTTCATTTGGATCAACAACGGCAGTACTAACATGGATGTCCAACCTTGATAATGTTTGATATTTGGTTTCAAGTAACCCTGGATCGATGCCTAATGATTTCATGGCAAGTCGAGTGCATGAATATATCTGGGATTGTAAGACAAGAGACCGGTGAACCTTTTGAATTGAGGATCTTGCCCATGTCCGGTGAACCTTATCCCGAGCATTGTGGAGGATCTTTTTGTATTGAAATGCTTCCTGCCTGAGGATTTGCCTTACCGCTGCGAGACAATCATTTTCATGTCCTTTGCACAGTTCGAGTTCCTGGCGTATGAGGTGATGAAGGAAAACACGTTGCTCAGATCTGTGCGGGAGCGATGATGGCATTGGCAGGCATGCGAGTTCTGGTTGAGGTTCGGTAGGTTGGATGGTCAGAGGATCCACCAGATCCCATTCATCATCATAATCATCCACCGTGCCCTCAACCTGGCTGGTGATCTCATTGTAAGCCTCCATGCCGAGGTACTTCAATGCATCAAGGTTAAACCTTGAAAGTGCTTTCACCAGACTATCGCGACACTTTTCTAATGCTGCCCGTTTATCGGCGGAGGGCCGTTTACCAAGGCAGCTAAAAAATTGAATCACTTCCAACCTACGGAGAGTTAGAATGCCAGGCTGAGAACTTAAAGACAGAAATACATACTGCTCCTCCTCTAGTTTGAAGCCGGACATTAACCAGGCAGTCACACTAGTTATCCCACGCTCTTCAGTGCTGAGCAAGTTAGCTCAAGTTTGGGCAAGGGTTATTCCTGAGTAAATAAGCCATTGAATTAAGATTGATGAAAATGTGGTACCTTTGGGAACCTGAGCAGCCATGATATCCATTGCTTTGGGTAACTGGTCGTCTTCTGCCTTCGAGATTTGGGCTTCCCATTTCTCCAGAAGCGGCGTGGTTGCAGATGCTGACAATTCTTCAAAGTATTCCCGGCTGTCCTTCTCATTTGATATAGCATGCATATACTTCTTGATGATAGTCCAAGCTACACCGGCAGGTCAGTGGGTCTCCGGACTAAACAAGTGGACATACAAATTGAAACCAACTTCTTCCAGTTACTATCGTTGGTGTGGTCATCTATGATCTCTGCCCGGTGAGCTAAAGATGCGGTCCAAACGCTCTGGGAAATAAGGTTGAGGACAGCCCACAACGTCTTCAAGATTTCACCGTCGACCATCGCTGCCCCCTTTATGAAAGATGTTGCATACCAGAAGAAGCAGCTATCTTGATGACCATGGACATGGAACATCCCAATCGCCTGGTCCAAAATCATGTCCAGCATAGTGAGGTATCTAGCTGGATCCTGGAAACTTTGGGGTAACTTAACATGGTAGATTCATGCAAGATCATAGATTTGCAAAAATAGCTTGATGTTTTCCATGTGGGTTGTCTTGGCTGTTTCTGAGGTGGAGAAATCAACGGAGCTTTGCTTTTCTCCTTTGTGGAGATTGACAATGCTCCCCAGGCAGTAGCATCCATGCTGGGCACATGCATGGGTGACAATGCCATTGACATCCTTGATGCTAGATCCAACATTGGCATTCATAACGGCACGAAATGTACTTTCTAAAGGTTCACATGGGTGCTTCTGGGTTTACTTTACCATCCCCCCACATTCCATATGGATTCCATATGGAATATGTTTTGACATATAAATCAAGTACTTACTACAATGGATTCCACATGGAATCTATGTGGAATTCATGTGGAATCCATATGGATTCCATGTCCATTCGATGTGTACTCATTCCACATGGATTCCATATGGATTCCATGTGGAACATACCCAATATTGAGATGGAATAAAGACTTAAGAACATAGAAATTAATGAAGAAATGATATATATTAATTGTATAGACTAAATACAGAGGGTAATATAGCAGTACTAAATAATGGAGATAGAGAGAGGGAGGGGTACTTACCTGCCACTCACCATTCTGTCATTGTGTTCGCCACCGCCGTCGTTGCTGCACCCCAGTGCTGTTGTTAGCTCCTGGGCGCTGTTGTTAACCCGCCGCCGCTGCCGTTTTGCACCTGCAGCATCCACGGTCCTCGTGGCGGGCTTCTGCATATGAAGTAGGGGGGTGGGTCATGGTCTAGGCGCTCGATGTGACGCGTTCATGGGCACTAGTTGGGGTCAGCATTCGGGAGATGGGAGAATGGGCTGGGGGAGCTTACCTTGGTCCTCCCTTCCTCTGTCCATGGTGGTTATCCGTGTTGGGCATCCCCTAGGCCTTGTCGTGGGCGTTCGGTCCCGCGTACGCCATTTGCTGGGCGCTCGTGGTGCTGGTATGGCTCGTGGATGCTGGTGACGTGGCGGTGGCGGCGGG